>OCZA010000003.1_pt1 | contig 87775 bp, 99 predicted proteins | sample 1539021 | NCBI WGS metagenome assembly OCZA01 (sample SAMEA2619376, study PRJEB22493) | marine metagenome | biome: marine biome (ENVO:00000447); feature: surface water layer (ENVO:00002042); material: "saline water (ENVO:00002010), including plankton (ENVO:xxxxxxxx)" | depth 5 m | reverse complement strand
CCTCTGGTGTTCCGGTTGTCACGCCAGTGGCATTGCCGGGTAGCTATGTTCGGAAAGGATAACCGCTGAAAGCATCTAAGCGGGAAGCCTCTCCCAAGATTAAATTTCCCAGAAACTTCGGTTTCCTAAAGAGTCGTCATAGACTATGACGTTGATAGGCGAGATGTGTAAGCGTTGTGAGGCGTTGAGCTAACTCGTACTAATAACTCGTGAGACTTGATCATGTAACCTTAAGAAGGATTAACATGTGAAGTAACTTAATTCATAAACTTAAGTGATTTAAAAATTGCATACCAGTTTGCCTGATGACAATAGCAGTTTGGTCCCACCTGATCCCATTTCGAACTCAGAAGTGAAACGAACTAGCGCCGATGGTAGTGCAGGGTTTCCCTGTGTGAGAGTAGGACATCGTCAGGCTTTTGATTTAAAAGCTCTCAAGAAATTGAGAGCTTTTTTTGTTTTAGGCTAGATTTATTATTAAAAGTACACATAATCTAACTATGAATATTAAAGAAGAGTTCAGACTAGCTTTGAGAGAGCTTGTTTATCCTGTATGTGTCGTATCTTCATATAACGATGAAACTAAAGAAAATAATGCTATTACAGTTTCATCCGTTACATCATTATCGTTTGAACCTCCTTCTATTCTTGTTTGTATAAATAAAGATTCAAGCATTCATTCATCTTTAAAAAAAGATTCCAATTTCAATATTAGCTTTTTATCATCTTCACAAACTGAAATATCAAATCTTTGCGGAACAGATGAACTCTCTGATAAGAGATTTGATAATGATTTTTGGGATTTTAAGAACAATATAGGCTTCATAAAAAATTCACAATCTGTTATTTCATGTACCATAAAAGAAATTACCAGCTACGGATCTCATAGTGTTTTTTTTGGGGATGTAGTTGAGGTAATAAAAAATAGTAATACTAAACCTCTTCTATATGGGAAGGGAGAGTACTTGGATATTTAGAGATGCTTATTGGTTTAACAGGTGGAATTGGATCCGGTAAAAGCTTAGCTGGAGATTTTTTTAAAAGTAAAAATATTGATGTAATTGATGCCGATGATCTCGCTCATAATGCTCTAGATAGAAAAGGAGAGGGGTACAAAAAGTTTTTAGACGTTTTCGGAGAAACTTTTCTAGATGAAAACTCTGAAATAGATAGGAAAGCTCTTAGAAAGTATATTTTTCAAAATCCAGAAATGAAAAATAAGCTAGAGGAAATAGTTCATCCAATTGTACAAAATGGAATATTAAACTTTATCAATAATTCAAATAGCATATATAGGATTATTATTGTTCCACTTATTGCAGAAACAAATAGCTCTTCATTTTATGACCGGGTTTTGGCAATAGATTGCAAAAAAGAAATCCAAATAGAAAGAGCCTCAAAAAGAGATAACTCCAATGAGGAGCAGATTTTAAAAATAATTCAGTCTCAGGCTTCATCTGAGGATAGGAATAAGATCGCTAATGATGTAGTTGAAAACAATGATACTAAAGATAAATTTATAATGAATCTAGAAGATGTTCATAAAAAATACTTAATTCTTGCAAATAATGATTAATTGTCCAAATTGTGAAAAAAAAGTGAGCATCGATAGTTCCAATGAATATAGGCCTTTTTGCTCAAAGAAATGTAAGCTCATTGACTTGGGTGAGTGGGCTAATGAAGAAAAAAAGATCTCTAGACCTATTCAGTCAGAAGATTTCTATGAGGATTGATTAAACATTGAGATTCCTGCTATTCCACATGCATAGTGTTTGGACGCAGTCTCGAAATCATCATTGCTTAAACCCCCTATAGCGTAGCTTCTTATAGAAGATTTTTTAGCTGTATCTGAAAATTTATCCCACCCCATTCCTTTTGTAATAATTTTTTTGTCTATGAGCTTGTCTTTGACAGGACCCAAAATACAATAATTCAAACCTAAATTGCTAGCCAAAGATATCTCCTTTTCATTGTGACAAGAGCCACCAAGTATCTTCTTTTTTTCAAAGTACTCAAGGAGATCGTTCTTTTTTAATTCTTTCAAAAGAGAGCTTGTAAAATGCACACCATAACTTTTGGAAATTAAATCATTCATCCGCATAAAAGAATCTAAATTATCAAAATGAAGAATGCATGGAAGTTTCCCATTTAACAATTCCATTATTCCCTCTGCTAATTTTTGATACTCGTCTCTATTTAAGGATTTATTTCGAATTATAAGAAACTCAACTTTATGAATATTTCTTCTAATTAATTCAAGGTTATTTATATATGAACTTATACTTCCAGGGGAGAGATCGGGTGTTATAGCAATGCTGCCATTTTTTCTTTCTAAATTATTCTCCATCCACCAGTCTCGATTAAGGACTTAGCTTTTTTATACTTCATCTCTTTTGTTTCTTCACCATTGGTTATTTTTATAAGCTCATTTCTGCCAATCTTTTCAGATGCTATGACTTGATCAGTTTTTTGTTGTTTTTCAAGAGTTTGGCCAACATGTGGCTGACCTTCATTCTTTTTTAGCTCTAGATTTTTTTCAGCATTTTTAAGATTTTCTTTTTCAATTTTTTCTATTTCTTCTTTAGTAGCAATTTGGATATTGAATAAGATTCTTATAGTTTCTGAATTTATTTCGTCCAGCATATTTTCAAACATATTAAAGGCTTCTCTTTTATATTCGTTCTTAGGATTCTTTTGTGCATAAGCTCTTAATCCAACACTTTGTCGAAGATGATCCATTTCTGCTAAATGTTCCTTCCAATGGACATCAAGGACCTGAAGCATGATTTGTTTTTCTAAAAGCTTCCTTTGTTCACCAATATGTTCAAATTTTGATTTATATATATCTTTAGCATCAGAAATAATAAGATTCTTAATTTTTTCAACATCTAAAGACTTATCTTTTTCAATGATGGGTTTAAATTCTTTATTAAATTGAAAACTCTCTTTTAGAAATTGATCAAGTTCCGTGGTTTTCCATTGCGACTCAACTGATTCAAATGGAATGAACGAATATATTGTATTCTCGAAGCTTTCCTCAATTAGTCCCTGAATTGTTTCTTCAATATTATCTTCTTCAAGCAGATCATTTCTAAGAGCATAAATTGCGGTCCTTTGATCATTTGCAACATCGTCATATTCAAGCAAGTTTTTTCGAATATCAAAATTACGGTTTTCTATGCGCTTTTGAGCATTTTCAATCCCGCGCGAGAGCATTTTGTGCTCAATGTGATCATCACCCATTCCTATTCTTTCAAATAATGCTCTTCTACTATCTGTAATGAAAAGCCTTAATAGATCATCCTCTAGAGATAGGAAAAACTGAGAGCTGCCTGGATCTCCTTGTCTTCCGGAACGTCCGCGAAGCTGATTATCTATTCTTCTGGACTCATGCCTTTCAGTACCCAATATGCATAAACCGCCAGCGTCCAAGACTTTCTGATGACTGGATTCCCATTCTTCGTTGTCTTCTTTTTTACCTCCAAGGACAATATCTGTTCCACGACCTGCCATATTGGTAGCAATCGTAACAACTCCTGGTTTACCTGCATTTGCAATTACTTCTGCTTCTCTTTCGTGCTGTTTAGCATTTAAAACCTGATGAGGAATATTTTTCTTCTTAAGAAGACTTGAAACTTCTTCAGAGGACTCAACTGAAACTGTGCCAACGAGAACCGGAACATGACTTTCTCTAAGCTCCTCAATCTTTTTTATAAGAGCTTTATACTTTGCAGTTTTAGAAAGGAACACTAGATCATCTTGATCATCTCTAACCATTTCTTTATTTGTTGGTATTACAACAACATTTAGACCATAGATCTGATTAAATTCTAATGCTTCAGTATCAGCAGTACCGGTCATTCCAGATAAAGTATCAAAAAGCCTAAAGAAGTTTTGGAAAGTAGTAGATGCAAGAGTTTGCGACTCTCTCTGAATAGTTACATTTTCCTTGCATTCAAGAGCTTGATGAACACCTTCAGATATTCTCCTGCCTGGCATACTTCTTCCAGTATGTTCATCAATTAAAACTACTTCACCATTTCTTACAAGATAGTGAACATCTCTGTTGTATAAAAAATTTGCTCTGAGTGTTGCTTGAACAAATCTCATTATCTTTATATTAGATACAGAGTAGAGATTTCCAGAACTAGATAATATATCCATATCCTCTAATAAAGACTCAACTAACATATAACCTTCATCTGTGAGATCAATATTTCTGTTCTTTTCATCAATTATGTAATGACCAATCTCACTCTCATCTAAGGGCTCTTCCTCAGTCTCTTCTCTGAGCTGCCTCTTTAGTTTTGGAACAATTGACTTAATATGTGAATAAATCTCTGAGCTTTCATTGCTCGGTCCAGAAATTATAAGAGGCGTTCTAGCCTCATCAATTAAAATTGAGTCAACTTCATCGACAATTGCAAAATCAAGAGAGCACTGAACTCTATCTTCAGCTCTAAGAGCCATATTATCTCTTAAAAAATCAAATCCGAGCTCATTATTTGTGGCATATATGACATCACAGTCATAGGCGGCTGCTTTTTCACTTAGCTCTTGGCCAGAATAAATAACACCTACTGAAAGACCTAAAAATTCGTAAATGGGACGCATCCATTCTGCATCTCTTTTAGCAAGATAGTCATTTACAGTAACCAATATTACTTTATTACCCATTGCAGAATTAAGGAAAGTAGGGAGTGTGGCTACTAGCGTCTTTCCTTCACCAGTTTTCATTTCAGCTATGTTTCCTTCTGCAAGAGCAATTCCACCAAGCATTTGAGCATCAAAATGTCTAAGACCAATAGTACGTTTGCCAGCTTCTCTTACAGCAGCGAAAGCTTCAGGAAGTATTGAGTATAAGTCATTATTTTGGGAGAACTTTTTAGATAAATCTGATTTTAACTCGCTATAGAAGCTATCCTCTTTGGAGCTATAATCTTCATCTAAGCTGTTGATTGCATCAACAAACTTTTGCATCCTTTTTAGATTTCTATCGTTACTCGTTCCGAATATTTTGCCAATAAAGCCGAACATTTTTTATTCTAGAGACCTTCGAAAGGCGGCCTTACATAAGAAATTGGAGCCTCGTCAATATTATCAAACTCTATTATCTCAAAGGCATCATCTGTTTCGCTGATCTTTCTAAGTAAACTATTATTTAACGCATGACCTGACTTATATCCAACATACTGCCCAATAAGATTGTGACCTAGCAGATAAAGATCTCCAATTGCATCAAGAATCTTATGTTTCACAAACTCATCATCAAAGCGAAGACCTTCCTCATTAATAATTTCTTCCTCTCCAATATTAATTGCATTTGCAACACTGGCGCCTAAAGCAAGATTTTGTTTTTGCAACATTTCAACGTCTTTATTAAAGCCAAAAGTTCTTGCTCTGCAAACTTCTCTTACAAAAGAGGTCGATGAAAAATCGATTGTTGATTCAGCAGGGAATCTTCTCTGCACTGGATGATTAAAGTCAATTGAAAATGAAACTTTAAAACCATCAAATGGTTTTATAAATGCGTATGCATCGTCTCGCTCAACTCTTACTTCTTTTAAGACTTTTATAAACTTCTTTTTTTCTTCTTGATCAGCAATACCTGCAGCTTGGAGAAGAAAAACGAAGGGTCCTGCGCTTCCATCCATGATCGGCATTTCAGGCCCATCAACCTCAATAAGACAATTATCTATACCAAGCCCAGCAATTGCTGATAAAAGATGTTCTATTGTTGATATTTTATGCTCACCTGATCCCAGTGTAGTAGATAATGTTGTGAAACCTACCTCTTTAGCAGTAGCATGAATTTCAAGATTTGGTTGAAGATCAGTCCTCATGAACCTAATTCCAGTATTTGCATCAGCAGGATGTAGTTCAATATTAACTTGTTTACCAGAATGAAGTCCTATTCCTGAAGCCTTAATAGAGTTTCTGAGTGTCCTTTGTTTAAGCATTGATAAAGTCTAATCTAATATATATTTTCTAGCCATTAATTTTTTTTAGCTCACTTAAGGCTATTCCTGCTGCAACAGCAACATTCAAGCTGTTTATTTTATCATTTCTAACTAAATTTATTTGATGGTCACAATTTAATAGCGTTTTTTCTCTTATGCCTTTTTCTTCAGACCCCAATACAAGAGCAGCTCCTGAAAAACTTAGTTGATCAATTGCTTGATTAGAATGTTCACTCAAACCAATTACCTCAATTCCAAAAGCCTGAAGCGCTTTAATACAGTTGATAAGATTAGAAACCATGTAAATCTTTAATAAATCAGAGCCGCCACTGGATGTTCTGTGAACAACTTCTGTTACGGGAGAGCAGTGATTTTTATTAATAATTATTCCATCAACCCCAAAAATTGCAGAAGATCTCATGATTGCACCCATATTTCTTGGATCTATTACGTTATCTAAAACTACAAATATTGGGACTTTATCAGAAAGATTTTCTAAATAATTTTTTAGATCCTTCAGATTGCCGGTATTCATTGAAGATACAATCGCTTGGGGATTTTTCTTTATTTGCTTCGATTTTTCTACAGAAATGTCGTTGTCAAAGCATGCTTGAAGCAATTTAAGTATTCTGGCATCTTCTCTTGCCTCAGGAACAATAACTTTTTTAATGACCTCAGGCCTATTTTTTAAAAGAATCTCAATCGAGTGGAAGCCTTCTCTTATTTGGTTATCAGTTTTCATTATTTATTTTTAGACAATATTATCTTTCCTTCTTCAGGAATAACTGCATCAATTCTTACATTGAATTGATCGCCTATTTTAAATGTTCTCCCGGATCTTCTTCCTTTAAGTATATTGTTTCTTTCACTGTATACATAATGGTCATCTTTTAGATCTGAAACATGTATTAGCCCAGAAACAAAAAAACCTTGTAATTCACAAAATACCCCAAAATGAGTCACGCCAACAACTCTTGCTGGCAGACTATTGCCAACCTTATTCTTCAAGAAGAAACAAATTAATTGTTGGGTAACTTGTCTTGATGACTTTTCAGCTCTTTTTTCTAGATTAGATAATTCGTTACACTCTTCCTCAAAAAGTTCTTCATCAAAATTTACCTTTTCTTTCTTTAGAATTGATTTTATGAGTCTATGAATTATTAGATCTGGATATCTCCTTATAGGAGACGTGAAATGAGAATACTCTTCAAGCTGCAGACCAAAGTGGCCAGATTTTTTTGAAGAATAGATCGCCCTTGGAAGCCCTTGCAAAATAAGACTTTGAAGAGAAGCCGCATTTTCATTTCTTTTTGCAATCTCAATACAGCGTTGTAGCAAAATTATTGGATCATCAGATTTTTTTAATCCAAGACTTTGAAATTTTTCAAATAATGCCAACAACTTATCTGTATCAGGCTTATCATGAAATCTATTTATTGATATTCCTATTGAACTTTTTACGAACGTGATTGCGCATATGTTTGCGGCTATCATGGCTTCTTCAATCATCTGATGGGCAAACATTCTGGTTGAAAGATTTATTGCCTCAACTGCTCCAATATTGTTTATTTTCAATATCGGTTCGCTTGACTCAATCTCTAAAGCATTCCTTTTAGCACGTTTACCAAGAAGGGTAATTGTTAGCTCCTTAAGAGCATTGATAGACTCATTAACACTTGTTGAACCAATCTTTTTCTTTCTTAGAATAGCTTCTTCAACTTCTGCATATGTCAGCCTATATTTTGATTCAATCTTAGCCTCATAAAAATCAAAATTTTTAATCTCACCATCAGTATCAAAGGTAATATCTGAAACAACAACATTTCTAATTTTATTTGGCACAAGAGAACATAAATTATTGCTTATTTCTTCCGGCAACATGGGTATAACAGTATTTGGGAAATAAATAGAAGTTCCTCTTTCTTTTGCCGCCTTATCTATTTCACTCCCAGGCCTAACGAGGCTGCTCACATCAGCTATTGCAACTGATAATTTATATCCCGTCTTTAATTTTTTGCAAAGGACCGCATCATCAAAATCTTTTGCATCCCTCCCATCAATAGTTACAAAATCCGACTCTGATAAGTCTTTCCTGTTTAAATTCCTTTCAAGCTCTAATCCACTTACCTCATTTTTTACTAATTTAGACCAGGTATGAGGAATTTGATTTTCATCTAAGATTTGATCAATAGAGTATTCTAAGAAATTCACTAATTTGCTCTTACTATTCTGAAGTTAAAAATTATATTCCAGATTAAGATTAACAAGTCTTCCACGAGGATCATGAACTCTTGTATCAAAACTGAAATCGGGAGCATCATACAATCTAGGAGCAGATTGATCCAGCGCATTAATTATTGCAATACCAAGATTGATATTACCCTCGTCCAGATTTATTGATTTTCTGGCTGAGATATCAAAAACCAAAAAGGAATCAACTTTATTCTCGTATCCTAGACTTGCTCCGAGACCCGTAATTTGTCGCTCATTAGTATATCCATCTATATACCTTGTAATTAAACTGAAAAGATAATCTTTGTGTTCCCAATCTATAAATGCATTCAGGCGTTTTTTTGGAAGAGAGTGGGTATGAGAATCATAATTAAATTTACCAACCCTGTTAATCATTCTTGATAAACCATCTGCAGTAATTTGCGGTGTTAAAAATTCATTAAATATGGTTCCTTTAACTCTAAGGTTTATTGGTGAGTAATTATTTAACTCAAATACATAGTCAAATTGAAAATCTGTCCCACTTATCTTTGTATTTTCCTCATTGAAATAAGTAGTCGTCACACCAATTAGATCACCAAATTCATTTCTAGTAATACTTGATCCAAAGGGGTCTTGAGTTAAGAGAGCTTGAGCACTTTCAACTTCAATACGATCCTCATAATCAACTTCCCAGTAATCGACTGAAAGTTTATAACTGTTTTTTTGGAAAATTAATCCAAAATTTTGATTAGATGACGTTGAAGGTTTTAAGTCAGGATTTCCGATCGAAGCTTGCCTAACAAATACTGAGTCATCGATATCTCTTACGCTACCAAGATTAATTTGGCTAGAAAACATTTGAGCCATAGATGGAGCTGAAAAGGCACTTCCCCTTGAAAATCTTAATGTCAAAGAATCATTAAATTTGTATTTCATTGATAATTTTGGATCGAATGATGATTCATTTTTCATCTCCTCGTAACGTCCTGCAATTCTGATATCAAGTGCTTCAAGAAATCTCCTCTCAGCTTCAATAAAAAGGGCCTTACCATTTCTACTTTTTGATACATTTTTGCCTCCGCCAAGAAAGAAGAGATCAGCTGTTTTGATGAGCTTTCCATCAGCATCAAATTCAGCTCGGCTTATTTCATCATAAAATATATCGAGATTCTCATTATTAATTTGAAACCCATAAGCATATTTAATGTTTTTAGTTTCTGCTCTAAAAATACCATTAAGACTGAGCAGATCAGCGCTTTTGTTTGAGACCTCAGCACCCCTTACAAAATCTATTAGTGATTGAGAGTTTTTCGAAGAATCAAATATATTCCACATTTCATCTCCATCAGGACCACCATTTCCTTGAATTGCAGCTAAGAATCTTGAATCAATAATATCGGGCCTATAATGGAAATTTGAGTGGTCACTTTTGGTTATTGAAACTTCAGCTTTTGTTTGATTAGCCAATTCAAAGTATGTAGTTACTCCGAAATGCTTTTGCTCGATATCTTTTGGAGAGTAAGGAGATTTGTATTCAGCTCCAAGCGGTCTTCCATACCAAACAACTGGAACATTAAATGGACTTCCGCCTTCACCAGGCAGGATGCTACGAGATAGAAAAGGAAGTGCAGGGTAGGAGGGTGATTGGGGATTATCATTTACTTTCACATTTGAAGATATAAAGGTGAAATTTATATCTACTAAATTATTATCTGAATAGAGATTTATATAGTTTTTCTTATGACTTTCATCATTTACGATATTGAATCTTTCGCCATAAAGAAACCTACAAAATGATCCGTCAAGAATGCCTCCATTACTTTCACAATTTGGATCAGGCACAAATGTGGTTTGGTTTGGATAATCTCCAGCATAAATTCCTGATTCAACAGTATCTGGACCTAAAAGTTTAAAAGTTTTACCAAGACCACTTAACCCAAGCTCTGCTATACCGGGTATTTCCTTAGCTGAGAGAGGCGATCTTTCTAATCTGTTATGCCCAATAACATAATTAATATTTCTAAATTTTCCGCCATAAAGTAATCCAATAGTTTCATCATTTTGATCATAGCTCGAAGTAGACTGTCTTCCAGCTTTGATCCGCAAACCATCAAACTCTCGATAGGTTATAAAATTAACAACTCCGGCAATTGCATCTGATCCATAAGTTGATGTTGCTCCTTCCTTCAAAATTTCTGTTCTTTTTAAAGCTATCTCTGGGACTATATTTATATCAATATATCCTTCGCCCTCATTTGAAGGCGTTCCAGCAAATGTATGTCTTTTAGAATTAATTAATATTAGGGTAGAGGCTTGCTCAAGTCCTCTTAAAGTTAGTGAGGCCATCCCCTGATCAACACCCTCGAGGGCATTGGATTGAAACCTTGAGCCTGAACTTATATTTAAATACTTACTTATCTCAGCAACATTAGTTATATTTAGTTGATCATATTCCTCAGAAGTTATTACTTCTATCGGAGATGAATCATCTTCTAGGACCTTGATGAGACTTCCTGTTACAACTACCTCTTCTATATCTGCTTCAATAAATTGAAACAAAAATACGAATGAAGTTAAAAAAGAAAGAATATATTTTTTGTTCATTAAAATTTGATTGAATATGAGCATTATAAATAAAAAAGCCCCTAAAAAGGGGCTTTTAATTAATGCTTATATCTTAAAAAGTTAAGTTAAACCTAATTCCATAATTCCTTCCAGGAAGCGGAACCTGATTTTTAACAAATGATGAATGATTTCGCGCAACTTCATCAAGTAAGTTATTAGCGAAAACGGATACTCTTAGAGAATTACCATTTAAATCAAAAGTCTTAACAACTTTTGTATCTAACATTTGGTAACCCATTGTAGGAGTTTCCTCTTCTGCAACATCTTTCTGATCTTCAACATCTTTAAAGCTCAGATCAAAAAGATAGTCATTCATAGTATATTCAACAGAATAAATGTTTCTGGCAGGACTTAATCTTGGAATATTCATTCCATCAGCAAGCTCTCCATTTACAACATCTCTTGAAAATGAAACTTCTAAATCTCCAGCATCTAAGTTAAACACTCTTCCTATTTGAAGTTCATAACCATTCAATTCAGCATTTTGTTGCATGTATTGTGCTTGAATTAATCCTTCTGCATGACCGTGATCATCATGATCTTCGTCATGATCATCTTCGTCCATAGCTTCCATATGGTCATCATGATCATCTTCATCATGCATATCCATCAAGTAAATATAATTATCGGTATCGTTTCTGAAGATTGTTATTGATGCATAAGTGTTATCTACTTCATAACTTAAACCAATATCAAAATTACTAGATGTTTCTGCACTTAGATTTACATCTCCTGTTTCAAATCTACCCGTAGCCAAATGAGGTCCGTTCATGAAAAGCTCAACAACTGAAGGAGCTCTTTCAACATTTGAATACCCAAGATTTAGATTCAAGTTTTCATTCAATGGTCTACTTAAATCTAGTGCAAAGCTGAGATTGCTGGAATCAAAACTATAATTTGTAGTTTCTTCTTCATGTTCTTCATGATCTTCATCATGATCTTCTTCATCATGACCATCTTCTTCATGATGCTCAGTAAGTGAACCACTAGTGTCTATTTGGTCATAACGAACTCCAAAACTAACTTCAAACATATCAAAGTCACGTTTGGCAAAATATCCAATAGTTAACTCTTCTCTGTCAGCTGGATTCATAAAAGCTTCATCGCCAAAAATCTTAACTGTCTCCTCTGATGAATTTAATGAGACTTTTTGAGTCATCAAGTCATTAGAAAGATCTACAATAAAACCAAACTCAGATGAGTCATTACTGAATGTTGTAGGACCTTCTTCACCATGACCATGATCATCTCCATCTTCATCACCATGTTCATCACCATGCTCTTCTTCTGCATGCTGCTCAGTATGTGAATATTCTGAATCTTGAAAGAAAAAATCAACGTTTCCGACCTTTCCTCTAATATTCACTTTATCAGATTCAGTATTAGAGAAAATTCTCTCTCCTTCATGCTCATCATGACCTTCTTCTTCGTCACCATCTTCATCACCATGTTCTTCATGACCTTCACCATGATAAGGAACTCCAAAGATACTCTCTGAGCTTGAAACAGCAAGACCAACGTAACCCCAATCAGCTACTTTTGAGACACCAAATCTTGTTGCCTCTTGTGCAGAGTCAGAATTATCTAGATATCCCTTATCCTCCTCATGCTCGTCATGGTCATCATCCCCATGATCATCTTCATCATCATGGTGCTCCTCTTCTTCATGGAGAACTGCACCATTTGGAATATCATAATTTCCAAAGGAAGAATCACTGTATGAGAAATATAGATTTAAACCACCAAGGTTATCTGCAACAGAAAAGCTTTGCCCATCTCCAGAATTAACAGATTGAGTTTCAAAGCCTAACTTAAATAATCTCTTTTCAATATCTGAAGTAGCAATTGTATTGTCTACAATATTGATAATACCTCCTGTTGCACCATTAGCATAAAGCAGTGAAGATGGACCTCTAACAACCTCAATTTGTTGAATATCATTGAGATCTACTTCATTTTTATGATCAGCACCAATTCCTGCAACATCCCTGTTGACTAAACCATTGGTAAGGATCTTAACTCTAGAACCACTTAAACCTCTTATAATCGGCTGCCCAACAGCAGTTCCATAATCAGATGTTGTGACACCCAATAGAGAATCTAGAGTCCCGCCAAGGTCAGTTGTTCCTAAATCAGAAATATCAGTGCCACTTAAAATATGCAATGGATCACCAATTTTATCTTGAGTTACATTCAATATTGATGCTTGAACAACAACTTCTTCAATTTCATCAGAATGAATATAGTTAGCTGAGAAAACGCCCAGCATCGCTAAAATTAATATTTTATTTTTCATGTTTACTCCTTTAAAAATTTAAAATTTAAAAAATCAAAAATTAAATTTTTGGTGGAGCTCTCTGATGATAATTTCTTGATTTAGATTGATCATTAAGACTCACAAGTTTCGAGTCTTCAATATCAAAATTTATAAAAGTTATTTTTTTCTTAGAATCTTCTAAGTCTTGAGATTGGTTTTCTTCACAATATTCACAGCCAAGCTCAAAAGCTTCATCCTCAATTTCAAAGGCTTCTGTAATGTGCTCTATTTCATGAGCAGTAACTAGGGCAAAGAATAAAAGCCCAAGTAGAAATGGAGTGTTATTTTTGAATTCAGTGGTCATGTTTGAGACATACTAAACCATTAATAGAGCCACTCGCAAGGTCTTTAATGGTTTTATCGGCTTCAGAAACATTTCTTGCTTCAACAGGAACCGGATCAATCTTTCCAGACCTAACTAAATCCATTAGTTCACCCATTTCAGCTAAGCTTCCTACATAAGTACCAGTTAGCGTTCTTGCTGTTAATGTTACTAGTGGTAGTTGAATGGTAGTTTGACCACCAAGCAGCCCAACTAAGACATAAGTACCGCCTCGAATAAGACCGAAAAGACCATAAGCAAATTCAAAGGCTGGAGCAGCTCCAACAAAGTCAATCACACTTTTAGCTCCACCACCGGTAATCTCAAATATTTTCATTGCAGCATCTTCGTCACTGGAATTAATAGCAGCTGATGCACCTGCTTCCATTGCAATAGCTAATTTTTCGTCATCAATATCAACAACAATTGGATTGATATCATATACAGCTTTTAATATTCTGAGAGATAGCAACCCCATCCCTCCGGCTCCAACAACTACGACAGACTTTTGACCTTTTTTAAGATTAGCTTTTTTAATTGCGCTATATGCAGTTAGTCCTCTGCAAGCATAACTTCCAGCAAGATCATCATGTGTATCTCCAGCATCAAAGAGATATTTTTTATCTGGTACTAAGACATACTCACCATACCCGCCATCCCTAGTAATTCCGATGTTCCTATTTGTTGTAATTCCACAATAGTGTTCATTTCCGCTCAAGCAGACTTCACACTTTCCACATCCAATCCAGGGATATACAACATATTTTTTGCCTACCTCAAGATCCTTAACATTTTCGCCAAGCTCAACAACTTCTCCGAAAACTTCATGGCCCATGGCAAGATCTTTTGCTGGTGAAGGGAGCTTTGCACCTCCACCTAAATCAAAAAAACCCTCGTAAATGTGAACATCTGAATGACAGACACCACATGAAACTGTTTTCACAAGAATTTCATCACCGACAGGAACAGGCTTATCAATTTCAACCTGTTTTAAGGGCTTTCCATTTTCTATGATTTTGTATGATTTCATAGTTTATTTTGAAACCTCATATTTTATTATTGTACTATTTTTTATATCTTCCCATCTCTTTTTTTCAGTCAGATAGCACAACATTGAATCAGACTCTCCGCTTTGATTAAAGGAGTATCCCTCTGGTATTAAGTTTTTATTAAGTGAACATTTTTCCGAAATTACTCTGCCGCTTTTTAATGATTTAAAAGTAATTTTAACTTCAGTAGACTCTAAAAGTTTTTTAAGATCTTTTATCTCCATTTGTAGGCATTCTAACGTAGCCAAAGAAATTTTTGTTAAGTTTATTTTCAAAAATTATTAGATTAATATAGAAATATGAAAAAGCTTTTCCTTCTTGTATTTTCTCTAACAATTGCTGTTGATTCTTTTTCAGCTTTTGAATCAACTTATAAACCACTTAAATCCGAAAAGGTGTTATTTATTAATGGGAATATTCTTGATGGAGAGGGCAATGAGTTACTTGATACTGATCTTCTTATAGGCAATGGAAAAATAATTGCTTTAGGAAAAGGTATTAGCATAGATGATAAAGATGTAAAAATTATTGATGCAAAAAATAAATGGATTACGCCTGGAATTATAGATATTCATTCTCATATGGGGGTATATCCAGCTCCTAGTGTCAGAACAAGCAGTGATGGTAACGAAGCAACGAGCCCAGTAACAGCAGAGGTTTGGGCAGAACACTCAATATGGGTTCAAGATCCTCAATACGCACTTGCGCTTAAGGGAGGAATAACAACCTTCCACGTTCTCCCTGGGTCAGCAAACCTTATTGGTGGAAGAGGAGTAACAGTCAAAAACTTACAACGCAACACCATTCAGTCAATGAAATATCCTGATGCAAAACATTCGTTAAAAATGGCATGTGGGGAAAATCCGAAAAGGGTTTATGGAAATAGAGGACAAGCACCTTCAACACGAATGGGTAACTTTGCAGGTTATCGAAAAGCCTGGATTGAAGCTGAGAATTATTTAAATAAGTTAGAAGCATATGATTCAAAATCCGATGAAGAAAAAATGGTTGAGTCTCCACCTAAAAGAGATCTTCAACTAGACACACTTAGTGATGTTCTTAAAGATGAAATACTCGTTCATATCCATTGTTACAGAGCAGAGGAAATGGCTTTAATGATAGATGTCGCAAAAGAGTTTAACTATAAGATTACTGCTTTTCATCATGGCGTAGAAGCATATAAGATTGCTGATTTATTAGCAGATAATGGAATATGCGGAGCGCTTTGGGCAGATTGGTGGGGTTTTAAACATGAGGCTTATGATATGGTCCAAGCAAATATTGCAATAGTTGACCAAGCAAGGGATGGAAAGGGTTGTGCAATTGTTCATTCAGATGATGAAAGGGGGATTCAAAGACTTAATCAAGAAGCGGCAAAAGCCAGAGCAGCTGGTAATAAAGCTGGATATGATATTTCAAAGGCCAGAGCCATGAGTTGGATAACTAGCAATCCTGCAAAAGCGGCTGGTATATATCATGAAACTGGTTCCTTGGTTGCTGGAAAAAATGCTGATGTTGTTCTTTGGTCAGGAGATCCATTCAGTGTTTACTCACTTGCCGAACAGGTATTTATCGATGGCGCTTTAGCATTCAATCGCAACACAGGATTTGGGCCTGTTTCAGATTTTGACGTTGGCATAGTAGATCCAAGAGAGGATAGGGTGAATGATTAAAATAATATACTGCCTTGCATTGAGTTTTATATCAATTAGTGCTTTTTCTCAAACACTTGTAATCAAAGGTGGAGAAATTTATACAGGTCTAAATCAAGAATCTTTTATTGGAGATATTCTTATCGAGGGAGATACTATTTTAGAAGTTTCAACCAAACCTTTAAAAGGTGATGTCGTTGTCGATGCATCAAATAAAATTATTACTCCTGGAGTGATAGCTCCTGACACTCAAATTGGTATTTTAGAGATAGGCGCTATTAGTGAGACCAGAGATGGAGATAGCGATATTTATAGCATGGGATTCAGTGTCTTCGATGCAATAAATCCAAACTCAACATTAATTCCTTGGAATAGATCAAATGGAGTTACTTCAGCTATAACACTCCCTGATTTTAATTGGGATCCTTTAAGTGGCATGGCATCATTTTTACTACTTGATGGCAGTCTAAGAGTTAACGGTATGCCAGATGTAGCGTTAACTGGTGAGATAGGAGCATTAAGCTCTGGATCTCGAGCAGAAAGCCTTATTTTATTAAGAGATCTTTTAGACTTTGCATCAATATTAGATGAAAAGGATATGGCATCTTCAAAAAAAATATCTGAAGCCATTGAAGATTTTGAAATAGCAGAATTAATGGATTTACAGCCAAGAGATGTTATCGCACTTTATAATCTTTTAAATAACAACCTTCCATTAATTATTAAAACTAATAGGGCTTCAGATATCCTTAAGTTAATAGATATAAAAAAACTTTATAGACTTAATTTAGTCCTAATGAGTGCGCAAGAAGCAACACTGGTAGCTGACGAAATTGCTGAAAATAATATACCGGTCATAATAAATCCTTTTGATAATATTCCTGACTCATTTGATGAACTTGCATCAAATATTCGTATAGCTTCATCTCTTGAAAAAGCTGGAATTAAGGTTATGTTTAGCGAATCTAGAACTCATAATTATCACTTAATCCGACAGGGAGCAGGAAATGCTGTTGCTAACGGAATGTCTTATACAGGAGCAATAATGGCTCTAACATCTAACGTTGCTGAAAGTTTTAATATTCCTGAAAGAGGAAGATTGCAACAGGGAATGAAAGCTGACCTAGTAATCTGGGAGGGCGATCCTTTAGAGCCATCTACATTCCCATCTAAGGTTTACATTAATGGAAATGATATGGACCTCTCAACAAGATCATCTAGACTGACTGAAAGATATGTTGATAAGAGAGATTTGCCGAATACTTATAAGTAGTTTAAAGACTTTTGATGTATTATCTAATATACGTAAAAAATATAAACATAAATTAATTTAGGAGAAAAGTTATGACAGTTGGAAATGGCGTATTAGTTTTTTTAGCAATACTAATTATCTATGTAGTTTATTTAGGTATAAAGATTGTTCCTCAATCAAAAGTCTTTGTTATCGAAAGATTTGGTAAATTTACGAGAATTCTTGAGTCAGGACTTTCTTTAATCATTCCTTTTATTGATCGAGTTGCTTTTAGAGTTGATATTTTAGAGAGACAGCTACCATCCTTTCAAATGTCAGTTATAACTGAGGATAATGTAGAGGTAGAGCTCGTTTCTACAGTTTTTTTTAGAGTATTGGATGCCGCAAAATCAGTTTACAGAATCAGAAATATTGATTTGGCAATCGAAAATACCGCTATATCAGTTATTCGTTCAGCTGCTGGTAAGCTTGAGCTTGATGACCTTCAATCAAGCAGAGAGGCGATGAATCAAGAAATTGCAGCAAGGCTATCAAAAGCTGCGGAAGTCTGGGGAGTTGAAGTAACTAGAACAGAAATTTTAGATGTTTTAGTCGATGAAAAAACAAAGGAGTCACAAAGACAACAGCTTAATGCTGAAAGGGAGAGAAGAGCTACAATTGCCAAAGCGGAGGGTGACAAAAGAAGCGTTGAGCTAAAAGCGGATGCAGAGCTTTATGAGGCTGAAAAGCAAGCTGATGCTGTAAAAGTTCAAGCTGATGCAGATGCATATGCAGTCAAAGTAAAAGCCGCTGCGGATGCAGAACAAACAAAAGTAATTGCAGAGGCAATTAATAATAATGGACAAGCAGCTATTAATTATGAAATTATGAAAAGACAGGTTGAAGGTTTAGCAGAGGTTGCCTCCTCCAATCAAACCAAAACATTAGTTGTTCCTACTGATATAACTAAAGCACTTGGAACACTAGAGCTTTTTTTAGACAGTATAGATAAAGGTAAAAAGAATGATGATTGATATTCTCTTATATTCAGGAAATATCTGGTTAATTATTGGGCTAGTATTAGCAATATTAGAATTAACTAATGGCAGCCTAATATTTTTTCTTCCAACAGGTGCAAGCGGAATGATAACTGGACTTATTCTAAAGTTGCAGGAAAATGGATCCTTGCCAATATTTCTTAATGATTGGGCTGGATCTTTAACTTTATGGGCAATACTTTCACTTATTTTATCTTTGGGCTTGAACTATATTGTAAGGCGAAAGGAGACTTCAGACGATATAAATAATTATTAAGTATCTATGAAAAAGCTTTATATATTTTTTTTATTTATTTTTCTTAGCGCAAATGTTACAACTGAAACTAAGCAACTAAACTTCTTATATACAAATGATCTGCATGCCCACTTGCAGCCTCATATTGAGCAATGGATAAGTAAGACAAGACCTGTTGGTGGATTTGCAAATCTAGCTACTCTTATAAAGGAAGAAAAATCTGCAAATCCAAATACCTTATATATTGATGCAGGCGATTATTTTTCTGGCCCATACATAAGCACTCTCACTGAAGGCGAGGCCGTAATAGATACTATGAATTTGCTTGGAGTTGATGCTGCTTGTATTGGTAATCATGAATTTGACCATGGATGGGAAAGCATGCTCTCTAAATTAGAGATGGCAACTTTTCCTATTGTTAATGGGAATATTTTTTATGAAGGAACCGATGAACTTATTTGGGATAATCCATATGTCATTCTTGAAAATAATGGATTGAAGATAGGGGTAATCGGACTGCACGGAAAGTTTGCATTTTATGACACAACAAATTTCAAAATGGTTGATGGATTAGAGGCTCGTGATGAAGAATATTACTTGAGAAAATATATTAAAGAGCTTGAACCAATAACTGATCTAATAGTCCTCAGCGTTCATGAAGGCGTCCCCGGTAGACAATCAACTAAAGGTTTATCAGATGTTGAAAGAACTTTAAGCAAAGATATTGATCTAGCAAAAAATGTTCCCGGAGTAGATATTATGATCACAGGACATGCTCACAAAGGAACACCTGAAGCACTTCTTTCTAATGAAACAATAATAGTTTCAACTAATGCTTATTCAATAGAGCTGGGAAAGCTTGTCATAAGCTATGATACTGAGAAAAATAAGATTGTTGACTACTCTAATGAGCTTATTACTATTTTCGATGATGAAATTGAGGACGATCCTGAAATGTCGAAAGTTATTGATTATTGGGAGAATCAGGTGCAAAAGATTGCACTCAAAGAAGTTTCATTCACTACAGACAAAATGGTTAGAGCATATGGCGAAGAGTCAAACATGGGAAATCTATTTGCTGATGCTGCAGAAGAATATGATCAGAAAATTGATTTCGCAGTTATTAATAGCGGCGCACTCAGACAAGACTTAGATCCAGGAGTCTTAACAAAAGGTGATCTTATATCTGCTTTCCCTTTCCCAAATACACTTGTAATGACCAAAATAACAGGAGCTCAAATAGAAGGTCTTTTTAATCATGCTGCTGGAATGACGAATGGAGTATTGCAAGTTTCTAAAAGCTTTAAATATGTTATTGATTCGAATAGCGAGATTAAAGAACTTAGACTCAACGGGAAACCAATTGAGAGAGAAAAGACTTATTGGGTAGCTTCAACAAACTTTGTCACTCTTGGGGGCGATGGTTACTGGGAGTTTACTGAATCAATTGAATATGAAGATACAAATATCTTCATAGTAGATGTAGTAGAGGATTATTTAAAAGATAAACCAAGATATAGCCCAGTTTACGAAGAAAGAATTGTAATAGAGTAGAGTGGAGCCACCTGTCAGATTCGAACTGACGACCTGATGATTACAAATCAACTGCTCTAGCCAACTGAGCTAAGGTGGCAAAGATTGCTATTATATACAAATTAATTATTTGGGAAAGAGCAACCAGTTCCCCCAAGTCCGCAATAGCCATTTGGATTTTTAGCTAAATACTGTTGATGATATTCCTCTGCTAAAAAGTAATTCTGCATCATTGATATTTCAGTAGTAATTGGGCCATAACCATTAAGCTCGAGTTCATCCTGATAAGTCTCTAAAGATGATAATGTTTCATCTTTATGTGAATCTGAATTAAGAAAAATTACCGATCGATACTGTGATCCAAGATCATTGCCTTGTCTCATTCCTTGAGTTGGGTCATGACATTCCCAAAATACTTTGAGGAGGTCTGCCAATGATATAATTTCTGGATTAAATACAACTTTTACAACTTCTACATGATTAGTTGTCCCAGAGCATACAATTTCATAAGAAGGATCTTCAAGCTGACCACCGGAATACCCAACTGAAGTTAACCAAACACCGTCTAGCTCCCAAAACTTTCTTTCAACCCCCCAAAAGCAACCAGCTCCAAAAATAATTGATTCAAAATTTTGAGGTGTCTCACTCTGAAGATCTAGATTTGATAGAAAATGTTTCATTTATTTATTATAGATTCCTTTTATTGACACTTCACCAGATGAAAAAGAAATAATATTTCCTGTTTCTTTTTCTAGCAGAAGCTCGCCAGCATCATTTATTCCTAGATATTTCCCTTTAATTGTCTCATTGTTCCTAGCAACAGAAATGATTGCATCATTATGAATGCAGGACTTATGCCAAAGCCTCTTCCAATCATCAAGACCATTTTTGAGGAGAATTTCAAATTTTATTAATATCCTATTTATGATTTTATCTCTTAAGTTTTTGCCATTAAGATCTTTTAAATCTCCCCACCAAGACTCTTTTTTATCTAACTCAAGATTTATTCCAATACCAACTATAGCTTTTGTATAATCAGCAAAAACTTCCTTTTCAACTAATATTCCTCCTATTTTCTTTTTTTCGTAAACAAGATCATTAGGCCACTTAATCTTAATTGAGCCTAAATTACATACTTCTGTAAGAGCATCTCTGACCAAAATACCTGTAGCAATACTAATTGGCATATCAAATCCTATATCTGCAAAAGCTATGGAAAGAGAGATATTGCCCTCTGGACTGTGCCATTTCTTTCCTTTACGGCCTTTTCCCTTAGTTTGCCTATCTGCTGTTACTACAAGAATATCTTTATTTGAACTTATCCTTTTGCATTCATCATTGGTTGAGTCTATTAATTGATGTGTTTTGAGCTCAAGATTAGCCAAATTTAGGCCTTTTAGGATAATTTCCTCGTTAAATTGCATGAAAATAAAAAATTAGTTGACTTAATGCTATTCTAGATCAAAAATACACACCTTTAAATGGAGGGGTTGGGGAGCGGTCAAACCCAGCAGACTGTAAATCTGCCGCCTCGTGCTTCGAAGGTTCGAATCCTTCCCCCTCCACCATTCCTAAACCTTTTTTCTGATAGTTTTTTTTATTAAAAAAAGGTTGAGTTTATCGACTTTTAGAGGGATAATACGCCACCTTAAATTTTGGAACTGTAATTCGGGCTCATATAGCTCAGCGGTAGAGCACTTCCTTGGTAAGGAAGAGGTCACCGGTTCAAGTCCGGTTATGAGCTCCATAATTAGCAATTTTTTTAGAGAGGCGAAAAATGGCAAGAGAAAAGTTTGAAAGAAATTTACCACACGTTAATGTGGGAACAATTGGTCACGTTGACCACGGAAAAACTACTTTAACAGCAGCATTAACTAAAGTTTGTGCTGAAGTTTATGGTGGTGAAGCAGTTGCATTTGATGGAATTGATAATGCTCCTGAAGAAAGAGAAAGAGGAATAACAATTGCTACATCTCACGTAGAGTATGTATCAAATGCTAGACACTATGCGCACGTTGACTGTCCAGGTCACGCAGACTATGTAAAAAACATGATTACTGGTGCTGCACAAATGGATGGTGCAATTCTTGTTGTAAGTGCAGCTGATGGCCCAATGCCTCAAACAAGAGAGCACATTCTTTTAGCAAGACAAGTTGGTGTTCCAAAGATTGTAGTATTTCTAAACAAAGCTGACCAAGTTGATGATCCTGAACTTCAGGAATTGGTTGAAATGGAAATAAGAGAATTATTAAACGAATATGAATTCCCAGGTGATGACACACCTATTATTACTGGAAGTGCATTAAAAGCTCTTGAAGGTGATTCTTCAGATATTGGTGTCCCAGCTGTTCAAAAATTAGTTGAGGAACTTGATGTTTCTATACCTGAGCCAGCACGAGACACAGACAAGCCTTTCTTAATGCCTGTTGAAGATGTTTTCACTATCTCAGGAAGAGGAACAGTTGTAACAGGAAGAATAGAAACTGGTATTGTTAAAACTGGAGATGCTATTGAAATAGTTGGTATTAACGACACTACTGAAACAACATGTACTGGTGTAGAGATGTTTAGAAAGTCTCTTGATGAAGGAAGAGCCGGTGAGAACTGTGGAGTTCTTCTTCGAGGTATAGACAGAGAAGCAGTTGAAAGAGGGCAAGTTTTATCTGCTCCTAAATCAATTACACCGCATACAGAATTCGAAGCTGAAATCTATGTACTTTCGAAAGATGAAGGTGGAAGACACACTCCATTCTTTAAAGGTTATAGACCTCAGTTTTATTTTAGAACTACTGATGTTACAGGTGCTTGTGAATTACCAGACGGAGTTGAGATGGTAATGCCAGGTGATAACGTCAAAATGACAGTAACACTGATTGCTCCTATTGCAATGGACGAAGGTCTAAAGTTTGCAATACGTGAAGGTGGGCGAACAGTTGGTGCTGGAGTTGTTGCTAAGATCATTAAGTAAAAGAGTTTAAGCGACTGCTAAGACATGGATGTCTTGGCGCGCCTTCTTTTTAATGGGAAAAGTAAATAACGTTTTTAGGCCAGTAGCTCAATTGGTAGAGCACCGGTCTCCAAAACCGGGGGTTGGGGGTTCAATTCCCTCCTGGCCTGCCAATGAGGAAGAGTTTAGGAAGAATTATGAGTAAACAAGAGTCATTTAAATTCTTAGACAAAGCAAAATGGTTAATTTCATTATCTTTCTTTGTGGTTGCTGTTGTTGGAAATAGCTATTACACAGAAGTTGCATTTCTTTATAGAGTTTTAGGCGTTGTTGGTCTTATTGGCTTAGGTATATTTTTTATGGCGTTAACGGATTTTGGAAAATCATCAATAAAATTAATGGCAGAATCGAGGACTGAATTAAGAAGAGTTGTTTGGCCTACAAGGGTAGAAACAACTCAGACATTTTTGGTAGTTTTTATTTCAATCGTTGTTGTCGGTTTAATTTTATGGGGATTAGAATCTATATTAAGCTGGCTGACAAAATTAATTTTAGGATAAGGATAAGAAATGGAGTGGTTTGTAGTTCAAGCATATTCGGGATACGAACAGAAAGTTAAGGCTGCTATGGAAGAAAGAATAATGTTGGCAGATTTAAAAGAGAAGTTCGGTGAAATTCTTGTTCCTACTGAGCAAGTTGTTGAACTTAAAAGCGGCGAACAGAAAAAAACAGAAAGAAAATTCTTCCCAGGATATATTCTTATTCAAATGAAACTAGATGATGACACTTGGCAGCTTGTAAAACAAACTCCAAGAGTTTCAGGATTTGTGGGTGGAACTAGAGAGAAACCAAGCCCAATCACTGATGCCGAAGTCAATAGCATTATTAATAGGATTGAAGTTGGTGAAGAAGCTCCTAGACCAAAAACTATGTTTGAACCTGGTGAAGTTATCAGAGTATGCGATGGACCCTTTAATGATTTCAATGGCGTTGTGGAGGAAGTTGATTATGAGAGAAACTCAGTAAAAGTTTCTGTTCAGATCCTTGGAAGATCAACTTCTGTGAAATTAAATTTTATGCAAATAGAGAAAACTTAAATGGCTAAAAAGAAAAAAGTTGTAAATATCTTAAAATTACAAATACCTGCGGGAGCAGCTAACCCTAGCCCACCCGTTGGTCCTGCTTTAGGTCAAGCCGGACTCAACATCATGGATTTTTGTAATGCATTTAATGACAAAACTAAAGATTCGGAGAAGGGTGTTCCTCTTCCTGTTGTTATCAGTGTATTTGAAGATAAATCCTTCGATTTTGTAATTAAGACACCACCAGCAGCTGTATTAATAAGAAAAGCACTAAATATTCCAAAAGGAAGTGGAGAACCGAATAGAGAAAAGGTAGGAAAAATTTCAAGAAAACAACTTGAAGAAATTGCAAAAGCTAAAGAACCAGATTTAAATGCCAATGACATTGATAATGCAGTGAAAATCATCGCAGGTACGGCAAGAAGTATGGGAGTAGATGTAGAAATATAATTATGGTTACAAAAAAACAAAAAAATATACTTGATAGTGTTGATAGCATGATTCATTACTCTTTAACCGATGCTGTAAAAATACTCCAAGATCATAAATCAACAAAATTTGATGAGTCATTAGATGTAGCTATAAAGCTTGGAGTTGATGGGGATAAATCCGATCAAAATGTTCGAGGGGCAATAACACTTCCTAACTCTCTTGGAAAAGAAGTTGTTGTTGCTGTTTTTGCAGATGGCGATGCAGCTGAAGATGCAAAATCAGCCGGCGCTGATTTTATTGGCATGGATGATTTGAGTGAGAAGTTTACGAAGAATGAGATTACGGTAGATGTTGTAATCTCTACACAAGCAGCTATGAAAGTGGTTGGTAAGCTCGGCCAGGTCTTAGGGCCAAAAGGGCTTATGCCAAATCCAAAAACAGGAACTGTTACTGATAATGTTTCCGAAGCAATTAAGAATGCAAAATCTGGACAAGTTAGGTTCAGAACTGACAAAAGCGGCATTATTCATGGCTGCATTGGAAAAGTCTCATTTGACGATGGCAAGGTGGGCAAAAATTTAACCGCTCTTGTTGAAGAATTAAAAAGATTAAAACCAGCATCCGCGAAGGGTGAATACATAAAAGGTATTTCAATCAGCAGCACTATGGGGCCTGGATTGAAATTAAATATATCGGAGCTGGCATAAGTTTTAGAGTTTTTTTAAAACTCTAGATTGTTGCGTTTATTCGCAGCCGTCGAAGACCGTAGGTGCTTTTTAGCTTAATTTCCTACGCAGGTGGTGACTCAATTGCATTAGCAGTTTGTCGCCAAAAATGACCGAAAGGTCTAAATAGGAGAATTGTATGGCATTAGCCAAGAACGAAAAAGAAAGGATCGTTGAAGAGGTAAAAGCTGTTGTTGCAGATGCATCTACATTGGTGATATCTGATGCAAGAGGTTTAAAAGTTTCTGAACTATCCGAGATAAGAAAGGAAGCAAACGAAAAAGGTGTGCATATTCAAGTGATTAAAAACTCACTTGCAAAGCTTGCATTTAAAGACACCGATTTTGGTTGCACAGAAGAGGCTCTTAAAGGCCCTTCATTATTTGCTTTTTCTTTTGCTGAGCCAGGAGCTGCTGCAAAGTTACTCAAAACATATGCTAAAAATTTCGAGGCTCTTGAAATTAAAGCATTAGCTGTTGAGGGCCAACTATTAGATGGAAGCCAAATTGATATATTGGCAACACTTCCATCAAGAGAGGAGGCTTTAACTTTAATTGCATCAGTTCTTCAAGCACCTATAGGTAAGTTTGCTACTTTATTAAATGAAGTTCCAAGTAAGCTTGCTAGGGTTCTTGCTGCAGTTCGTGACAATAAACAGGCTAGTGCCTAAATCGGAGAATTATTATGGCAACAATAAAAACTGAAGACATTCTTAAAGCAATTGAAGAAATGTCAGTTATGGAGTTAGTAGAACTTATTTCTGCTATCGAAGAAAAATTTGGTGTTACTGCAGCTGCTGCAGTCGCTGCTGCACCCGCTGCAGCTGCTGGCGATGCTGCTGGTGGTGATGCTGCTGAGGAGAAGGACGAGTTTGATGTTGTTCTTTCTGCAGCTGGCGATCAAAAAGTCCAAGTGATTAAAGCTGTTAGAGCTATAACAGGTCTTGGTCTTAAGGAAGCTAAAGACTTAGTCGATGGTGCTCCAAATACTCTTAAAGAGGCTGTTAAAAAAGAAGAAGCTGAAGAAATGCTTAAGCAGCTTTCAGAAGCTGGAGCTTCAGCAGAACTTAAATAATTATATTAATAACTTAAAGGGCAACATATATGTCATATAGCTACACTGAAAAAAAGAGAATAAGAAAAAACTTTGGAAGATTCCCTAAAGTAATGGATCTACCAACGCTGACAGAAACACAGCTGAATTCATACGCTATGTTCCTTCAAGCAAACGTTGATCCCGATAAGAGGGAAAATATGGGTCTTGAAGAAGTTTTTCAGTCTCTTTTCCCTATAACAAGTGTATCTGGCAATGCTGCCCTTGAGTATGTTTCTTATGAGCTTGGTAAAAATAGTTTTGATGTCCAAGAATGCCTCATTCAAGGGCTAAGTTACTCAGCACCACTAAGAATCAAAGTAAGGCTTGTTATTTATGATAAAGAGTCTAACTTTGAAGAAGTTAAAGATGTAAAAGAAGGTGAAGTTTTTATGGGGGAAGTTCCTTTAATGACCTCAACAGGATCCTTTATTATCAATGGAACAGAGAGAGTTGTTGTTTCTCAGCTACATAGATCTCCCGGCGTTTTCTTTGATCATGACAAAGGAAAAACTCACAGTTCTGGGAAAGTTCTATACTCTGCAAGAATTATTCCCTATAGGGGTTCCTGGTTAGATTTTGAATTTGATCCCAAAGACAGTCTTTTTTGTAGGATAGATAGAAAGAGAAAAATACCTGCAACTATTCTTCTAAAAGCATTGGAAATGACTACTGAAGAAATTCTCCAATCATTCTTTGAAACAGAAACCTATACACTTGATAAGTCTAGAATAAAAACTGAATTAAGGCCTGAGAGACTGAGGGGTGAAGTCCTTAATGAAGAAATAAAAATTAAAAATAAAGTTATTGTAGAAGCTGGAAAAAGGGTTACAGCAAGACATGTAAAATTACTAAGAGATTCTGGAGAGAAAGAAATTTCTTTTTCAAATGAATATCTTCTAGGAAAATTCACTTCAAAAGATATTTTTGATGAAGAAACTGGAGAGGTTACGCTAGCTTGCAACAGTGAAATAGATGAAGATGTGCTCTCTCTGCTTTCAGAAAAAAATATAACAACAATCGATACTCTTTATATTAATGAGCTTGAGAAGGGACCTTATATAGCAAATACACTCAGAATTGATCCAACATCGAATAGATTAGAAGCACTCGTTGAGATATATAGAATGATGAGACCTGGCGAACCACCCACTAAGGACTCAGCAGAAACTTTGTTTAGGAATTTGTTCTTTAATCCAGAAAGATATGATTTATCTGAAGTTGGAAGAATGAAATTCAATAGAAGGCTAAAAATAGAAGACGAAAGAGAAAATCCTAATGTGCTTGATCTTCAAGATATCATTTCAGTAATGAAAGGCATATTAGATATTAGAGATGGTAATGACTTTGTTGATGATATTGATCATCTTGGAAATAGAAGAGTTAGATCTGTTGGAGAGATGACTGCCAACCAATTTAGAGTGGGACTTATTAGAGTTGAGAGAGCTGTAAGAGAAAGATTAAGTATGGCCGAAGCAGATGAGCTTGGCCCACAAGATCTTATTAATGCTAAGCCGGTCACTGCAGCGATTAAAGAATTTTTTGGTTCAAGTCAGTTATCACAGTTCATGGATCAAAATAATCCACTGTCTGAAATAACTCATAAGAGAAGAGTTTCAGCATTAGGTCCTGGTGGACTTACTAGAGAAAGAGCAGGTTTTGAAGTTAGAGATGTTCATCCAACTCACTATGGAAGGGTTTGCCCAATCGAAACACCGGAGGGACCAAATATCGGTCTTATTAACTCCTTTGCTTCTTATGCAAGAACTAATAACTATGGATTTATAGAAACTCCTTATAGAAAGGTTGTTAAAGGAACAGTTACTGATGAGATTGTTTATTTATCAGCAATTGATGAGGGAGAGCATGTAATTGCTCAGGCAAATGCAACACTTAATAAGAAGAATAAATTTGTTGATGATCTAGTCCCTGTTAGACACGCTAATGAGTTCGAATTGATGTCATCAGATATGGTTGATTTAATGGATGTTTCGCCACAACAAGTAGTATCCGTTGCCGCATCATTAATTCCCTTTTTGGAGCATGATGATGCAAATAGAGCTTTAATGGGTTCAAATATGCAACGTCAAGCAGTTCCAGTATTAAGACCAGAAAAACCTCTTGTTGGAACAGGCCTTGAAACAGTTGTTGCTAGGGATTCTGGAGTTTGTGTTGTTGCTAAGAATAAAGGTATTGTTGAGAGTGTAGACGCAGGGAGAATTGTTGTAAGAGTTACAGATGCAAAAAATAAAACTGCTGAGGTCGACATTTATAACCTCGTTAAGTACACAAGATCAAATCAAAATACCTGCATCAATCAAAGACCTCTTGTAAAGGTTGGCGATAAAGTCGTTGAAGGTGATATTCTTGCTGATGGACCTTCTGTTGACAATGGAGAGCTAGCACTGGGACAAAATATTAGAATAGCGTTTATGCCATGGAATGGTTATAACTTTGAGGATTCAATTCTTATTTCTGAAAAAGTTGCTAGAGAAGATAGATTTACATCAATTCATATTCAAGAACTAACTTGTGTTGCCAGAGATACTAAGCTTGGCTCTGAAGAGATTACTTCTGATATTCCTAACGTTGGAGAGGGGTCATTATCAAAACTTGACGAGTGCGGGATAGTTTATGTTGGTGCAGAAGTTAATCCAGGAGATATTCTCGTTGGTAAGATAACCCCGAAAGGAGAGAACCAACTCTCTCCTGAAGAAAAACTTCTAAGAGCAATATTCGGAGAAAAAGCTTCTGATGTTAAAGATACATCTACAAGGGTTCCAACAAGCACAAAGGGAACCGTTATCGGAGTTGAAGTCTTTACAAGAGATGGGCTTGAAAAAGATGATAGAACTGCTTCCATCGAAGAAGAGCATCTAGCTCAGGCAAAAAAAGATGCAGATGATGAAACTAGGATTGTTCAGGAAGCAACAAAAATTAAGATTTCTGGGTTCTTAAATGCTGAAACAGTTACTAAGGCTCCAGGTTTAAAAAGAGGATCTAAGATTTCATTAGATGATCTTAAAGAAATGTCTTTAAAAGATATTTTTTCAATAAGAACAAAAAATGCTGACGTGAATTCAAGGCTAGAGGAATCAGAACAAGCTCTCAAGAAGGTTCTGAGTGAAATCAAAGAAAGATTTAATGATAAAAAATCTAAGATTGAAAGAGGTCATGATCTTGCCCCGGGAGTTATCAAAATAGTTAAAGTATTTTTAGCTATTAAAAGAAGAATTCAGCCTGGAGATAAAATGGCTGGCAGACACGGAAACAAAGGTGTAATTTCAGAAATAATGCCAATTGAGGACATGCCCTATGATGAGGATGGTAACCCAGTAGATATTGTTTTAAATCCACTAGGAGTGCCATCAAGGATGAATGTTGGCCAGATTCTTGAAACTCACATGGGTTGCGCGGCAAAAGGTGTCGGCAAGATTATTGATGATATGATAAAAAATAAAGAATCAAATGCAGATATTAGAAAATATCTTGAAACGTTGTATAACAAGGATGCTGCAAATCTTGAAGATCTAAACTCTTTGACAAATGGAGATATTGATCAGTTAGCTAATAATCTTAGAGCCGGTGTTCCAATTGCATCACCAGTTTTTGATGGCGCTGCAGAATCTGAAGTCAAAAATATGTTAAAGCTTGCTGGTCTGCCATCTTCTGGGCAATTTACCTTGTTTGATGGGAGAACTGGTAGAAAATTTGATCGCCCAATTACAGTTGGTTATATGTATATGATTAAACTTAATCATTTAGTTGATGATAAAATGCATGCCAGATCAACAGGGTCTTATTCTCTGGTTACACAACAACCACTTGGTGGAAAAGCGCAATTTGGTGGCCAAAGATTTGGAGAAATGGAAGTTTGGGCACTCGAGGCTTATGGAGCTGCTTATACTTTGCAAGAAATGTTAACGGTTAAATCTGATGACGTTTCTGGAAGAACTAAGATGTACAAAAATATTGTAGATGGTTCGCTACAGATGGATGCAAATATCCCTGAATCTTTTAATGTTCTTACAAAAGAGATCAGATCACTGGGTATTAATATTGATTTAGATACTGAAGAATAGGAGAAATATTTTGAAAGAATTACTTAATTTATTGCAATCAAACCAAGATGAATTTTCATCTATTTCTGCTGGCTTAGCATCTCCTCAGATGGTTAGATCTTGGTCTTTTGGCGAAGTGAAGAAGCCAGAAACCATTAACTATAGAACATTTAAACCAGAAAGAGATGGTCTCTTTTGCGCAAAGATTTTTGGACCGATTAAGGACTATGAATGTATATGTGGTAAATACAAAAGAATGAAGCATAGGGGAGTGGTATGTGAAAAATGTGGAGTCGAAGTTACTCTTGCAAAAGTAAGAAGAGAAAGAATGGGGCACATTGAGTTAGCAGCTCCTGTCGCTCATATATGGTTCCTAAAATCACTTCCTTCAAGAATTGGCCTACTCCTAGATGTAACACTTAGAGAAATTGAAAGAGTTTTATATTTTGAAAGCTTTATTGTAACTGATCCAGGAATGACTGATTTAGAAACTGGGGATATTCTTACAGAAGAGGAATATATTGAAGCTTATGATCAATATGGAGATGAGTTCAAAGCTGGAATGGGTGCAGAGGCAGTCAAATTACTTCTTGAAGAGCTTGATATAGAAGAGGAGATAAGGATTCTTAGAGAAGAAATCCCACAAACAAACTCTGAAACAAAACTTAAGAAGATTTCTAAAAGATTAAAGCTGCTTGAGGCATTTAAGGCTTCTGGTAATAAACCAGAGTGGATGATAATGGATGTTCTTCCAGTGCTACCTCCAGACCTTAGACCCCTTGTTCCGCTCGAAGGCGGAAGATTTGCTACCTCTGATTTAAATGACCTATATAGAAGAGTAATTAATAGAAACAATAGATTAAAAAGATTATTGGAGCTTAATGCGCCTGACATCATTGTAAGAAATGAAAAAAGAATGCTACAAGAATCAGTTGATGCACTTCTTGATAATGGAAGAAGAGGAAGAGTTATAACAGGCACTAACAAAAGACCTCTGAAGTCTCTTGCTGACATGATAAAAGGTAAAGGCGGAAGATTTAGACAAAATCTTCTTGGTAAGCGTGTTGATTACTCTGGAAGATCAGTAATTGTATCTGGTCCAAATTTAAAACTTCATCAATGCGGACTACCGAAAAAAATGGCATTAGAGCTATTCAAACCATTTGTGTATGGTAGATTGGAGCATAAAGAGCTTGCAACAACAATTAAAGCTGCAAAAAGGCTTGTTGAAAGAGAGACACCAGAGGTTTGGGAAGCTTTAGAAGAAGTTATAAGGGAGCATCCAGTTCTTTTAAACAGGGCTCCAACATTGCACCGTCTGGGTATTCAGGCATTCGAACCTTTACTAATTGAAGGTAAGGCTATACAACTTCATCCATTAGTTTGTGTTGCATATAATGCCGACTTTGATGGCGACCAAATGGCTGTTCATGTTCCATTAACAGTGGAAGCTCAACTTGAAGCTAGAGCATTAATGATGTCGACCAATAACATTCTTTCACCTGCGGATGGAGCTCCAATTATTAATCCAACCCAGGATGTAGTTCTTGGGCTTTACTATATGTCAAGAGAGAAGGTAAATTCTTATGGAGAGGGAAGGGTATTCTCAAATCCTGATGAAGTTCAAAGAGCTTTTGAGTCTGAACAAATAGATCTTCATGCAAAGATAAAAGTAAGAATTGAAAATGCTGAGAAAGGTGTTTTTATAGAAGATACTACCGTTGGTAGAACCCTTATATGGAGGATTACTCCAATTGAAGTTGGATTTGATAATGTAAATAAAACACTAGATAAAAAAGCTGTTTCATCCCTTATTGATCTTTCCTACAGAAAGGCTGGCTTGAAGAAGACTGTAATCTTTGCTGACCAATTAATGTACCTTGGTTTTGATTTTTCAACTAGATCAGGCTCATCGATCGGTGTCGATGATTTTGTCATTCCTGAACAGAAATATGAAATTGTAGACAAGGCAGAGGATGAGGTTAAAGAAATAGAAAATCAATTCTCATCTGGATTGGTTACAAGAGGCGAAAGATATAACAAAGTAGTTGATATATGGTCTAGAGCAAATGAAAGAGTTGCCAAGGCAATGATGGAAAAAATTAGTAAAGATAACGTTGAGGATTCTGATGGTAATGAAGTTGAACAAGCTTCTTTTAATTCAGTATATATATATGCTGATTCAGGAGCTAGAGGATCACCTGCTCAAATTAGACAGTTATCAGGTATGAGAGGGTTAATGTCAAAACCAGACGGTTCAATTATTGAAACTCCTATTACGGCAAACTTCAGAGAAGGTCTTTCCGTTTTACAGTACTTTATCTCAACTCACGGAGCTAGAAAGGGTCTAGCAGATACTGCATTAAAAACAGCAAACTCTGGTTATTTAACAAGAAGACTATGCGATGTATCAATGGATTCAGTTATTACAGAAGACGATTGTGGTACAGAGGACTCAATAGAAATGAAGGCAATTATTGATGGTGGTGAAATCATTCAAGACCTCACTGATAGAATTCTTGGAAGAGTAATTGCTGAACCTATTCTTGATCATGATGGGAATGAGCTTTTCGCTAAAGATACTCTTATTGATGAAGATGCATTGCTGAAGATTGAGCCATTAAATCTTTCTACGCTTAGAGTAAGATCTCCAATGACTTGTGAGTCAAGTTTTGGTGTATGTTCTAAATGTTATGGAAGAGACTTAGCGAGAGGACATCTTGTTCATAGAGGTGAAGCCGTTGGTGTTGTTGCTGCGCAATCAATTGGAGAGCCAGGAACTCAGTTAACTATGAGAACTTTCCATATTGGAGGAGCTGCTTCAAGCTCATCTGAAGATGACTCAATAATTAGCAGGAATGATGGCTCAGTTATTTTTTCAGATGATATTAAGAGCGTTAAAAACAAGGATAAGCTAGAAGTTGTTATTTCAAGAAATTCAACCTTATCCATTTCTGACAATCAAGGAAAAATTGTTGAGCAATATAAAATACCTTATGGTTCTACTTTACTAGTTGCTAATAATGCAAAAGTTGATCTAGGACAAAAAATTGCTACATGGGACCCATATACTCGCCCAATAATTTCAGAAGCTTCCGGTAAGGTTAAATTTGCTGATATTGAAGAAGGTGTATCTGTTAGAGCTTCAACTGATGAATTGACTGGACTAAGCAGCATCGAAATCATTGATGGTTCTGAGAGGCCTTCGGCTGGTAAAGATTTAGTACCATCAGTTAGTTTGACAGATGGTAGAGGAAAACAGTTAACGCATCCTGAAAATAATCAACCTTTTACCTATGCTATGCCTGCTTCAGCACTATTAAATCTTGATGATGGTCAAAAAATAACTGCTGGTGAAGTTATTGCAAGGATTCCTCTTGAAGGATCTAAGACCAAAGATATAACTGGAGGATTGCCAAGAGTTGCTGACTTATTTGAGGCTAGAACACCTAAAGATGCTGCTGTGCTCGCAGAAGAGTCAGGAATGGTTTCTTTTGGTAAAGAAACTAAAGGAAAAGTTAGACTTGTCATTACCCCTGATGGCGCATCTAAAAAGTCTCAGAATGTAGAGATGTTAATACCTAAACATAGAACGCTCTCAGTATTTGAAGGTGAGAGAGTAGAAAAAGGTGATATCGTTAGTGATGGCCCATACAGTCCTCATGATATTTTAAGACTTAAAGGCATACCGACTCTTACAAACTTCATCGTAAATGAAATTCAACAAGTTTATAGACTCCAAGGAGTTTCCATAAATGATAAACACATTGAAACCATCCTAAGACAAATGTTGAGAAAAGCATTAATTGTTGATGGCGGTGATACAAAGTTCATACAAGGTGATCAAGTTGAATTTGCTGATTTGGTTGAAGCAAATAAAATGGCAGAATCTAATGATCAAGAGCCAGCAACATATGAAAGAGTCTTATTGGGAATTACAAAAGCTTCCCTTGCTACTAATTCATTCATATCCGCAGCATCCTTCCAGGAGACTACAAGAGTCCTTACAGAAGCAGCTGTTACTGGAAAGAAAGATGGGTTGAGAGGCTTAAAGGAGAATGTTGTTGTTGGTAGACTTATCCCAGCTGGAACAGGCATGGATTTTCATGACAAGCTTAAAACTAAATCACCTGATTCAGATGAGTTTACTCTCTCTTCAGATGATCTTGAAGCAGCTTTAAGACAAGAGATTCAGGATACAAATACTGATGCTGAGGAACAATCTGATCCAGAATCTGAAAAACCAGTTGACGATAACCAATGAGCTATATAGAATCACGGCTTTTAGATAATTAATATGGCAACTGTAAACCAACTAGTAAGGAAATCACGTAAACCTAAAACTAAGAAGACTGATGTTCCTGCGCTGAAAGGATGCCCTCAAAGGAGAGGCGTTTGTACGAGGGTTTATACAACCACTCCAAAAAAACCAAACTCAGCTCTGAGAAAAGTTTGCAGAGTAAGATTAACAAGCGGCTTTGAGGTAACCTCTTATATTGGTGGAGAAGGTCATAATCTGCAAGAGCACTCTCTTGTTTTAATTAGAGGCGGAAGAGTGAAAGATCTTCCAGGAGTTAGATATCACACTGTAAGAGGCACACTAGATACTTCAGGTGTTGCCAACAGAAAGCAGAGAAGATCAAAGTATGGGGCAAAAAAAGGTAAATAATAATGCCAAGAAGAAGAAGTCCTGAAAAAAGAAAGGTCCTACCAGATCCAAAATATAAAGATATTATTGTCGCAAAATTTATGAATAATCTTATGAAAGATGGTAAAAAAGCTATAGCTGAAAAGATTGTTTATGGTGCTTTCGACAGAATCACTTCTCAATCAAAAGAAGAGCCACTTGAGATTTTCATGAAAGCTCTATCGGCGGTAGGCCCAGTAGTTGAAGTAAAATCAAGACGTGTTGGCGGCGCTACTTATCAAGTACCAATTGAGGTCAGACCATCAAGAAAACAAGCATTAGCCATGAGATGGATCGTTGAAGCTGCAAGAAAAAGATCTGAAAAGTCTATGTCTCTAAGACTTGCTGGCGAACTTCAAGATGCTTCTCAGGGAAAAGGAGCTGCTGTAAAGAAAAGAGAAGACGTTCATAAAATGGCAGAAGCTAATAAAGCATTTTCACACTTTAGATTTTAAGAAATGGCTAGAGAAACTGAATTAAGTAAATATAGAAATATTGGTATTTGTGCTCATGTTGATGCAGGTAAGACCACAACAACAGAAAGAGTACTTTTCTACACGGGCCTATCTCACAAGATAGGTGAAGTCCATGATGGCGCAGCTACTATGGACTGGATGGAGCAAGAACAAGAAAGAGGTATAACAATTACTTCCGCTGCAACCACTTGTTTCTGGAGTGGAATGGAGCAACAGTTTCCAAAGCATAGAATAAATATTATCGATACACCGGGACACGTTGATTTCACAATTGAAGTTGAGAGATCTTTAAGAGTGCTTGATGGTGCAGTTGTTGTATTTTGTGGTACATCTGGTGTTGAGCCTCAATCAGAGACTGTTTGGCGTCAATGCAACAGATATGAAGTGCCAAGGATTGTTTTTGTAAACAAAATGGATAGAGCTGGCGCTGACTTTGAAAGAGTTGTCGATCAAGTAAGAGAAAGACTTGGATCAACAGTGGTGCCAATCCAATTGAATATAGGTGCTGAGGATGATTTTAAAGGCGTTGTAGATCTAATTAGGATGAAGGCAATTTTCTGGAATGAAGATGATCAAGGCCTTACTTTTGATCTTGCAGAAATTCCAGAAGATCTAAAAGGCAGATGTGATGAGCTCAGAGAGCAAATGTTAGAGACAGCTGCTGAGGCAAACGAAGAATTGATGGAAGCTTATCTTGAAAGTGGAGACCTTACTGAAGATCAAATAAGAGAGGGACTAAGATTAAGAACCCTTAACAATGAGATAGTTCTTGCAATGTGTGGTTCTGCATTCAAAAATAAAGGTGTTCAAGCAGTTCTTGATGCAGTCATTGAATTTTTGCCGGCTCCAAATGAAGTTGCAGCCATTCAGGGTGTTCTTCCAGGTGAGGAAGAAAAAACTGACTCTAGATCTTCTTCAGATGAAGAACCTTTCTCTGCTTTAGCTTTCAAAATCGCGACAGATCCATTTGTGGGAACATTAACATTTATAAGGGTTTATTCCGGTGTTTTATCTGTTGGTGATGGCGTAGTTAATTCGACACGAAGTAAAAAAGAGCGTGTTGGAAGAATGGTACAAATGCATTCAAACAGTAGAAATGAAATAAAAGAGATTCGTGCTGGAGATATTGCAGCTTGTATCGGGCTTAAAGATATTACTACTGGTGATACCTTATGTGACACTAAAGACCAAATTATTCTTGAAAAAATGGATTTCCCGGAACCTGTTATTTCTGTAGCTGTGGAGCCGAAATCTAAGCCAGATCAAGAAAAAATGTCATTAGCGCTTCAAAAACTAGCTAAAGAAGACCCTTCTTTTAGGGTGCATACTGATGAGGAGTCAGGACAAACAATTATTTCTGGCATGGGAGAGCTTCATTTAGATGTTTTAGTTGATAGAATGAAAAGAGAATTTTCTGTTGAAGCTAATATAGGTAAACCACAGGTTTCTTACAGAGAAACTATTAAAGAAGCTATAGAAATTGAAGGCAAATTTGTTCGTCAGAGTGGTGGTAAAGGACAGTATGGCCATGTATGGCTAAAGTTAGAGCCATTAGGTCTTGATGATGATTATGAATTTGTTGATCAAATAGTCGGCGGTGTTGTTCCTAAAGAATACATTCCTGCTGTCGATAAGGGTATTCAAGAGCAAATGCAAAATGGTGTAGTTGCTGGTTATCCTTTACTTGCTCTCAAAGCAACACTATATGATGGTTCTTACCATGATGTAGACTCAAGTGAGATGGCCTTTAAAATTGCTGGTTCTATGGCCTTAAAAGAAGGCGCACTTAAGGCAAAACCAGTTATCCTTGAACCAATAATGAAGGTTGAGGTGGTGACACCTGAAGAGCATATGGGAGATGTAGTTGGTGATTTAAATAGAAGAAGAGGAATAATTTTGGGTATGGATGAGATTCCTTCTGGTAAAACTGTGCAATCAGAAGTTCCTCTTTCAGAGATGTTTGGCTATGCAACAGACTTGAGGTCTCAAACTCAAGGAAGAGCGAGTTTTTCAATGGAATTTCTTAAATATGCAGACGTTCCATCAAGCATCGCAGAAGAGCTAAAAACAGCTTAACTTCTTTATTAAAATAAATATTATCTTTTTGTTGACATATTAGGCCCTAGAGACCTAAAATACGCCACATTTTGCGTTTTGCGTGATGTTTTTAATAGAGGAATTTTAGTTTAAAAAATGGAAAATCAGGCTATAAGAATAAGACTAAAAGCTTTTGACTATAGACTCATTGATACCTCTACAAGACAAATTGTTGAAACTGCAAAAAAAACAGGTGCAGTGGTAAAAGGTCCGATACCACTGCCTGTAAAAAAAGAGAGGACCACTATATTGACTTCACCGCATAAAGATAAAGATGCTAGAGATCAATATGAAATAAGAACTTATAAAAGGCTCTTAGATATTATTAAGCCAACAGACAAAACTGTTGATGCTTTAATGAAACTAGATTTGTCTGCAGGAGTTGATGTGCAGATAAGTATTAGCTAAGGGTAAACGCGTAAGCGGCCATAGAGGGTTTAAAGCCCCGTAATAAGGAGAATAAAGTTGAGTTTAGGCTTAATTGGAAAAAAATCAGGAATGTCTAGGGTCTTCCAAGAAGATGGAGACTCAATTCCAGTATCTATTGTTTCCGTTCTTGGTAATTATGTCGCTGGTATTAAAACTAAAGATGCAGATGGCTATGATGCTGTTCTTGTATCAAAAACAGAAAACAAAAAGAATCTTTCAAAATCACAAAAAGAGTTTTTCGCTAAAGTAAATGTTGCTCCTGGAACGCTTAATGAGTTTAAGTTAAGTGAGAATCCTGATCAAAGTGTAGGTGATCATCTGGCAGCAGATCTATTTGAAGTTGGACAGCATGTTGATGTTACTGGAACTTCGAAAGGTAAAGGCTACGCTGGAGTTATCAAAAGACATAACTTTAAAATGCAAGACGCTACTCATGGAAACTCACTATCTCATAGAGCGCATGGATCAATAGGGCAGTGCCAGACTCCTGGTAGAGTATGGAAAGGGAAAAAGATGTCTGGTCACATGGGAAGCGAAAGAAAAACTATTCAAAATTTAGAAATCATCAATGTTGATGTTGAAAATAATCTTCTATTTATAAAGGGAGCTATTCCAGGCTTTAACGGCTCTAAAGTAACAATTAAACCATCGATAAAGAAATGAAGTTAAGTGTATTGTCTACATCTAAAAGCAAGAAAGAAGATATCGTTCTTTCTGATTCTTTTGTTAAAGATTATAACGAATCGTTAGTACACCAGGCAGTAGTAACCTACCTTGCTGGTATGAGACAGGGCTCTCATAAACAGAAGAATAGATCTGAAGTAAGAGGTGGAGGAAAGAAACCATATAGGCAAAAAGGAACTGGAAGAGCTAGAGCTGGAACTATCAGGAGTCCTATTTGGAGGGGTGGAGGAGTTACATTTGCTTCCAGACCAAGAGACTACTCAAAAAAAATTAATAAGAAAATGTATAAAGCTGCATTGAGATCAATTTTCTCTGAGCTTCTCAGACAGGAAAAGCTTGTTGCAATAGAACATCCAAAAATCAAGAATCCAAAAACAAGGGAAATGGTAAGTTTTCTTTCAAAGCTGTCACTAGAGAATGTATTAATTATTACTGATGAAGTTGATAAGAATTTACATTTAGCATCTAGAAACATTCCTCACGTAAATGTTGTTACAACTGCTGAAATTAATCCAGTTATGTTGTTAAAACCTCATAAAGTTGCAATTACACCTGCAGCTTTCAAAAAGATAGAGGAGCTTATTTAATGGACATGAAATTATACAAAGTTCTTAAGGCTCCCCATATTACTGAACAATCTTCTCAGCTTAACCAGGATTTAAAGCAAATTGTCTTTAGGGTGGATAAAGGAGCTAACAAGAGAGAAATTAAGAAAGCTGTAGAAAGTCTTTTCAATGTAACGGTTGTTAAAGTTACAACCTCAGTTGTTAAAGGTAAGACAAAAAGAAATAGATTTGGAGTTTATAAAAGATCAGATTACAAAAAAGCCTTTGTTTCCTTAAGCCCAGATTCTAATATTCAATTTGAGGGAGTGAACTAAGATGCCTGTTCAAAAAGCAAAACCAACTAGTCCAGGCAGAAGATTTGTTGTTTCTCTAAAGAAAAATAATTTGCATAGAGGCAAGCCTTTTAAGGGTCTTATAGAGCCAAAATCTAAAAAAGGTGGAAGAAATAATAATGGAAGGATAACCGTAAGGCATCAGGGTGGGGGTCACAAGCGTCATTACAGAGTAATCGACTTTAAGCGAAATAAGCTAGATATTCCAGCTATTGTTGAAAGAATTGAATACGATCCAAATAGATCAGCAAATATTGCTCTTCTTAAATATGCTGATGGAGAGAGGAGATACATCTTATGTCCTAGTAAAATGGAGATAGGCGTAGAAGTGATTTCCTCTGACAAAGCTGATATTAAGGATGGCAACTCACTCAAATTAAAGGATATTCCCCTTGGTACAAACATTCACTGTGTTGAAATGAAACCTGGTAAGGGTGGACAGATAGCAAGAAGTGCTGGAACCTCTGCAAGACTTGTCGCAAAAGAAGGAATCTATTCAACCTTAAGACTACAATCAGGGGAGATGAGGAAAGTTCTTTCAGATTGCAGAGCTACTCTTGGAACAGTATCAAATCAAGAGAATAATCTTAAGTCTATAGGAAAAGCTGGTGCAAACAGATGGAGAGGTAAGAGACCTACTGTAAGAGGTGTAGCAATGAACCCAGTTGATCACCCTCATGGTGGAGGAGAGGGTAAAACATCAGGTGGTAGACACCCATCTACTCCATGGGGTGTACCAACTAAGGGATATAAAACTAGAAAGAATACAAGATCTGATAATTTAATTATAAGAAGAAGAGGTAAGAGGAACTAAGAATGCCAAGATCACTAAAAAAAGGACCATTTATAGATTTATCTTTGCAGAAGAAGGTAGATGCTGCGATAGCTAATAATGATAAAAAGCCTATAAAGACTTGGTCAAGAAGATCTATGGTTTCGCCTTCAATGGTTGGCCTTACAATCGCAGTCCATAATGGAAGGCAACATGTCCCAGTTTTTATTAATGAAGATATGGTTGGTCATAAACTTGGTGAATTTGCATTAACTAGAACATTCAAAATGCACTCAGGAGACAGAAAGGCAAAATAATGGAAACTAGAGCATATTTAAAAGGAACAAGACTATCGCCTCAAAAAGCTGGTCTTGTTGCAGATGTGATAAGAGGTAAAACCATTCAAGATGCAATGGATTTTCTTTCGTTTAGTAAAAAGAAAGGTTCAGAAGTTATGAAAAAATTACTTGAGTCTGCAATTGCAAATGCTGAGCATAATGAGAATGCAGACATCGATAAACTTTTTGTTAAGTCAGTAATAGTTAATCAAGGAATGAGACTGAAGAGAATGAAACCAAGGGCTAGAGGAAGAGCAGACAGGATTATCAAGCCGACTTGTCATATAGAAATTATTTTAACGGACGGAGAAGCTTAATGGGCCAGAAAGTACATCCAACAGGAATGAGGCTTGGAATTATCAAGAAGCATAATGCTAATTGGTATGCAAAAGGTAAAGATTTTGCAAAATTCTTAAATGAAGATCTTAAAGTGAGAGAATATATTGGAACTAAACTTAAATTCTCATCAATTAGCAAAGTTGAACTTGATAGATCTGCTCAGGCTTACGTTGTGAACATTCACTCCTCGAGACCTGGAATCATTATTGGTAAAAAGGGTGAGGAAATAGAAAACCTCAAGAGGCAAATTAAAAAAATTGTTAATCTTCCTACAAAAGTAAATATTAAGGAAATAAGAAAGCCTGATTTGGATGCAACAATACTTGCTGAATCAGTTGCGCAACAGCTTGAGAGAAGAGTCCAATTTAGAAGAGCAATGAAAAGAGCTGTCCAAAGCGCATTAAGACAAAGCGCTAAAGGAGTAAGAGTTGAAATATCTGGAAGACTAAATGGTGCTGAAATTGCTAGAACTGAATGGTATAGAGAGGGAAGAGTTCCGCTTCACACCCTTAGAGCAGATGTGGATTATGGAACTGCTGAAGCTTTAACTACATATGGGATTATCGGAGTAAAGGTTTGGGTCTATAAGGGCGAAATTATTGGAGATCCAATTAAAGAGGGAGTTAGCACTTAAATATTATGTTACAGCCAAAACAAACCAAATTTAGAAAAATGCATAAAGGTAGAAATAGAGGCCTTGCACAGAATGGCAATACTATTGCATTTGGAAGATATGGACTAGTTGCACAAACTCGAGGAAGAATTACATCTCGTCAAATTGAGTCTGCAAGAAGAGCCATGACAAGATATATGAAGAGGGGAGGAAACACTTGGATACGAATATTCCCTGATAAACCAATAACAAAAAAACCACTTGAAACCAGAATGGGTAAGGGTAAAGGAAATGTTGAGTATTGGGTTGCTCTTGTTCAACCAGGTAAAGTTTTATATGAAATATCTGGTGTTACCGAGGAAGTTGCAAGGGAAGCTTTTAGACTTGCTAGCGCAAAGCTTCCAGTTAAGACTATGTTTAAGGAAAAAGAGAATTAAAAATGGCTAACAAAGAATTAGATAAGTTAAGAAGTATGTCAGTTTCTGATTTAAATAAGAATCTTGAAACAATATATAAAGAGCAGTTTGAGGACAACCTAAAGCTTAAGACTGGCCAGTTAAGCGAAACTCATAAAATAAAGTTAAACAGAAAACAAGTTGCAAGAATTAAAACAGTTATATCTGAGAAAAATAATGCAGGTGATGTAAATGGAAAATAAGAATCCAAGAATATTATCAGGAGTTGTCGTTAGCAATAAGGCTGATAAGACTATTACCGTTAAAGTGGAAAGAAAAGTTAAGCATCCTTTGTATGGAAAGATAATGAGAAGATCAACCAAAGTGCATGCCCATGATGAAAACAATATTGCAAATATTGGCGATTTTGTTTCAGTAAAAGAGTGCAAACCTTTTTCTAAAACTAAAACTTGGATTTTAGAGGAATCAGATTCAGGTGGAGGTGATTCCTAATGATACAAATGCAATCAATTCTTAATATTGCTGATAATAGTGGAGCAAGATCTGTTATGTGCATAAAAGTGCTTGGAGGCTCTAAGAGACGTTATGCAAATGTCGGGGATATTATTAAAGTTGCTGTAAGAGAGGCTATACCTACTGGCAAAGTAAAAAAAGGACAAGTAGTAAATGCCCTTGTGGTAAGAACAAAGAAAGGCGTAAGAAGAAGAGATGGGTCGTTAATAAAGTTTGATGAAAATGCCGCGGTTCTTCTTAACCCACAAAATGCTCCAATTGGTACAAGAGTATTTGGACCGGTTACTAGAGAATTAAGGTCTGGAAACTTCATGAAAATCTTGTCACTTGCACCGGAGGTTCTGTAAATGAAGAGCAATGTAAGAACAAGACTTAAAACCGGTGATGAAGTTGTAGTTATTGCAGGAAGAGATGTGGGCAAGACTGGAACTATTACAAGCATCAAGAAAAATAAGGCTTTCGTTACAGGTATCAATATTGTGAAAAAGCATACTAAGCCAAATCCTCAGTTAGGCGTTACTGGTGGGATAGTTGAACAAGAATCACCAATTGATTTATCAAATATTCAAATATGGGACTCAAAGATAAAAAAAGGCTCTAGGATTTCAATGAAAATAGATGAGAAGACAGGAAAGAAAGAAAGATTAAACAAAAAAACAGGAAAACAAGTATAAAAATGGCTAGCTTGCAACAAAAATATAAAGACGAAATCATGCCTATACTCAAGGAGAGGCTTGGCGAGAATAATGTCATGGCTTTACCAAAACTCACAAAAATAGTTATTAACATGGGTGTCGGACAAGCAGTAAACGATAAAAAGCATCTTACAAATGCTGTTGATGATCTTCAATCAATTTCTGGTCAAAAACCACTTGTCACTAATGCAAGAAAATCAGTTGCAAGTTTTAAAATCAGAGAAGGTTGGCCTATGGGATGCAAAGTAACTCTTCGAGGTAAAAGAATGTATGACTTCGTTGAAAGACTCATTAATGTTGCCATTCCAAGGGAAAGAGACTTTAGAGGATTAAATCCAAAATCATTTGATAAACAAGGGAATTATAGTTTTGGTATTAAAGAACAGATAATATTTCCAGAAATAAACTATGACAATATTGATCAAATTAGAGGCATGGATATTTGTATAAATACATCAGCAAATAATCCTGCCGACGCAAAAATATTATTGGAAGAATTGAGCTTCCCATTTAAGAAGTAGGAACTATGACTAGAAAATCACTAATAGCAAGAGAAAATAAAAGAATGAAAACGGTTGCAAAATATGCAACCAAAAGAGCTGAACTCAAGAAAACTTTCTTAGATATGAGCAAGACAGATGAGGAAAGGTTTGAGGCTTATAGAAAGCTACAGAAGCTTCCTAGAAATGCAAGCCCATCAAGAGTTCAAAGAAGATGCTCTATAACCGGGAGACCACATGCTGTCTATAGAAAGTTTGGTCTGAGTAGAATTAAATTGAGGGAAGCTGCTATGCGCGGAGATATTCCTGGATTAGTTAAATCAAGTTGGTAAATATATTATGAGTTTTCAAGATCCTATTTCAGACTGCCTTAACAGAATAAGGAATGGCCTTATGAGAGGAAAAGATTCTGTTATCGTTCCTTATTCTAAGATTAAGCATGACCTAGTTAATGTATTAATTGATGAAGGGTATTTAAATTCCTGTGAAAAAATTGACAACGGTGGCAAGGATGAGATTAGTGTGAATCTTAAGTACTTTAATGGTAAACCCGCAATTAAAGATCTAAAAAGGATTTCTAGACCTGGACTAAGAAAATATTCAGGTTCTAAGGACTTATCTAATGTTAAAGCTGGTTTGGGTATTTATGTTATATCAACTAATCAAGGTTTAATGACCGATAGAGTTGCGAAAAGCAAGAATGTTGGCGGCGAGATTTTGGTGGAGGTTTTTTAAATGTCTAGAGTTGCAAAACAACCTATAACTATTCCAGAAGGCGTAAAGGTTGAGCTGAAAGATAATTTAGTTTCAGTTTCAGGCAAAAACGGTTCTATGGAATTTGAACTAGTTAAAGATGTAAAGGTAGACATTTCTGAAAATGAAGTTTTAGTTTCATATGGAGACTATCAAGAATCTGTTGCTATGGGAGGAACTACAAGAGCAATCTTAAACAATATGGTTACGGGAGTTTCTCAAGGCTTTGAAAAAAAATTAGAATTAGTTGGAGTTGGCTACAGAGCAAAAGCAGCTGGAAAGACTTTAGATTTAACATTAGGTTTTTCTCACCCAATCAAATATGAACTACCAGAAAGTGTAAGTGTGGAAACCCCATCACAAACCGAAATAGTACTTAAAAGCCATGATAAGCAAGTCTTAGGACAAGTTGCTTCAGAAATTAGGGCATTTAGACCGCCTGAACCATACAAAGGAAAAGGTGTTAAATATTCTGATGAGAGAATTAAGAGAAAAGAAGCTAAAAAAGCTGCAGGTGGTGCCTAATGAGTATTAAGAATGAATCAAGGCTAAGAAGAGCTAAAAAAACAAGGATGAGAATAAAATCTCAAGACCTTCCAAGACTGACTGTTTTTAAATCTTCCCAGCATATTTATGCGCAAATTATTGATCCGAGTGGATCAAAAGTTTTAGCAGCGACTTCTACGCTTGATAAGAGCATTAAGTCTAAAGGAAGAAGCGTGCAATCTGCGAAAGAAGTAGGAGAAAAGATTGCTGATTTATCTATCAATAATGGTATTAAAAAAGTTATTTTTGATAGATCAGGATACAGATATCACGGAAGAATAAAAATGATTGCTGAAGCGGCAAGAGAAAAAGGTTTGGAGATATAACAAAATGGCAAAGGAAATGACAAACATGAACCAACAGGGTGATTTACTTGAGGAAAAGCTAGTTCAAGTAAACAGAGTTGCTAAAGTTGTAAAAGGTGGAAGGGTTTTTGGCTTTACTGCTCTTACTGTTGTTGGAGATGGGAAAGGTAAGGTCGGTTTTGGAAGAGGTAAAGCTAAAGAAGTTCCAATAGCAATTCAAAAAGCCATGGAAAATGCTAGAAGAAGTATGGTAGATGTTGAGTTAAATGGGTCTACAATTTGGTATCCACTAAAAGCTATTCATGGATCTGCAAATGTCTATATGCAGCCTGCTGCAGAGGGTACCGGTATTATCGCGGGTGGAGCAATGAGAGCAGTTCTTGAGCTCGTTGGAGTTCAAAATGTTCTTGCTAAGTGTTATGGCTCAACAAATCCCGTAAATGTTGTTATGGCAACAATAAATGGACTTAAGTCAATGGAATCACCTGAAACGGTTGCTCAAAGAAGAGGTAAAAAAGTAGAGGAAGTTCTATGACGCCAAGCAAAAAAATTCAAATAAAACTTATAAAGAGCGGTATTGGAAGAATAAAGAAACATAAGCTGTGTATTCAAGGGTTAGGATTTAAAAAATTGAATCAAGTTGTAACAGTTGAAGATACACCAAGTAATAGAGGAATGATAAACAAGATTTCAGATATGGTTGAGGTAGTTGGATAAGATGACTAAAGAAAATAATACACTTTCATTGAATTCTCTTGTTAATGATGGCACCAAATCAAATAGAAAGCGTGTAGGAAGAGGTATTGGTTCGGGTAATGGAAAAACAGCTGGAAGAGGGCACAAAGGGCAAAAATCTAGGTCTGGAGGATCTATACCTAGATGGTTTGAGGGTGGACAGATGCCGCTTCAACAAAGGCTACCGAAATTTGGTTTTTCTTCTAGAGTTAATAACCTATCAACGGATATCAACCTAAAAATGCTTGATGGATTGAAAGAAGTGAGTCTAGACATACTCAAAGAAAAAAAACTTATTAATAAAAAAATTAATAAAGTAAAAATCTATGGCGATCATCAGCTTTCAAAGGCACTAAATGTTATTGGATTAAGTGTTACAAAAGGCGCACTTAAATCAATTGAAGAATCCGGAGGCAAGGTCAGCTAAAAATGGCAAATAGCAGCATGTCAGATTTATGGAAGAGAATTAGGTTTGTAATCCTAGCGATAGTTATATATCGAATTGGAACACATATTCCAATTCCTGGCATTGATCCTCAAAGATTGGAAGACTTATTTACTCAAAATCAAGGAACAATTCTTGAAATGTTTAATTTATTCTCCGGTGGAGCTTTAGAGAGAATGAGTGTTTTTGCTTTGAATGTAATCCCTTATATTTCTTCTGCAATTATCATGCAGCTATTTTCTAATTCAATACCATACTTACAGGAGCTTAAAAAAGATGGTCAGGCAGGAAGAAATGCGATAACTCAATTTACTAGGTATGGAACAGTTTTACTTGCTCTCATTCAAGCATCTGCACTTGCATTCACTCTTAACGCATCTGGCCTTAAATACTTAGATATACCTTTCATATCTTTTTATATATCTACTGTAACCTCTGTAGTTGCTGGAACAATATTCCTAATGTGGCTAGGAGAACAGGTTTCTGAAAGAGGAATAGGGAACGGCATCTCAATAATTATTGCTATAAGTATTTTGTCAGGAATGCCTGGCGCTATTGGACAAGCTCTTGAGCAGTCAAGACAGGGTGACCTAAATATATTACTTCTTATTGGTATTGGAGTTTTAGCTATGGCAGTTATTGCGGCAGTAGTATTTATAGAAAGAGGCCAAAGAAGGATTACTGTTAACTATGCTCAAAGACAACAAGGTAGAAAAATGATGCAAGCGCAAGCAAGCCACTTACCTTTCAAGGTAAATATGGCTGGTGTTATTCCAGCTATATTTGCAAGTACTTTCTTGTTGTTCCCTCAATCTTTAACGCAATGGTTCGGGCAAGGTGACCCGTCTGGATTTTTACAATCACTAACCCTTGCTCTTAATCCTGGGCAACCACTCTACGTGTTAGTATTTTCGACGCTAATTATATCGTTCTGCTTTATCTGGCTAGCTCTAACATTTAATACTCGTGAAGTGGCAGATAATCTTAAAAGATCAGGAGCGTATATACCGGGCATAAGGCCTGGTGAGCAAACCTCAAACTACATTGATAGTGTATTAGCCAGATTAACAGTCTTTGGAAGTATTTACCTAACTCTAATATGTCTAATGCCGCTTGCTTTAATTAATTTTGCTGGAGTTTCTTTCTATCTTGGCGGAACTTCAATCTTAATTATTGTTGTGGTTTTAATGGATTTTATGTCTCAAGTTCAATCTCATATGATGTCTAGTCAATATGCATCTGTTATGAAGAAAGCAAATTTAAAGAATTATAGAAGGTAATTATGAAAGTAAGAGCATCAGTTAAAAGAATTTGTAGAGATTGCAAAATAGTCAGAAGGAAAGGTGTTTTATTTGTAATTTGTAAAACTGACCCAAAACATAAGCAAAAGCAAGGTTAAATATTATGGCAAGAATAGCAGGTGTAAATATCCCAGAAAATAAGCATATAGAGATTTCTCTTACGCATATTTTCGGCATTGGAAGAAATAGGGCACAAGATATCTGTGATGCCTTGGGGCTAGAATATTCTAAAAAGGTTTCTGATCTCTCTGAGGATGAGCTAGAAAAAGTAAGAGCAGAAGTTGCAAAATACACTTTAGAGGGAGACTTAAGAAGAGAGGTTAGTGTAAACATTAAAAGACTAATGGATTTAGGAACTAATAGAGGTATTAGACATAGAAGAAAGCTTCCAACCAGAGGTCAAAGAACAAAGACTAACGCAAGAACAAGAAAAGGCCCTAAAAAGCCTATGAGAGGATAAAGAATGGCTAAAAGCAAAAAGACAAAGAGGGTAATAAGTGAAGGAGTTGCACATATTCACTCATCATTCAATAACACTATAATTACTATCACTGACAAGCAAGGTAATGCTGTATGCTGGGCTACCTCAGGGGGCTCCGGTTTCAGAGGTTCAAGAAAGAGCACACCTTTTGCAGCTCAGATTGCTGCTGAAAAAGTTGGTACTGTTGCTAAAGAAGATTTCGGTATGACAAGCCTAGATGTTAAAGTTAAAGGCCCTGGAGCTGGAAGAGAATCAGCAGTTAGATCATTAAATGCATGTGGACTAAAGATAAAGAGCATAACAGATGTAACGCCTCTTCCCCATAACGGATGTAGGCCACCAAAAAAGAGAAGAGTTTAGGAGAAAATAATGGCTAGATATAGAGGACCATCATTAAGGCTTTCAAGAAGAGAGGGCACAGATCTTTATTTAAAGAGCGGTGTTAGAGCTGTTGAATCTAAATGTAATATGGAAACCGCACCAGGAGTTCATGGCCTTAGAAGAAGCAGGCTGTCAGATTATGGATTACAGCTCAGAGAAAAACAAAAAGTAAGAAGAATGTACGGAGTTTTAGAGAAACAGTTTAGAAATTATTATAAGAAAGCTGCAAAGTCAAAAGGTAATACTGGTGAAAACCTTTTATCTTACTTAGAGCAAAGATTAGATAATGTTGTTTATAGAATGGGATTTGGATGCACTCGCGCAGAATCAAGGCAGCTTGTATCTCATAAAGCAATTCTTGTTAACGGCAGTAAAGTAAATATTGCTTCGTATCAAGTTCAGCCTGGAGATGAGGTAGAAGTTAGAGAAAATAAGAAAAGTCAATTAAGAATTCAAGCAGCTATAGATCTTGCAGCACAAAGAGAAGAGTGCAATTGGCTTGAAGTAGATGCAAAGAATTTTAGGGGTGTATTTAAATCAGTACCTGATAGAACTGATCTAAGTACAGAAATAAATGAAAATCTTATAGTTGAGCTTTATTCAAAATAAGAGGGTTAGAGGTAATTATGCAAATTTCAGTAATAGATTTATTAGTACCAACCGAGATACAAGTCGAAAATGTTTCAGATACTGTATCGAAGGTAACGCTAGAACCACTTGAGAGGGGTTTTGGCCATACGCTAGGTAATGCCTTAAGAAGGATTCTTCTTTCATCAATGCCTGGGGCTGCTGTAACAGATGTCCTAATTGATGGCATTTCTCATGAGTATTCAACAATTGAGGGAGTCAGAGAGGATGTAATAGATATTTTATTGAATCTTAAAGATATGCCCGTGAAATTAATTGAAGGAAACGAAGCAGAACTAAAACTATCTGTAGATGGACCATGCGAAGTAACTTCTTCCTCATTTGAAGCTCCTGGAAATGTTGAGTTAACTGATGCTGATCATCATGTAGTTTCACTGGTAGATAAAATTAAATTAAATATGTCAGTTTTTGTGCGAACTGGAAGAGGCTATGAGCCAGCAGATATCAGAGATGATGAAAATAATACTGTAGGAGGCTTAAAAGTAGATGCATCATTTAGTCCTGTGAAAAGAGTTTCTTATTCTGTAGAGAATGCAAGATTTGAAAAAAGAACAGACCTAGATAAATTGATACTTGAGCTAGAGACTGATGGAACTATCGATGCAAAAATGGCCATAGAGCATTCTGCAACTATAATGCAGCAGCAACTTGCTGCCTTTGTTGATCTAGAGGCAATTGCAGAACAAGAAGCTAAAAAAGAGCAAAATGATTTTGATCCACTGCTACTTAGGTCCATAGAAGAACTTGAATTGACTGTAAGATCAACTAATTGCTTAAAGGCTGAAAGTATTTTCTTAATTGGTGATTTAATTCAGAGATCCGAATTTGACCTTTTAAAAACACCTAATCTTGGTAAAAAATCTCTTAATGAGATTAAAGATGTGCTAGCTTCAAAAGGACTTTCTCTGGGTATGGTATTAGAAAACTGGCCACCGTTGGGTTAAAAATGAGACATCAGAAATCAGGCAGAAAATTAAATAGAAACTCAGCACATAGGAAAGCTTTGTTTAAAAACTTGTCTCTAGCTCTCATTGAGCATGAGATTATAAAAACAACTGTTCCAAAAGCAAAAGAGTTAAAAAAATATCTTGAACCTTTAATTACTGTTTCTAAAAATGACTCAGTGGCAAACAGAAGAAGAGTTTTTGATAAGCTTAGATGTAAAAAATCGGTGGGTAAGCTTTTTGAGGAGATTGGTCCAAAATCATCTTCCAGACCTGGAGGCTATCTTAGAATTATTAAAGCTGGCTTTAGGCCTGGCGATAAAGCTGACATGGCTTTTGTTGAATGGGTCGATAGATCAAGTGAAGAAGCTGAAACTGATGTACCTGAACTTAAAGAATCCCAAGCTAGCTAGTTAAGCATTTCTTTAAGATACTTTCCTGTAAATGACCTTTTGTCTTTAGCCACCTTTTCTGGTGCGCCATTTGCGATAAGTTGTCCACCTTGGCTTCCGCCCTCAGGCCCTAAGTCGATAATCCAGTCAGCAGTTTTGATTACATCCAAATTATGTTCTATGACAATAATTGTATTACCCTGTTCTTTTAGTCTGTGAAGGACCTTAAGTAGCAACTCTATATCATGAAAGTGAAGCCCGGTTGTTGGCTCATCCAAAATAAACAAGGTTTTACCTGTGCTTCTTTTAGATAGCTCTTTTGCTAATTTTATTCTTTGAGCCTCTCCACCTGACAAGGTTGTAGCTGATTGACCAAGTGTTATATATCCTAGACCAACATCATATAAAGTTTGAAGTTTCTTTTTGATTGCAGGAATCTGATCAAAGAAAGATAATGCATCTTCAACTGTCATATTCAAAACATCACTTATATTTTTATCTTTATATTTTACTTCCAATGTTTGATCGTTATATCTTGAACCATTGCAAACATCACATGTTACATAAACATCTGCAAGAAAATGCATTTCTACTTTTATAAGACCATCGCCTTGACAAGATTCGCATCTGCCTCCTTTAACATTAAAACTAAATCTGCCCGGCTTATATCCTCTTGCTCTAGCTTCAATAGTTTGAGCAAATAAGTCTCGTATATTTGAAAATAAACCAATATATGTTGCTGGATTAGATCTAGGAGTTCTTCCGATTGGAGATTGATCTATATCAATTACTTTATCTAAGTTTTCAAGCCCTTTTATTTCCTTGCACTTAACTTCTTTTTTTAGATTAGCTCTATTCAGCATAAATGTAGACATTGGTAGTAAAGTTTGATTGATTAAAGATGATTTTCCAGACCCTGATACTCCAGTTACAACAGTAAATAAACCAACAGGTATTTCTATATCAATATTATTTAAGTTGTTGGCAAATGCTGACTTTATTTCAATAAACTTGCCATTTGGTTTTGCTCTTTTTTTTGGGATCTTGATCTCTCTTTTTTTTGATAAAAACTTTCCAGTTATTGAGTTTTTATCCTTTAAGATTTTTTCAAAATCACCTTCAGCACATACCTTGCCACCATGCACACCTGCACCAGGTCCCATATCAATAATATAGTCTGCTTCACGCATAGCATCTTCATCATGCTCAACAACAATTACAGTATTTCCAAGATCTCTTAAGTTTTTAAGAGTCTCAATGAGCTTACCATTATCCCTTTGATGAAGGCCAATGCTAGGCTCATCAAGGATATATGTTACTCCAACAAGTCCAGATCCAATTTGACTTGCGAGTCTTATTCTCTGAGCCTCACCTCCTGAAAGAGATTCAGCACTCCTATCCAATGCAAGGTATCCAAGACCAACATTTTCAAGGAAGGAAAGTCTATCATTTATTTCTTTTAGAATTTTTTCAGCAATCTTCTTCTTATTACCTTGAAGCTTCAGTTCTGAAATAAATTCTAAGCTTTCATTTATTCTCATTTCGGTTATATGATTTATTGGTGTATTACTTACAAAAACATTTCTTGACTCTTTTTTAAGTCTAGAGCCATTGCATGCATCACAATTTTTATCAGACAGCAGCTTTGATAGTTCATTTCTCATATATTCAGAATCTGTTTCCCTGAATCTTCTCTGTGTATTTGTAATTACTCCCTCAAACTTATGCTTTCTCACTAATCTGCTTCCACTTCTCCATCTTTTAGAAAAATCAATAACATCATCGCTTCCCCAAAGAATAATTTTCTTGATGTCATCATCTAAATTCTTCCATTTTTCTGAAAGCGAAAAATTATAGTGATTAGCTAGGCATTTTAGTTGATAAAAGTAAAACCTATTTCTCCTTGTCCATCCTTTAATTGCTCCATTATTTATCGATACATCTTCATCTGGAATAAGTTTTGAAGGATCAATAAATTGAATTACTCCAAGACCATCGCACTTATCACAGGCGCCAAATGGACTATTGAATGAAAACATTCTAGGTTCAAGCTCTGGAATAGAATAACCACACTCTGGACATGAAAAATTTGTTGAAAATAAAATAGATTCACTCTTACCATCCATAAAGTCTATTTCAATTATTCCATCCGAAAAGTTTGATGCAGTCTCAACTGACTCTGCTACACGCTGCCTAAATTCTTCATTATTTTTTATTACAAGCCTGTCTACAACAGCTGAAATATTATGTTTTTTATTTTTTTCTAATTCAGGAAATTCATCTAATGAGTAAATTCTTTCATTAACTTTAGCTCTCACAAAACCTTCTTGACGCAGGTCTTCATATACAGCAAGGTGCTCTCCTTTTTTTCCTCTAACTATCGGAGCAATAATCATTATTTTTTGGCCTTCCTCAAAACTACATATCTGATCGGTAATTTCAGAAATAGATTTAGCTTTCAGCTCAATGTCATGATCTGGACATTTAGGAGTACCAACTCGAGAGTAGAGAAGTCTTAAGTAATCATAAATCTCAGTTACAGTTCCTACAGTTGATCTAGGGTTATGAGATGCAGACTTTTGCTCTATAGAAATAGCGGGTGAAAGACCTTCGATTTGATCAACATCAGGCTTTTCCATCATAGATAAAAATTGTCTGGCATATGCAGAGAGTGACTCAACATATCTTCTTTGACCTTCTGCATATAAGGTGTCAAACGCTAAAGATGATTTTCCTGATCCAGACAATCCAGTAATTACGACAAGTTTATTTCTAGGAATATCAACATCGATATTCTTTAAATTATGGGTGCGAGCACCTTTAATTGATATGCTTTTCATTTAAAATGTATGTAATAAGAAATATGGGTTAAACTTTTAATATTATAAGAGGTAAATATGAGTAGAGGTGTAAATAAAGTAATTTTAGTAGGTAATTTAGGTCAAAAACCTGATATGAAGTATACCCAAAGCAATACCGCAGTAGCCAACTTAAGTTTGGCAACTTCGGAATCTTGGAAAGATAAAGACAGCGGAGACTTAAAAACAAAAACTGAGTGGCACAGGGTTGTATATTTTGGAAAACTTGCTGAAATTGCTGAACAATATCTTGATAAAGGATCTAAAGTTTATGTTGAAGGCAAATTGCAAACAAGAAAATGGCAAGATCAAGCAGGAAATGATAGATATACAACTGAGGTTCTGGGACAAGAGCTTACGATGCTTGATTCAAGAGGCGATTCATCAGGGTCATCATTTGAAAATAAAAATTCAGGTATGAGTGAAGAGAATGTAAATCAAGACAATGGCGAATTCTCAGAAGAAGATATCCCTTTCTAGACTTTGAATTACAAGCATATCAAATTTGAAACTCAAGATTCAGTTGCTTTGATAACGCTGAATCGACCAGAGAAACTCAATGCATTTACTTTAACTATGATGGAAGAGCTTTGTGATGCTTTTGATGTCATAGATAATGATGACAAAATAAGAGCGACACTTATTACTGGTTCTGGAAGAGCTTTCTGTGCAGGTGCTGATCTCTCAGAGGGAGAAAATACCTTTGTAGATAGATTTGATACATCTAAAGAATATCCTCAAGAATATAACAAAGATGCTGGGGGGATTTTGACACTTAGAATGTATAAATCACTTAAACCAATTATAACGGCCTGTAATGGTCCCGCTGTTGGTGTAGGGGCAACACTGCAACTAGCAGCAGACATTAGAATTTCTTCAACAAGCGCAAGGTTTGGATTTGTTTTTCTAAATAGGGGAATCGTAAATGATGCCAGTAGCTCATGGTTTCTTCCAAAAATAGTAGGTATATCAAAAGCCTTAGAGCTTTGCTTCTCCGGAAAGATTATTGATGCTAATGAAGCCAAAGAGATTGGACTTGTTTCATATATTTTTGAAGACGATGAGATGCTTGAGAAATCTCTAGATTATTGTAAAGATCTTGCCAAGAAATCTGCACCTGTTTCAGTTGCGATGGCTCGGAGATTATTTTGGACTTCGCTTGGAGATAATGGACCTGATAGGTCGCATGATTTGGAAAGTATTTTCATAAGCTCAAGAGGTAAGTCCGGAGATGCTAGGGAAGGGGTAACCTCATTTTTGGAAAAGAGACTTGCTGACTTTCCAAATTCAGTATCAGAGGACTTGCCAAAAGATTTTTTAGAGAAAATTGAAAAAAAGTAAAAAGCTTTTCAATCCTTGCTAAAAATTAAACAAGCATTTGTTCCACCAAAACCAAATGAATTACTCATAAATGAATTAATTTCTTCACTATTTTCTCTAGTTACTAAATTAATATCACTAATTTCTTCTACGGCATCTTTAACATTTATTGAAGGAGAAATGAAACCTTCATTCATCATTATCATTGAATAAATAACTTCTTGAGCTCCAGTTGCTCCTAGTGAATGGCCTGTAAGGGATTTCGTTGAACTTAAGAAGGGATTTTGAGTATTAAACACTTCTTTAATTGCATTTATTTCAGCAATATCTCCTACCGGAGTACTTGTTCCATGTGCATTAATATAGTCTACTTCTTGTCCATATTGCGAGAGGGCTTCGCTCATGCATCTAGCAGCTCCTTCTCCAGAGGGAGCAACCATATCGTAACCATCTGAATTTGCACAAAAGCCTTTAAGAGTTCCATAAATCTTTGCACCTCTTTTTAATGCATTTTCTTTTTCTTCAAGTATTACCATCCCAGAACCAGCTGCTATAACAAAACCATCTCTATTTTTATCAAATGGTCTTGATGCTAGCGTTGGTTGCTCATTAAATTTTGAACTCAATGCTCCCATTGCATCAAACAGAGATGATGACGACCAATGCTCATCCTCACCACCACCAGCAATCACAATATCCTGTAAACCATTCTGAATAAGGTTTGCTCCGTGGCCAATGCAGTGTGCACTAGTCGAACAAGCCGAAGTAATCGAATAGTTAACACCTTTAATTTTTAAAGCTGTTGATAAAACAGCAGAAACAGTGCTTCCCATTGCTTTAGGAACTGCATAGGGCCCAACTCGTTTTGGTCCTTTGGATCTAGTTATGTCTGCAGCCTCTATTTGAACTGCAGAAGAAGCTCCTCCAGAACCAGCAACAAGACCAACACGTGGAGAAGATATATCTTCTTCATTTAGCCCAGCATCCGTAAGAGCATCTTTAGCAGCAAGATATGCATATGCAGAGGCATTACCCATAAATCTTAATACTTTTCTATCAATTAATGGCTTCAAATCTATATCAATAGACCCACATACATGACTCCTAAAACCCATATCCGCATATTCTTGATTTAATTTAATACCAGATTTGCCTGCTTTAAGATTTTTTGAAACAGTATCTAAATCATTCCCTATACAGGAGATTAGTCCCATTCCTGTAACAACAACTTCACGCATCTTAAAACTTGCTTGGGTCAGCAAAAAGGCCTACTTTAAGGTTATTTGCTGAATAAACATGTTTATCGTCTACAAACATATCAGCGTCAGAAAAACCAACTACAGCTCCACGGTTTACAACTCTTTTTATATCAAGAACATAGTTAACTTTTTTTGCCGTTGGAAGCACTTGACCAAAGAATTTAACTTTTTCAGCTCCTAAAGCCCTTCCAATTCCAGGTAATTCACTCCAGCATAGAAAAAAACCAAGCAATTGCCACATTGCGTCAAGTCCAAGGCATCCTGGCATAACAGGATCTTCTTTGAAATGGCAATCAAAGAACCAGAGATCAGGATTTACCTCCAGCTCTGCATAAACCTCACCTTTTGAATATTTACCACCAGTATTATTTATCTTTGTGATCTGATCAAACATTAGCATTGGATCAACGGGAAGCCTACCATTGCCTTCACCGAATAGCTGACCAAATCCACAATCAACAAGATCTTCTTTTGAATAGGAGTCTTTAGGTTTGAATACTTTATTCATATCTATTTTTTAAACTTTCAGACAAGTTTAGCATCTCATTACGAATTTCTTTATTAGATAATTTATTGATGCATTTACTAATTTCATTACTATAGCTTTGGATTAGAGAATTACATTTATTAAAAGCATCCGAAGAAGAAACAAAGTCTGATACTTCTTCTGCATTAAAATCTTTATTCTTTATTTTTTTTAGGATCCTTGAAGTATCTTTTTTGCTTGAACTTTTAAGCGCGAAATAGAGTGGATAAGTTATTTTATCCTCGAGTATATCCTGCATTTCTGGCTTTCCAATATTTCCTTTACTTATTCCGTAATCAAGTAAGTCATCTCTTACTTGAAATGCAATTCCAATAAGTTTTGCAGCTTTTGAAATATTCTCAATAAATGAGATTGATTTATTAGAAAGCATTGCAGCGCTTTTTGCAGAGGCTTCAAACAATCGCCCAGTTTTGTAGTAACTTATTCTTTTAAGCTGTTGGAGTGAGGTATCTAAATTATTTTTATTTTCAAGCTGCATTAACTCACCCTCAGCAATTTTGTTAGTAGCAGAACTTAGCTCATCAACCACTTTCAAATTTCCTATTTCATTCATAAGCATAAAAGCTTTAGAGTAAATAAAATCGCCAATTAACACTCCGTGTGAGTTTGACCAAGCAACATTTACTGTTGTTCTTCCTCTTCGAAGATCAGAATTGTCAACAATATCATCATGGACAAGCGTTGCAGTATGGAGAAGCTCAATGATAGCTGCAAGCTTTACTCTATTTTGTTGATTTTTATTCATTCCATAAGAGCTAATTAGGCTTATAGATGCTCTAACTTTCTTTCCAGACTTATTAAAAATGTAATCATAAAGATCGCTAACTACAGGTTCCTTACTTAAATTCTTCCTCATTAAGCTTTCAACTTTTTTGAGATCTTTTTCTAGATTTTTATTTAAATTAGGCATGTTTATAATTTGGATTAAAAATTATACCTAACTATTGATAAATTCCGCATATCAGCGTATATTTTGCCAACTTTCGGATTTAATAATGTACGCAGTAATTGAAACAGGTGGAAAACAACATAAAGTAGAGGAGGGACAAACTCTTCTAATTGATCTTATATCCGATGATAAAAAAAAGATCACTTTTGATAATGTTCTCCTATACTCTGATGATAAGACTGTCGAAATAGGGCAACCATACCTTTCAAATGTAAAAGTTACTGCAAAGATTATTGAAGAAGTTAAAGGAACTAAAATATCAATTCTTAGATTTAGAAGAAGAAAGCATAGTATGCGTAAACAAGGGCATAGAGCTAAATATACTAAAATAGAGATTGATAAAATTAAACTTGAGAGTAAATAATGGCACATAAGAAAGCTGGTGGTTCCAGTAAGAATGGTAGAGATTCCCAATCTAAAAGACTCGGAGTTAAAAGGTTTGGTGGTCAACTTGTAAAAGCCGGTGAAATAATTATCAGACAAAGAGGAACAAATACTCATCCAGGAGTAAATGTTGGAATGGGTAAGGATCATACATTATTTGCAAAAGAATCCGGAGTTGTTCAATTTACTTATAAAGGCCCAAGAAAGAGGAAAACTGTAAATATAGTTCCTCAGTAAATTTCATGAATTTCATAGACGAAGCTCTGCTTGAAATAAAAGCAGGTTCTGGTGGTTCTGGTTGTCTGAGCTTTAGAAGAGAAAAATATATTCCAAGAGGTGGTCCTAACGGTGGGGATGGTGGCAGAGGCGGTGATGTCTTTCTAAAAGCTGATAAGAATATAAATACATTAGTTGATTTTCATCATAAAAAAGTTATTCAAGCCAAGAACGGTAGAAATGGCTCTGGCAAAAATATGAAAGGTCAAGATGGGGAGTCTATTTTTTTATTAGTCCCTCAAGGAACTGTTGTCCTTGAAGCAGATAGTGGTGATTTAATAATTGATTGCAATGAAGAAAAAGAGTACTTGCTTGCAAAGGGAGGTGATGGAGGTTTAGGCAATGCACGTTTTAAATCCAGTACAAATCAAGCGCCGCGAAAAATTACAAAAGGTGAAGATGGTGAATCCCTAAATATAAAGTTGGAACTCAGGTCTTTAGCAGATGTTGGCCTAGTTGGATTCCCTAATGCTGGAAAGTCTACCTTTCTTAACACGGTCTCTTCAGCAAAGCCTAAAATTGCAGATTATCCATTTACTACATTGAGACCTCATCTTGGAACAATCAAATATTCTGATAATAGTTTTGTAATTGCAGATATACCAGGAATTATTGAAGGCGCATCTGATGGTCACGGGCTAGGCATTAAGTTTTTAAAACATATATCAAGAACAGGAATCCTGCTTTTCTTTCTTGAAGCTTTTTCAGAAATTTCGGTACAAGATCAATTTTTGAAACTAAAGAAAGAATTAGGAGATTTTTCAGAAAAACTATTAGAAAAAGAATTTTATATAGTTATTACAAAAATTGATTTAATTGATGAAGAGACTAGATCTGAAACTTTGAATACTTTTACTGCTGGGGAATATGCAAATATTTTTGGTATTTCTTCAGTAACAGGCGAGGGCGTTAAAGAACTTCTTGACGATATATCAAGAAAGATTTTTATTTAGAGATCTTTTTAACTGCCGCAGTCAATCTGCTTTTTGTTCTGGCAGCAGCATTTTTATGAATAACTTTTTTTGAAGCTGCTGAATCGAGAATTTTTTCAGCAGTTTTTAAGAGATCTGATGCTTTTGTAGCATCATTTTCTTCAATTGCATATCTAACAGCTTTAACTGCTGTTCTTGTTTGAGATCTTTGACTATGCCTTAGCTTATATTTTGCTTTATTTTGTCTAGCTCTCTTTTCTGCTTGTTTTGAATTAGCCATAAATTGTTATAAAAAGTTGTGCAAGTTTAATCATCTGTACCGAAAATGTCCACCCTTTCAGGTTATTTCGTTAACAACCTCTTAAAAGCTTTATCGAGGATCTTTCTAGGAATGAGATTTAACATTTTATCTGTTATACCAGCAACTACATATCTTGGTTTAGGATTCTTAGAATAAACAATCTTCTCAACTTTTTTGGCTACATGATGAGCTGGAATAGCTATGCTTCTTGCTCTCTTAAGGGTGCCATCCATTTTTTTTATTGCTGATGTATATTCTGTATCTTTATATTGCTCTTCCTTCTCATCTTTTTCAAATTTATCCCAAATTGAGGATTCAATAGCGCCAGGACCAATTACCACTACTTTGACATTATGTATTTGAAGTTCTCTGCGCATTGATTCAGAAATTCCCTCAAGTGCAAATTTACTGCCACAATATGACCCTTGCATAGGAAGACCAATCTTGCCCGCCATTGAGCTTATATTAATTATAGTTGCTGAAGAGGATTTTTTTAGCATTGGCAGGAATATCTGCGAGCAATTTAATGGTCCCATCACATTGACCTCAAAGACTGTTCTTACTTCATCAGATTCAACATATTCCATAGGACCAGAAATATTAATACCTGCATTATTTACGAGACAATCTAAGCCACTTATACCTAAATGATTTTTAACTAGATTAGCTGCTTCTTTAATGGCACTAGTGTCCGTAACATCAAAGATAAGGGGAGTGAAATCTTCTCCACAAATATCTATAAGTTTATCCCCGTCATTTTGATTTCTAACACTTCCAAAGACTTTCCAACCAATTTGTGAGAAATGCTTGCATATTGCTGCACCAATTCCAGATGATGATCCTGTGACTAATATAGATTTCATATAGTCATTTTATACTAAATGGTGGAGGCGGCGGGAATTGAACCCGCGTCCGTTAGTCCTTCAACCTCGCTTCTACATGCTTAGCTCATTCTATTATCATTTGCCTTAATAACCCGAAGAGCAGGACATCAAGGTAGATCTCGATTTAAGTTTCATTAAGTCATGCTCGAGAAACAAAACTTAACTAGGCTACGTAAATGACTGCTGTTTCAGACCGTAACCATTCTTTACAGCAGGTTTAGCTATTTAAGCAGCTAAAGCGTAGTTGTCGTTATTTGCAACTAAAATTTTGAAGTAATTTTTACAAGAAAACTTCATTCTTGACATGCGCTTTGGAATCCAATAAAAACGTCGAATCCTATTCGCCCCCAAAAAGGGTGGAAATTATACAATATTATTTGTTTTTAAGAGAAGATTTTAGTGTCCTTGCTTGATCTCTTTTCCAATCCCTTTCTTTAATATCCTGTCTTCTGTCATATGATTTTTTACCCTTTCCAACTACGATATCGCATTTAACAAGATTATTTTTCCAATACATTTTTTTTAAAACGCATGTAAGCCCCTTTTTCTTAACAGAGTCATCTAATTGAAATATCTCTTTTTTGTTCAATAAAAGTTTCTTTGATCTTGTTGGATCAAGGTTTTCATTTTTTAGAGAACTTGGCGGGTCAATTTTAAGGCCAATAAGCCAAGCTTCATCCTTAATAAGCCTTACATAGGAATCTTTAACGTCAACTCTTCCTTCTCTGAGAGATTTAACCTCCCAGCCCTTGAGCATAATCCCTGCCTCAAAAGACTTAATAAAAGTAAAGTTCCTTGAAGCATTTTTATTAGTGACAATTGCGGTCATAACTTATAATTTTAACTTAGAATCAATAGACGCAATAAAATTAAATATGCCTTTAAAAACCATTCAATTTTACGGATATCTTGGAGTACTGCCATTTATACTTTTTACAATAGCCCCATGGCTTAGTTCTGATTTTTCTGAAATCTCACTAAAGGCAATATCATTTTATGGCGGAGTAATAATTTCATTCTTGGGTGGGACGGCTTGGGGATGGGCTCCGAATAGTTTAGCCAATATAAGGTTTGGTATAGCATGCACTTTTATAAATTTGGCAATCATATTTTTTGTCTTTGAGGATTTCCTTATTGCTTTGGTGATTTGCTTTCTAGCATTTCCATTATTTCTCTATTATGAAACTAAAAATAATTCTAGTTTTAAAAACGATAGCGAATATGCTGAAATGAGAAGGATTCTTACTTTATTAGTAACAATCTGCTATTTTATATGTCTTGCATTTGTTTTTAACCCATATACCTAGCTGGAGGCGATAATGGAACAGTTAAAATCTCATGGAAAATGGTCAGGAAAGTGGACCTTTATATTGGCAGCTACTGGCTCTGCTGTTGGATTGGGAAATATATGGGGATTTCCATACATGGCTGGTACCAACGGTGGTGGAGCATTTGTTTTAATTTATTTAGCATGCATTTTAATAATTGGCTTACCAATTATGATGGCTGAAATAGTTATTGGAAGAAGAGCTTCAAGCAGTCCAGTTAATTCAATGAAGTCTGCAGCTTTAGATTCAAACAGATCTTCTAATTGGCAGCTTATAGGGTGGGGCGGACTTGTTGCTGGTATATTAATACTATCTTTTTACAGTGTCCTTGCTGGTATTTGCATAAATTATATTTTTATTTCAGCTCTTCCTGATTTACAACTTTCTTCTGAAGAGCAGTTCAGCATTACAACATCTTCAGCTTCAAATTTACTAATTTGGCACACTATTTTTGTATTCGTTACTGCAGGAGTTATAGCTAGTGGAATTAAAAATGGGATTGGAAGATTTGTAAGAGTTCTTATGCCTCTTCTTGGTTTTATTTTAATTCTAATGGTTTTAAATGCCGTTATTAATGGTGATTTTTTAAGAGGATTACAGTTCCTATTTAGCCCAGATTTCACTCAGGTAAATCCTCAGACATTCTTGAGCGCTATGGGGCAAGCTTTTTTTAGTTTGAGTTTGGGTATGGGAGCAATCATGACATATGGAGCATATATGTCAGATGACCAAAAAATATTAAATACTTCAATTACAGTTGGTGGCTTAGATACACTTGTTGCTTTAATGGCAGGCCTTGCAATATTTCCAATAATCTTTGCATCAGGACTTGAAGTTAATAGTGGAGGTGTTGGTTTAGTATTTATAACACTTTCACAAACATTTGAAACAATGTTTTTAGGGCAAATTTTTGGCCCCCTATTTTTTATACTACTTGTAATTGCTTCACTTAGCTCATCTATTTCTTTACTGGAACCAAGCGTAGCTTACTTTTCAGAAAAGAATATTATTTCAAGAAAGAGTGCTGCATTTATATTTGGCTTTTTAGCATGGTTTCTTGGAATTGGGAGTGTGCTTAGCTTCAATGTTTTAAGCGACTTCCATCTACTTGGAGATAGAACAATCCTTGATTCTATTGTTTTTATTGGTAATAACCTACTTTTACCCTTAGGCGGGCTTTTTGTTGCAATTTTTGTTGGTTGGTTTATGAAAAAAGAACTGATTCAAGAACAATTGCAATTAAGTGATGGAGTTTTAAATACTTGGTACTTTTTTATTAGGTTTGTGGCCCCAATTGCTGTGGGAGCGATCCTAATTACTCAGATATGATTAATGAAAAAAAATTTCGAAGTAACCCGTATTCTTCCTTATAAGCACACTTTATTATTTGAACAAATAGCAGATTTTGAAAGGTATGAACAATATTTACCTTTTTGTAATGCATCAAGGTCATTATGTACAGACAATAAAGATTTTTCTCAAATTGGAGAGCTAGAATTTGAGATTGCAGGTGTGAATTATAAAATTAAGTCTGGAAACATCATCGAGGATGAAAGAATCCTAATAACTCAAATTAAAGGACCATTTAAGGAAATGAGGGCTTCTTGGGATGTTGAACAAATAGATGATGGAAGTTCTAAGATATCATTTAAGGTTTATGCAAAGGTTTCTTATTTTTTAGGAATTCTATTAAGTGATTCAACGGTAGAAAAGTTTGTAGATATGTTTCTAGAAAGCTTTGCTAAAGATTTAGCTGCAAGAACTAAAAAGGAGAACTAAAAAAGAGAGATCTTATTCAGAAACAATTTTCCAAGATGATAAAAGCTTTTCATTATCAAAGAAAACAACAAGTTTCTTTTCAATAATTTTCTCATCTCCAATAGTTATAAGATTCAAATAATCCCATCTATTTGAGTGAAAAGGATCTCTTATCATCGGTGAACCCAAAATAAACTGCACTTGATCCATTGATTGACCTACTTGTAGCTTTTCTATATCTTCATCTTCAAAAATATTGCCTTGAGTAACTGGCACTTTATAGAAACTGAAAGATGAACAAGCAGAAATTAAAAAAATTAGTAAAAATGCAGTTGAAACTTTTAGATTTTCTTTCATAATATTCATCGATTATACTAAAGGAAGTAAATTAATCTATAACTTTATGAGTACACAAGACGCTGTTAAAAAAGCTGGACTTAAAGCAACACTGCCAAGAATGTTGATACTTGAGGTATTAACGAAAACTATCGACAGTGAAGTTCATTTGAGTGCAGAAGATATTTATAAAGATTTGCTTACGAGCGGAGATGACGTTGGTTTGGCAACTGTTTATAGAGTTCTATCACAATTTGAATCTGCTGGAATAGTTACAAGACATAACTTTGAAGAGGGGCACTCAGTTTATGAGATGACCCAAGATCACCATCACGATCATATGGTTTGCGTTGATACTGGAAAAACTATCGAGTTTCATGATCTTGAAATTGAAAAGAAGCAGGATGAAATTGCTGCTAGTCATGGATACGAGATTGTAGATAGAAGCTCAGTTATTTTCGTTAAAAAGACTAATTAAAAAAAGCTTGAAGTAATTCCACAAATCCCTATATATCTTTTAGGGAGAAAATATGTCTAAAAAAAAGGATGAAAATATCAATGATGATATTCATTCTGATTCTGAAACTGAGGAGCTTGAGGAGCCCAATGAAGTTTCAGGAGATGAAAGAATTACAGAATTAGAAGATACAGTTCTTAGATTAAGGGCTGAGCTTGATAATTCTCAGAAGCGTTCTGTGGCTGAAATAGAAAAAGCTCATAAATATGGTATTGAGAGATTACTTCTAGAATTATTACCTGTTGTAGATAATTTAGAAAATGCTCTGAATAATCTTAGTGAGAATGTCTCTGAGTCTGATAAAGAGGGTATTGATTTGACTCTTAAGTCTTTTGAGTCTGCTCTTGATAAATTTGGAATTAGTCCTATTTACCCCATTAGTGAGGATTTTGACCCGATTAATCACGAGGCTGTCTCTGTAGTTAAGGATGAAAAACATCCTGACAACAAGATTGTTGAAGTGATGCAAAAGGGCTGGAGACTTCATGAAAGAGTTATAAGACCTGCAAGAGTTATGGTCATAAAAAATTAGAGGAAATTTATGTCAAAAATAATAGGAATAGATTTAGGCACAACAAATAGTTGTGTTGCTGTTGTGGAGGGACAACAGCCAAAAGTTATTGAAAATTCAGAAGGTGGAAGAACTACTCCTTCAGTTATTGCTTACACTGACGGCGATGAGGTTCTCGTTGGAACTCCCGCTAAAAGACAAGCTGTAACTAATCCCGAAAAAACTCTTTACGCTATTAAAAGATTAATAGGAAGAAGATTTAGTGATGATGTTGTTAAGAAAGATGCTGATATGGTTCCTTACAAGATAATCAAAGCTGACAATGGTGATGCTTGGGTAGGAGTGGATGACAAAAAATTAGCTCCACCACAAGTTTCTGCAGAAATACTTAAGAAAATGAAAAAAACTGCTGAAGACTATCTGGGAACAGATGTTAAGGAAGCAGTAATAACTGTTCCTGCTTATTTTAATGATTCTCAAAGACAGGCTACTAAAGATGCTGGAAAGATAGCTGGTTTAGAAGTAAAACGAATTATAAATGAACCAACTGCGGCTGCATTGGCATATGGTCTTGATAAGGGTAAAGGAGATTCAATTATTGCTGTATACGATCTTGGTGGTGGTACTTTTGATATTTCAATAATTGAAATATCAGAAGTTGATGGCGAACATCAATTTGAGGTTTTATCAACAAATGGTGATACTTTCCTTGGAGGAGAGGATTTTGATTTAAGGTTGATAAACTTTTTTGTTGAAGAATTTAAAAAAGATTCAGGGTTTGATTTAAAAAGTGATCCGTTAGCTCTTCAAAGACTTAAAGAAGCTGCTGAAAAGGCAAAAATAGAATTATCCTCTTCAGAGCAAACTGAAGTTAATTTACCATACATAACTGCGGATGCCAGCGGCCCAAAGCACTTTGTACAAAAGATTACCAGGGCTAAGCTTGAGTCACTGGTTGAAGATTTAGTTGATAGAAGCATATCTCCACTTGAAACAGCCTTAAAAGATGCAAATTTATCAAAAGATAAGATTGATGACATTCTTTTAGTTGGCGGTCAAACAAGAATGCCGCTTGTTCAGAAAAAGGTTCAAGATTTCTTTGGAAAGGAGCCGCGAAAGGATCTAAACCCTGATGAAGCTGTTGCAATTGGTGCAGCGATTCAAGGATCAGTCCTGTCTGGTGATACAAAAGATGTTCTGCTCTTAGATGTAACACCTCTGACACTTGGAATCGAGACTCTTGGAGGAGTGGCAACACCTTTAATTGAAAAGAATACAACCATTCCAACTCAAAAATCGCAAGTTTTTTCAACTGCTGAGGATAACCAAACTGCTGTTACAGTTCACGTTATCCAAGGTGAGAGAAAACAAGCAGCTCAGAATAAATCATTAGGACAATTCAATCTTACTGATATACCTCCTGCAGCCAGAGGAATGCCTCAAATTGAAGTTTCTTTTGATTTAGATGCAAATGGTATTTTGAATGTTTCAGCAAAAGATAAGAATTCTGGTAAAGAGCAATCCATAGTCATTAAAGCTTCGAGCGGATTATCAGATGATGATATTGAAAAAATGGTAAAAGATGCTGAAGCAAATGCTGAGGATGATGCAAAGTTTGAAGAGCTTGTAAAAGTTAAAAATAATGCAGATATGTTATGCCATGCTACAAGAAAAACTGTTTCTGATTCTGGTGATAAGTTATCTGATGATGAAAAAGAACAGATAGAAGTTGCAGTTACAAGTCTCGAAGAGGCGGTAAAAGCTGAAAATACTGAGCAAATTGAAGAAGCAACAAAAACACTGAATGATGTCTTAACACCCTTGTCATCTAAACTTTATAGTCAACAGCAAGATGGACAGTCTAATCCTTCTGAAGATGGAGAAAATTCTCAAAGTAATGATGACAATACAGTTGAAGCTGACTTTGAGGAAGTTCAAGAAGAGGATAAGTAGTAATACTTCTTTACCATGTCTAAAAGAGACTATTATGATATTTTAGGAGTCTCAAAAAATGCTTCGGATTCTGAATTAAAGAAAGCTTTTAAAAAGCTTGCAATGAAACATCATCCTGATAGGAACCCTGATGATGATTCGGCTGCAGAAAAGTTTAAAGAAGCTGCAGAAGCATATGATGTTTTATCAGATCCTCAAAAAAAATCGACCTATGATCAGTTTGGTCATGCTGGAGTTCAAGGGATGGGAGGCGGTCCAAATTTTAATGACATGAATTTCTCTGATATTGGAGATATATTTGGAGATATATTTGGCGATATATTTGGAGGCGGAAGGTCATCAGGTAGAAGAGTTAGAAGAGGACAAGATCTGCAATACAATCTCAACTTATCATTAAAAGATGCTGTTCTTGGAACCAAAATAAAAATTAAAGTACCTGTTCAATCAAAATGTAATGATTGTTCTGGAACTGGAGCTAAGCCTGGAACAAAACCTAAAGTTTGTCCAACATGTGGAGGCACTGGCCAAGTTAGAATGCAGCAAGGATTTTTTTCACTCCAGCAAACATGCGGAACATGTGGAGGAACTGGCCAAGTGATATCTGAATATTGCTCGACGTGCTCAGGAAAAGGAACTGTTGAAAAGGTGAAAACTTTATCAGTAAATATTCCTGCTGGTGTAGATACTGGAGACAGGGTGAGATTATCTGGAGAGGGAAACTGGGCAAGAGATGCGCAGCCTGGAGATCTATATGTTGCTGTGCGAGTTGATGATCATCCTATCCTTGAAAGAGATGGTAAAGATTTGTATATAGAGACACCTATACCTTTTCATAAAGCAATTACAGGGGGATCAATTGAAATCCCATCTCTAGAAAAGAATATCTCACTTAAAATCCCACCATATACTCAAACTGGAAAAATTTTTAGAATAAATGGCAAAGGTGCAAGCCACATAAGATCAAGGGGAAGGGGCGATCTGTTATGCAGAGTAATTGTTGAAATACCCTCATCACTTGATAAAAAGCAACTCAAAGCACTTGAAGAATTCTCTAAATTAACAGAAGAAAGAAAAAATTTTCCTGGTACTGATCAATTCCAAAAGATATTCAAAGAGTTAGATTAGAATTCCCTTTGATTTATGAAGTATTTTCTATAAAATACACTAACTTTTAATCACGAAAGCCTTAGTAAAGATTGATTTGGGTGCTTTTTTTAAAGTTTTTCAATTATAGGCTGGAGAAATAACCCAGGAGGAAAATATGAGTATCGTCTCAATAAAAGACCTGCTTCAAGCAGGGGTTCATTTTGGACATCAATCAAGATTCTGGAATCCAAAAATGGAAGAATATATCTTTGATACCAGAAAAAAAATAAGTATTATCAACTTAGAAACAACTCAAAATCAGTTAAATGCTGCTGCATCTCGGGTTGAATCTATATGCTCAAGAGGAAACAAATTACTCTTTGTTGGAACAAAAAGATCTGCAAGTAAATCAATAAGAGAAAAAGCGTCAGCTCTTGGCCTCCCTTTTGTAGACAAAAGATGGCTTGGTGGAACATTAACAAACTGGAAAACAATTAGAAGCTCAATTAGAAGGTTGTCAGATTTAGAAGAAATGATGTCATCCGGAAGGATAGAAAAACTTTCTAAGAAAGAGGCGCTTGAAATATCAAGAGAACATCAAAAGCTAATGGAATCAATTGGTGGTATTAAAAACATGAAAGGACTTCCAGATGCTTTATTTGTTATTGATGTTAAGCATGAAAATATTGCAGTGACTGAAGCTAAAAAAATGGGAATCCCAGTCATTGGGCTTGTTGACACAAACTCTAATCCTGAAGGCATAGATGTTGTGATTCCTGGAAATGATGATGCAATAAGATCAATAAAGTTAATTCTTGAAGTAATAGGTGAGGCTTGTGAGAGAGGCCTAGAATCAAAACAGGGTTATGCTCCTGAAACATCTGTAAATGAATCAGTTCCAGTTGTACATAAAGTAAGTGAAGTAAAAATTACTTCGGGTAAAGCTTTAAACCTAGTTGATGATGCAACAAAAGATGATTTTTTACCTGAAGAGAGCATTGAAGAAACTAATGTTGAAGATGATAAAAAAGATTTAGAAGATCAAGATAATGCAGAAGTAACTAATGAGGCTTCCCCTGATGAGGAAACGGAACTTATGAGTGAAGTTTCTGAAGAGGAACCAAAAGAAGAGAAAGCTGAAGAGAGCGAAAAAGGAGAAAGCTAGTGGAAATAAAAGCATCCCAAGTAAAAGAACTAAGAGAACTTTCTGGTGTTGGAATGATGGAATGCAAGAAAGCCTTAGTCGAAGTTGAGGGAGATATAGAAAAAGCTTTGGACCTTCTCCGTTCTAATAGCGCTTTAAAGGCTGAAAAGAAATCGGCTCGTGTGGCAGCAGATGGCGTTATCAAAGTTCACGTATCTGAAAATTATGCAACTATGGTTGAAATCAACTCAGAAACTGATTTTGCTGCAAAAGATGATAGTTTCATTGAGTTTACAAAGAATATCGAGGAAAGACTTGTCGAAAAGAAATATCTTGATGTTGAAGATTTAAAGAAAGATGTCGAGGAAGATCGACAAAAACTTGTCCAGTCAATTGGAGAAAATATTCAAATAAGAAGATTGGCTACTCAAGAATTTGATAGCTCAAAAAAGGTCGGCACTTATCTTCATTCTGATAATAAACTTGCTGCAATGGTTTTATTAAAACAGGAAAATGATGAACTTGGGAGAGACATAGCTATGCATATTTCTGCTTCAGCTCCTTTATCAATCAATGAAGATGGGGTTGATAAAAATGTTCTTGAAAGAGAAAGAAATATTTTTGAATCTCAAGCAAGGGAGTCTGGTAAAGACGAAAATATTATGCAAAAAATGGTTGAAGGAAAGGTAAAAAGATTTCTTAAAGAAGTTACACTACTTTCTCAAGACTTTATAAAAGATCCTGATACCTCTATTTCAAAACTCCTTGAAAATAGTGATAATGAAGTTGTTTCATTTGAAAGATTCAAAGTTGGTGAGGGTATAGAAGTATCTTCAAAAGATTTTGCAGAGGAGGTTGCTGAACAACTTAATAAAGATGGCTGATTTAAAATACTCAAGACTTCTTGTAAAGTTCAGTGGCGAATCTGTTGCAGGTGATGAGGGAATTGGTATTGATCCTAAAATCTTAGACTCAATGGCCATATCAATTAAATTGTGTAAAGACCTAGGCTCCGAAATAGGTATTGTCATAGGTGGAGGAAACTTATTTAGAGGCGAAAGGCTCAGTCAATCTGGAATGGATAGAGTTGCTGGAGACCATATGGGAATGTTAGCAACTGTAATGAATGGTATCGCTTTGCGAGATGCTCTTGAAAGAGCAAATATCAAAACAAGAGTTATGTCAGCTCTTTCAATATCAGGACTTGTTGAACATTTTGATCGAAGAAGAGCTATTCAGCTCCTAAAAGATGGATACGTAGTAATCTTTACCGCTGGTACAGGGAATCCTTTTTTCACAACTGACACTGCAGGCTGCCTTAGAGCAGTAGAAACTCAATCAGACATCATGCTAAAAGCTACTAGAGTTGATGGTGTATATTCAGCCGATCCAGAGAAAGATCCAAATGCTAAGTTCTATAAAAATATATCGTTTGAAGAAGCAATTTCAAAAAATCTTCGAATTATGGATGGAACGGCTCTGACATTAGCAAAAGATCATAAACTGCCAATTAAAGTATTTAATTTAAAGGATGAGAACTCGTTATCGTCAATTGCCAGAGGTGAAGATATAGGAACATTAATATCATGAACACAATAAAAGATGAAACAATTGAAAGGATGCAAAAGTGCATGGATTCTTTATCAAATCAATTTAATAAAATTAGAACCGGAAGGGCTAACCCCTCTATACTGGACTCAGTAAAAGTAGATTATTATGGTAATCAAACGCCTATCAATCAAACTGCAAACATTAGTGTAGAAGAAAATAGAACTTTAGTAATATCTCCATGGGACAAAACGCTAATGCCCGAAATTGAAAAGGCAATAATGTCTTCTGATCTTGGATTGAATCCAAGCTCATCAGGTGACCTAATTAGAATTTCAATGCCAGCTCTCACTGAAGAAACTAGACAAGACTATATTAAACAAGCTAGGACTGAGGCCGAGAATGCAAGAATTTCTATAAGAAATGTTAGACGTGATAGTAATCAATCTGCTAGAGATTTAAACACGAAAAGCGAACTATCTAATGATGAGTTAAGAGATTTAGAAGTAGAAATCCAAGAAATCACAGATAAATTTATATCCACGGTAGACGAGCAACTTAAACATAAAGAAGAAGATTTAATTCAAATCTAGTCATAAAGATGAATTTAAAAAACGTTGCTATCATTATGGATGGGAATGGTCGTTGGGCGAAAAAAAATAATCTTCAAATTAAAGAAGGTCATGCAAGGGGAGTATTAGCTCTAAAGGAAATAGTTAAGGAATCAGTAAATCAAAATATTGAATCTTTAACAGTTTATGCATTTAGTACTGAAAATTGGAAAAGACCTAAGTCTGAAGTCAAAGCTATTAATAATCTCATTGTTAATAGTATTAATAATGAGCTTGATGAGCTAATTGAGCAAAAGGTAAAAGTTAGATTTTTTGGCGATTACTCTAATTTTGGAAAAAAGACTTTTGAAAAGATCGAATTTGCTCATGAGAAGTCTTCAATTAATAAACCTAAATTAAGATTGAATGTAGCTCTTGGTTATGGTGGTAAAATGGATATTATTAATATCGCTAAAGAGGTATCAAGATTGAAAATTAAAACATCCGATATCAATGACAATACGATTAGTGAATTATCCCAAGTTCCTGAATCCAATATTGATTTACTAATTAGAACTGGAGGAGATACAAGGATTAGCAATTTTCTTTTATATCAAATAGCATATTCTGAGATCCACTTTGTCAAAAAACTTTGGCCAGATTATTCAAAATTAGATTTTAAAAGAAACATAAAAAAATATTTTAATTCGGAGCGAAGATACGGTGAGCGAAGTTAAACAAGAATTTCTACAGCGTTCAATAACAGCAATCTGTCTCTCAGCTGTTGTCATAGCATTAGTTCTTTTTTCATCAAATCTAATTTTGAATACTTTTGTATTTTTATTATCACTAGCATTATTTTTTGAATGGATGAAGATTTCAGAATCAAGCTTCAAAAAGAAAGTTATATTTTTATTACTTTTTACCTTTTTAATAGGTTGTATTCGAGGAATTGGGGCTTTGTTCGAACCAATATCTTTTATAACAATGCTAGGTATCACAATCTGGATTGTTATCGCTTACCAAATCTTTTTTAAAGGGGGCCGACTTTCTTCAAACTTTAACTTTACTAACTTCTGGATTGGGTTGGTTTTAATATCCACATTCTGCTTGATATGCTTTCAATTTGTTAGTGGATCAAGGCTATTTTTATTGATAGTTATTTTTAATGTTGCGGTATTTGATAGTGGGGCGTACATAATTGGAAAGAATTTTGGTAAAAATTCATTCCTTCCTGAGCTGAGTCCAAATAAAACCATTGAAGGATTAATAGGCGGATTAACATCAAGCATAGTTTTTGTTACCTTTTTGTGCATATTTTTAGAGGAAGTATCTTTAAGAGCCTCAGTAGCATTAATGCTTTCAATACCATTTGCCTTATGTGGAGATTACTTTTTTAGTTTTCTTAAGAGAAAAGCAAATATTAAAGATACAGGAAGTATTCTCCCAGGTCATGGAGGGCTACTAGATAGAGTTGACTCTCATTTAGCAGCTATACCAATGACTTCATTTTTTTCACTTCTCTTATATACGATAGGATCATACTTTTGAAAAAGATATTCATTCTTGGTGCGTCTGGGAGTATTGGAGAAAATGCTCTTTCTGTTATCGATTCAAATAAAGAAAACTTTGAACTGATAGGTATTTCGGCTAATAGTAATGTTGAAAAGGTTAATAAAGTTATCAAGAAGTATAATCCAAAGTACATCTATATAAACGATAAATCAGCAAGAGAAAATATACTTAAAACTGGAAACGAAGTCATTTGTGAGGATGAGAATGAGCTGTCTGATATTTTCAACTCAAGTGATGTTGATATTGTAATCTCAGCTATTTCAGGGTTCGCTGGAATTAAATCGACTTTCCAAGCAGCAAAATCAGGTAAAAAGCTTCTTCTTGCCAATAAAGAAAGTATTGTTGCAGGCGGATCATTATTAATGAAAACGATTAAAGAAAATAATACCGAACTAGTACCAATTGATAGTGAACATAATGCTATCTTTCAATGCTTACCTCAATCTAGATCGACTGAAGATGTTAAGCAAATAGTCATTACTGCTTCAGGAGGGCCCTTTCACGGAAAGCATATAGATGAACTCAAAAATATTGGAGTCCAAGACGCGCTAAATCATCCTAACTGGGAAATGGGGGCAAAGATTTCTATAGATTCAGCTACTCTTGTAAACAAGTGTTTGGAACTTATTGAAGCTTGCTACTTATTTGATATGGATGAAAGCTTTTTTGAACTTGTAATCCATCCTGAGAGCATAATCCATTCGATAGTCACATTTAATGATGGATCTTCCATTTGCCAAATGAGCAATCCAGATATGAGAGTACCTATCGCTAATGCGATGTCATATGATAAAAGACTTTTAATTCCATTCCAGCCCATTAATTTTAAAAATCTCAAACTTAACTTTGAAAGCTTTCCAAATGACAGAATTGAAATTGTTCATCTGGCAAGAGAGGTTGTTAGAGAGGATAGCTCAAAGGGAATTTATTTTAATGCTGCTAATGAGGTTGCAGTTGAGAATTTTCTAAAGAAAAGGATTACTTTTAGACAAATATATGAGGTAATTTTACGAACTTTTGATACACAAGAGATGTCAAAGTTTAATAGTATTGAAGATATTTTTGAAATTGATCGGGAGGCACGCAATATATCTAATATGGTGATAAAATCACTAACTTAAAACACTTATGATAACTATAATTGCTTTTCTAATTCTTTTGGGTGTCCTTGTTGTAATTCACGAGGGTGGTCATTTCTTTGTTTTAAGAATGTGTAAAGTTCACGTTGATAGGTTTTCAGTTGGGATGGGACCAGTTATATACAAAAAGAAAGATAAAAAAGGAACTGAATTCGCTCTATCAGCATTACCTCTTGGAGGTTATGTGTCTTATCTATCAAAAAAAGCTCTAGATGCTGAACCTGAAATGAGAAAAAACTTTACTGATGAGCAATTAGAAAACTTATTCGAAACAAAACCTAAGTGGCAAAGAGCAGCTGTTATGTTTGCAGGCCCTCTTGCTAATTTTATTCTTGCGGTAATTATATTTACCTTTATATTTTCATCCCAGCAAACGGTAAAACCAATTTTTCTTGTTGATAGCGAATATGTTTCTAGTTCTTCTATATCTGGTGATATCAATAAAAACGATATTCTTGTTTCTATAAATGGTGAAAAAATCTCAAACCCCACAGAATATAGACTTGCACTCTTAGCTAGTGCTGGTCTTACAGGTGAGATAAACGCAGGTTTTTTAAATGCTAAAAGCTCTGAGACATACTATAGAAGTATAAGTGTTGAAGATTTTTTAAGTAACTCAGAACAACAACAAGAACCAGAAAAGTTCTTTCCAATAGAGATAACATCTTACATATCTCCAGAAATTGGCTCACTTTCTAGACAGGGACCAGCATCACTTGCTGGCATAATAGCGGGTGACAAAATTCTAGAAATAGATGGTAAAAAAGTTAATCATTTTGCGGAGGTCTCAGATATCCTTTCATCTTCATCCAATAGTAATGTTAATCTTGTAATTCAAAGAAATGGAGAAATAAAAAGCTTTTTTATAAACACTGAGATATCTGGAAATGGTACTCCAATCCTTGGCATTTCAGCTGCATACAAAAGATCGATTATTGAAGCTTTTACAAAGTCAGTCAGAGATACATACAACCTAAGTGTAAAAACTCTTTTATTTATAGGAAAAATGATTACTGGAAATATGGGTGCAGAAAATCTAAGTGGTCCTGTTGGTATTGCGAAAATGTCTGGCGAAGCTTTTAGCGCAGGATTTTTACCCTTTTTATATTTAATGGCTATTCTAAGTATTAGTTTAGGTGTATTGAACTTGTTACCAATTCCTGTCTTAGATGGCGGTCAACTCACTATGCTCGCGATAGAGGCGATAAGGGGAGAACCACTTCCTGCAAGAGTTGAAAATTTTGCATATACTCTCGGTGCATTAATGGTAGGATTTCTTCTAGTCTTTGCTGTTACAAATGATATTTTTCGGTGGGTCGGTTAATGAAAATTTTTAAGCGCCTAATTTCTTTTGCATTACTTTTAAATATTGCTACAGTTTTGGCATTTGAAGCATTTATTGTTAACGATATCCGAATCGCTGGCCTTCAAAGAGTTTCAACGGGAAGTATTTTTAATACCATACCAATTTCTGTTGGAGATAAGATCGATGATCGAAAGATTGTAGATATAACAAGAGCACTTTTTGCTACAGAGCAATTTGATGATATTCAAATAGGACGAGATGGAAATGCATTAATAATTACTGTTGCAGAAAGACCATCAATATCTTCAATTGACATTTCTGGTAACAGCGCACTAAAAACTGAAATTTTACTTGAAAGTTTTGATGGCATTGGAATAACAGAAGGGCAAGTTTACAAAAGGTCAACGCTTGAGAGAATGAAGGCTGAGTTGGTAAGATCTTATTCCTCTCAAGGTAGATACGGAGCAGGAGTAGAAATATTTGAAACATCTCAACCAAGAAATAGAGTTTCTATCTCAATTGAAATAGACGAGGGAGAAAGTGCAGAGATAGATGGTATAACTATTTTAGGAAACAATATTTTCTCTGATGAAGATTTACTTGATGTAATGGAGTTAAGTGAAGGTAGTTGGTTGTCTTTTCTTTCAAATGATGACCAATACTCAAGAGAAAAGCTACAAGGTGATCTTGAGAACCTTGAGTCATATTATCTTGATAGAGGATACTTACAGTTTTCTATTGAATCAAGTCAGGTTAGTATTTCAAGAGACAGAAGTAGTATTTACATTACATATATAATTTCAGAAGGTCCTCAGTACGTTATAAGCGATGTAAGAATTGTAGGAGATATGCCGATAAATGAGGAGCTTGTTGATCCCATAATTGAGACCCAAAAAGATATTACATATTCTCAAGCTCAAATTACACAAATTGAAGAGATTTTCACAAGCCTTCTTGGAAACGAGGGTTATGCATTTGCATCTGTTAAAGGTCAGCCAGATATCGATGAGGAAATGCTTGAGGTTGACTTAAGTTTTGTAATCGATCCAGGCAAAAGAACGTACACTAGAAAGATTTTATTTGAAGGGAATGAAATAACTCAAGATGATGTATTAAGAAGAGAAATGCGTCAATTTGAAGGAGCATGGGCATCGGATGACAAAATTGAACAATCTAGAGTTCGACTAGAAAGACTTGGCTTTTTTAAAGAAGTTAATGTAGAGACTGTTCCGGTTCCGGGAACTGATGACCAGATCGATGTTAAATTTAGAGTTGAAGAGGAGACAACAGGAAATGTTGGAGGAAATCTTGGCTATAGTGATTTTGGTCTTATGCTTGGATTTAATCTGCAGGAAAGAAACTTTCTTGGAACAGGAAATTCAGTTGGTATTGCAATAAATAAAAGCATCTATCAAGAGGTCTACAATCTCTCTTTCTATGATCCTTATTACACAATTGATGGAGCAAGTAGGGGCTATAGTCTTTATTATAGAAAAACAGATTATGGGGAATTCAATATAGCTAACTATACCAGCGACTCTCAAGGTCTTGGCATACAGTTTGGATACCCAATATCAGATACTCAGAGGGTAGGATTAAATTTAACTTATGATAAGACAGAAATTGATCAAGGAACTTTACCAGTAAGGGATATTCTTGATTTTCTTTTAGAAGAAGGTAACTCTTTTCAAACTGTTTCTGCTCAAGCTGTATGGTCAAGAATAACTTTAAATAGAGGTATGTTTCCAACAGATGGCGCATCTACAGAAGCATTATTTTTAGCTACTTTGCCTTTAAGTGACATTAATTACTACAAATTAAATATCAGACAAAAATTCTACCAACCATTAAATTTTTGGGACCTTGTTTTTGGATTCCAAGGAGAAATTGGATATTTAGCTCCATATGGCGATACAGACAATGTTCCATTCTTCCAACATTTTTATGCGGGGGGCCCAAGATCACTAAGAGGATTTGAATCAAACACTCTTGGTCCAAGAGCTACTCCCTCACCATGTTATGGATTTGATACAGTTAATGATTTATGCCCACCTTTAATAGACTCTAATTTTGATGGTATTCCAGATAGCCCAGCATACAATCAGAGCATCATTTATCAAAGAGATGATCCAATTGGGGGTGATGTAAAAATAGAAGGGAGTATGCAATTGATATTTAAACTTCCAATGGTCGAAGACCAGCGGTCAATGAGAACAGCTTTCTTTTTTGATTTTGGTAATGTTTTTGCAATGGAATGTAGGGAATATCAAGTAAGTTGCTACAAACCAAGTATTGATGAATTGAGATACTCAGTTGGAGTTGGGTTAACCTGGATAACAGGATTTGGTCCAATGAGTTTCGCTATCTCAAAGCCATATAATGAAGATAGGTTTGAAAGGACTGAAGAGTTTCAATTTACCATTGGAACTGTGTTTTAAATTTATTAGTGTTTTTCATGCAATTTAATATAGAATATACGAACTTAAATAGGGGCTTATTATGAAAAAATTAGTTACATATATCGCTTGTATAGGATTTGTAGGCTTATTCTCTTTAACGGCATTAGCACAGAATGTTGCCGTTATAGATACACAAGCAGCGATTCTCCAAACACAAGTTGCTCAAGATGCTTTTAAAGCACTTGAAGAAGAAAGTGAATATGCATCAATGGTTGAGCAAGCTAAAGAGCTTCAGGCAGACAGACAAAGTTTAGTTGAATCACTTCAAAAAGATGCAGAAACTCTTTCAAATGAAGAAATTGCTGAACTTCAAAAAGATATTCAAGAAAAATCAACAGATCTTGAATTTGTTTTAGGAAAAATACAGGCCAAACAAAATGAGACTATTCAAACTGTTGCTGCTCAATTAAATCCAGCTATGATGCAAATCATAAATGATCTTATTGTTGCAAAGAAGATACAATTATTGCTTGGTGCTGATCAAGCTCTATTTTTTGATGGCTCTGTCAGTATTACTGAGCAAGTTACAGATGCGCTAGATGGAGCTGCAAATGCAGAACCAGAATCTAACTAGTGTCCGAATCTGAGAATAAGAAATACTCAATAAAATTCATCTCCGAATATATCGATGCTTCGATAGTCGGAGATGCTGATTTACAGGTTGATAATATTGCAACCCTTGATAGCGCTGTCCAGGGTTGTGTAACTTTTTTAGCTAACTCAAAATATAATAAACTTTTAGAGAACACAAAAGCTTCAGCTGTAATCGTTAAAGAGGGCATTAAAACTAATAACGAAACTACACTCCTAGTATGTTCTGATCCATATCTTGCTTATGCAAAACTATCAAAGCTCTTTAGTAATGAAATTGATTTCTTAAATGGCTCTTTTCAAGATAGTGTCTTTATTCATGATTCTGTCAATTTGGGAAGAGATGTCAGAGTTGGTCCTAATGTTTATATAGGCGAGAATTGTAATATTGGTGATAAAACAGTTGTTTATCCAAATTCAACAATCCTTAAAGATGTTTTAATTGGTGAAGATTGCATAGTTCATCCTAATTCTGTTTTAGGCTCTGATGGATTTGGTTTTGCGTCTGAAAACGAAAACTATCAAAAGATAGAACAGCTTGGAGGCCTTGAGATTGGAGATAATGTTGAAATAGGAGCAGGATGCACAATTGATAGGGGTGCAATCTCTAACACAATCATCTCAGATGGAGTCAAGTTAGACAATCAAATACATATTGCACATAACGTTTCTTTGGGATCTAACTCAGCAATAGCAGCCTGTTGTGCAATAGCTGGATCTACTAAGATAGGAAAAAATTTTAAAATGGGAGGCCTTTCTGGTGTTCTTGGACACCTTGAGATTTGCGATGATGTAACCGTTGGTGCTCACACTCTAATTACAAAGAGCATAAAGTCATCTGGTAACTATGTTGGCATTATGCCTGCTCAAAATCACATGAATTGGTCAAAGTCAGCTGTTTTTATTAAAAAAAGAGGTAAATAAATGATACTTTCTGGAGAAGAGGTACAAAAGTATCTTCCGCATAGAGATCCATTTCTTTTTATAGACGAAGTAATATCTCTTGAAGATGGTAAAAATATTCATGCTGTAATGCATGTAAGGGATGAAAATATATTTTTAGAGGGTCATTTCCCAGGAAATCCAATTGTACCTGGAGTAATCTTAATAGAGGCCATGGGTCAAGCATCGGGAATTCTTGGCTTTAAGACCATGGATAAGACTCCTGAAGAAGGTTCAATTTATGTCATCGCTGGAGTAGATAAAGCAAGATTTAGGCAAAGAGTACTTCCAGGAGATAAAGTAGATATTTTCAGTAAAGTTCTTGGTAGTACAAGAGGAATCTGGAAATTTGAGTGTTTTGCTGAAGTTAATGGAAAATTGGTATGTTCTGCTAATATATTATGTGCAGAGAGAAAAAAATAAATGTCTATTCATGAATCCTCAATAATACATTCTTCTGCCGAAATCGATGATAATGTTGAAATCGGACCTTTTTGCATTATTGGAGAGAAAGTTAAAATAAAATCTGGTTCAAAACTGCTCTCTCATGTTGTTTTGAAGGGCCCTACAACTGTAGGAAAAAATAATGTTTTTTATCAATTCTGTACCATAGGTGAAGATACTCCAGATAAGAAATTTAAAGGTGAAGAAACAACACTTGAGATTGGAGATGAAAATATCTTTAGAGAGGGTGTAACTGTCCATAGAGGAACAGCACAAGATAAAGGCACAACTATAATAGGTAACAAGAATTTATTTATGGCATATGCTCATGTTGCTCATGATTGTGTCGTTGGTAATGATAATGTTTTTGCAAATAATGCAGGCATAGCTGGTCATGTAACTGTAGGCAATAATGTGACTATAGGTGCTTTAACGACTATTCACCAGTTTTGTCAGATGGGAGACTATTCTTTTGCAGGTATGAATGCTTCGATAACAATGGATGTTCCTTCATACATAAAAGTAGCATCAAATCCTGCGAGGGTTGTTGGTCTAAATTCAGTAGGTATGGAAAGAGGAGGTATTGATCAGGAAACAATAACAATCCTTAAAAAAGCATATAAAATTATTTATAGAAAAGGATTTAATCTAAAGGATGCAGTAGAGAAAGTTGTATCTATGGAGTCTAGTGATATCCAAGAAGTCCAAAACTTTATCGACTCAATAAAATCTTCAGAAAGAGGCATTCTCAGATAGGTGAAAGATTCTATTAAGATAGGAATTGTTGCTGGAGAGCACTCCGGTGACATTTTAGGAGAAAACCTTCTTAAAGCTTTAAAAAAAATAAAAAATGTAGAGATTTTTGGTGTTGGTGGTCCAAAAATGGAGGCTCAAGGTCTCAAATCTGCATTTGACTTCAATAATTTAAATATCATGGGTCTTGTTGACCCTATTCTTAATTATTCCAAGATCATGTCTTATAAAAATGATCTTTGTGATTTATTTATAAATGAAATGATTGATGTTTTTATAGGTATTGATTCGCCTGATTTTAATATGCAAATTCAAAAAAAATTAAAGAAAATTTCAAAAATAAGAACAGTTCAACTTGTTACGCCTTCTATCTGGGCTTGGAGAAAGGGAAGGTTAAAGAATATCAAAAAATATACTGACCTTAGCGTGTCACTATTTAAGTTTGAACATGATTTTTATAAAAAAAATGGCCTAAATAATATTCTTTTAGGGCATCATTTTTCAGAACTAAAACCAAATAAGATGTCAGATGTTTTTAAAAAATTTAACCTTGATAAGAAAAAAAAATATATAAGCATCATGCCTGGAAGTAGGAAGTCTGAAATAAAGAACATGATGCCAACTTACCTAGAATTTATGCAACTCTATGATGATTTACATGAAAATGCACATTTTCTTATACCTGTTATTAATCATGATGATCTTGAACATATCAATTCATATTTAAATGATTCAAAAATTAAATACTCAATAGAGGTTAATGCTGCTAATGAGTTTCTATCTTTATCGGAATTTTCTATTGTTACTTCCGGAACTGCTTCATTGCAATCTTGTGTATTAGGAGCCCACCCAATTATTTGTTACAAAACATCATTTTTTAATCATTTCATTATTTCAAGAATGATTCAAACAGAAATAATAGGTCTGCCAAATCTTCTTCTTTCACAGAAATTTTTTCCTGAGTTGGTTCAAACAGCTTGTACCCCACAAAACATACTTTTGGAAACACAAAAACTTAGAATAAATAAATTTTTACTTGATCAAAAAACCAATTTAATTGTCAAAAACCTTAAAGGCGTTGGTTTCGATGCTCTGGCAGAAGAAGTAGCTATTGTATAAATAAATGATTGCTGGTGTTGATGAGGTTGGTAGGGGGTGTCTTGCTGGACCGGTAATAGCTGCATCTGTAATACTAAAAAGACCGATCAAAGGTCTTATGGACTCAAAGAGACTTTCTTCAAAAAAAAGGGAGGACCTAAGCCAGATAATAATAAAAAATTCCATATTTGCTATTGGAGCTGCAGACAGTCAAGAGATTGATCAAATTAATATCTTACAAGCTTCCTTGTTAGCAATGCAGAGATCATTAGAAAAGCTTGATATGCAACCAAAAAAAGTTTTAGTTGATGGCAATCATATTTTTGAAACTTCAATTGAAATAGAGGCTATTGTGGGAGGAGATAATTTGATACCATCAATCAGTGCAGCTTCTATAGTAGCGAAGGTATTTAGAGATAGGTTAATGATGGCATATAGCAAAGAATTTCCAAATTATGGGTTTGATAAACACAAAGGATATCCAACGAAACTTCATAAAGAAATGCTAAAAAGATATGGATTAACAAGAATTCACAGAAGAACTTTTAAAGGTGTTAATTAATGAAAGGTTCATTTGCTCATTTGAGAGTTTCATCAGAATACAGCATATTTAAAGGACTCTTATCTATTGAGAAACTTGTTGAAAAAGCAAAATCTTTTGGTATGCCAGCAATAGCATTAACAGATCATTCCAACATGTTTGGACTTGTTAAATTTTTTAAGAAATGTGAAAAGGAGGGCATAAAGCCCATAAGCGGATCAACACTTAATATTGTTAGATCCTCAGAAGATAGGCCTTACGAGTTTTTATGCTTAGCTAAAAATATAAATGGACATAAGAATCTTATGCATGGACTTTCAAAAGCGAGTAGAAATCTATCAAAAGCTATTGTGTATGATGATTTCTTAAATATTTGCAATGATATCTTTGTAATATCGGGGTCCGAAAATTCTGAAATCTTTTCACTCGTCCTTAATGATAAGGAAGATGAAGCAGTTAAACTTATTGAAAAATATAAAGCAGATTTTAAAAATAATTTTGTAATTGAGATCCAAAATACTGGCAAAGAAACTCATAAAATTTTTATGGCTTCCATTTTGCCTATTGCCTCAAGGCTAAGCATTCCTGTAATAGCGACAAATGATGTTTTATTTGGAAATAGAGAGGACTTTGAAATTCATGAAACCAAGGTATGCATTAACAGCGGCAAGACACTGAACGATCCAAATAGAGAAAAAATGTATTCTGAGGAGCAGTACTTCAAATCTCAGGATGAGATGAAAGATTTATTTAAAGATTTCCCAGAGGTTCTTTCAAACACTCTTGAAATTGCCAAACAATGTAACTTAAGTATAGAGCCAGATGGGTATTTTTTACCTGAATATCCTGTTCCTGAGGGACAAGACTTTGATTCTCACTTAAAGAGCTTAGTTGAAGAAAATCTAGATAATCTAATCGCTAACTTTACAAAGGATCAGGTAGAAGAATATAAGGTTAGAGTTAAATATGAACTAGACCAAATAAAAACGATGGGATTCTCAAGTTATTTTCTGATTGTTTATGATTTTATAAAGTGGTCCAAAAATAATGATGTCCCTGTTGGTCCTGGAAGGGGGTCAGGAGCAGGTTCTTTAGTTGCTTATTGTTTAGGAATCACAGCTCTTGATCCTATTAAGCATGGTCTTCTTTTTGAAAGATTCTTAAATCCAGAGAGAATATCTATGCCTGATTTTGACATAGATTTTTGCATGGAGAAGAGAGACAAAGTTATTGAATATGTTACTTCAAAGTATGGTAAAGATGCCGTATCGCAAATTGTAACTTTCGGAACAATGGCTGCCAGAGGTGTTGTTAGAGACGTTACTAGAGCGCTTGGAAAACCATACAGTCTTGGAGATAGAATCTCTAAAATGATACCTTTTGAGATTGGAATGACTCTTGAAAAAGCAATATCGAGACAGCCAGTACTTAAACAAGCCATTAAAGATGATGATGAAGTACAGGAAATCATGAATTTATCTTTTAAATTAGAAGGCGGCATTAGAAACATTGGAAAACATGCTGGAGGGGTTGTAATTGCACCGGGGTCACTAGCTGACTTTTCTCCAATATATTTTGATAGCGATTCATCCTCAGTGCTTACGCAATTTGATAAAGATGATGTTGAAAAAATTGGGTTAGTTAAATTTGATTTTTTAGGACTTAGAACACTTACGATTATTGATAAGGCAATCAAATCAATAAACAATGATCTGGCTTCAAAAAATGAGGATTTACTAGATATATCAACTTTAGATTTAAATGACTCTAAGGTCTTTGAGCTCTTATCCGCTGGAAAAACTACTGCAGTTTTTCAACTTGAATCTCCAGGTATGAAGGATCTTATTAAAAGACTTCAGCCAACAAGATTTGAGGAAATAGTTGCTCTTCTTGCATTATTTAGACCTGGGCCACTAGATTCTGGTATGCATGATGAATTTGTAAATAGAAAAAATGGTAAAGTGCCCGTTACATATCCTCACAAGTTGCTTGAACCTGTTTTATCTGAAACATATGGCGTAATACTCTATCAAGAGCAAGTTATGGAATCTGCAAGGGTTCTAGCAGGATATTCGCTTGGGCAAGCTGATATCCTTCGACGAGCAATGGGTAAAAAACAAGTGGAAGAAATGGATAAGCAAAGGACTATTTTTGTTAACGGCTGTAAAGATAATAATATTAAGGAAGACCTTGCAAATAAAATATTTAATTTAATTGAGACTTTTGCTGGTTATGGCTTTAATAAATCTCATTCGGCAGCCTATGCTTTGTTGTCATTCCAGACGGCGTATCTTAAGACATATTATCCCGAGTATTTTATGGCAGCTGTTCTTTCATCGGCTCAAGGAAATACTGATAAGATAAGTTCAATCATTAAAGAATGTAAAGACATGGGTATAAATGTCTTAAGCCCAAATATATTAACAAGCGGAATAAATTTCTTTGTTAATCCAAAAAAACAAATTGAATATGGTCTAACTTCTCTCAAAGGCGTAGCAGAATCTTTTATCTATCATCTATCTGAGATTAGAGAAAAAAATACATTTAATAACTTATTAGATTTCTCAAAAAAAGTTAATGTAAAACTTGGTGGCAAGAAATCACTCGAATCTCTATCAAAAGCAGGAGCTTTTGATTCAATATGTGACTCAAGATCAATTGCCTTGGCTTGTATACCAGATATGCTAAAGGAGGGAGATAAAAAAGCATCAGATGCTCTGTTTGCAGGTGATTTATTTTCAAATGTAGAAGAGGATTTTAATCCTTATGATCAACACAAAGATGTAAATCCTCTAAATTTCTCTCAAAAACTAAAATATGAAAAAGAAGCTCTTGGTTTTTATATTTCTGGCCATCCAGTAGAAGCGATAAAAGATGATATAAAAGATTTAAGGTCTCATAAGATATCAGATCTTGATGCTAACATCTCATCTGCAACAATTGTTGGCCTTGTTAATTCAACAAGACAGATAAAGGACTCCAAGAATAAACCTATTACTTTTTTAAATTTTGATGATGAAAGTGGATCTATGGATGGAATAATCCTTTCTGAGTTATATGAAGAGAAGTATGGAATCATTAAAGAAGATGCAATCTTAAGATTTTATGGATCAATTGAGGTAGATGATTATAGATCCAGAGAGACTAATTCAACAATGTATAGAATGAGAGTAAAGAACATAAATGCTGTTGAAACCGATTTAGTTGATAGCAAAAAAGATCTTTTAATAATCTGTGATACCACTAATGGCGACTCTCTCCAAGAAATTAAATTAAAGCTAAATAAAATTAATTCAGATTTTTGGGGCGGTGAAAGTAAAGTAAAATTAAAAATACTTAGAGATAATGCGGAAGCGCTTATTTCTTTAAATGATAACTTTATGATTGATCTAAATTCAGAAAATTTAGATAATTTAAGAAGTATCTTTGGAGATAGTAAGATTAAATTGAGTTGATTATGATTAAACGTCACTTTTTGCAATTTGAAAAACCGCTGGAAGAAATTTCTGACAAAATTGAAGCGTTAGAGATTGTTTCAAAAGATAATCCCGAATTAAGATCTCAGATAGACAAGCTTCAATCAGAATTTGAAGATAGAACTAAAAAGATATATTCAAATCTTACCCGATGGAACAGAGTTTTAATTTCTAGGCATCCACAAAGGCCTCATACCTCAGATTACATTGACAATATTTTTTCAGATTTTGATGAGCTGCATGGAGATAGGCAGTTTGGCGATGACTCTTCAATAATCGGAGGTCTTGCAAAAATAGATGATATCCCAGTAATGCTTATAGGCCATGAAAAGGGAAAGGGTACGGATGAAAAGGTAAAAAGGAATTTTGGGATGCCTCAACCAGAAGGATATCGTAAAGCAAAAAGATTAATGAAAATGGCTGAGCAGTTTGAGCTACCTATCATAACTTTTGTAGATACATCAGGGGCTTATCCTGGAATAGAGGGAGAGGAGAGGGGTCAAAGTGAGGCTATTGCTTCAAACTTAGCTTTAATGTCTCAACTTAAAACTAAAATTATTGTTGTTGTAACTGGTGAGGGTGGATCAGGTGGAGCTTTAGCTTTAGGTATAGGTGATCACGTTATTATGCTTGAGCATGCAATTTATTCTGTGGCCTCTCCTGAGGCCTGTGCTTCAATTGTATGGAGATCTTCTGAGAAAGCTGAAGAGGCTGCAGAAGCAATGAAATTAACTGCTAAAGATTTAATTAAGCTCAATATTATTGATGAAATTATTGAAGAACCAATAGGTGGAGCGCATAGAGATTACAAGACTATCTCTCAACATGTTAAAAGTTCATTGTTAGCAAATATTGAAAATCTTAATAAGATTCCTCTTGAGAGACTTTTAGAAAGACGTTATTCAAGGCTCACAGAAGTAGGAAAATAGCTTGTCACTTTCTACAGATCTTCTAGGTACATTGTCTCCAGAAAAAAAAATTTTTGTAGCTTACAGTGGAGGGCTGGATTCAACAGCACTTTTATTTTTATGTAACAAAGCCTTAAAACAAAAAAAAATAAGTAATTTAAAGGCAATTCATATAAATCATAACCTCTCTAAAAATAGTGATAACTGGCAACAACATTGTGAAAGTTTTTGCAGAAGTAATAATATTGAATTTGAATCTTTCATAGTTGAAGTATCAAAAAATAGATCCAGCATTGAGTCACAGGCAAGGCAGGCAAGATATAAAATCTTTGAAAGCCTTTTAGATACAAATGATCAGATTTTATTAGCTCATCACAGAGATGATGTTTTTGAAACTCTTCTTCTAAGGCTATTTAGAGGAACAGGAGTTGATGGTCTTAGCGGTTTAAGTGAAAAAAGATCATTAGGTAAAGGAGAAATACTAAGACCATTTTTAAATTCACCTAAATCAGATTTAAAAATTTACATTGATGAAAATGAGCTAGCATATGTTGAAGATGACACTAATTCTAATAATAATTTTGATAGGAATTTTTTGAGAAATGAAATAGTGCCATCTCTTGAAACAAGATGGAGCAAGCTTTCCGAAAGAGCAGCATTTACGTCATTAACAGCAAAAAAGAAAAAACTTTCATTAGATTTTATGCTTGAAAAGAGTTTCAAAAAAGAAATTTCTTCAGGCATTATCGAAAGAGCAGACTTTATTGAAATACCCTCTTTCATAATAGAGGAGTTAATAAGATTAATTTTAAGAAAGAAGGGTATTGCGCTTCCTAATCAGAAAGTTCTCTCTGAAGTTATGAGCGTATTTTTCCAGAAAAAACCTTCAAACGAGTCATATGTAGAGTGGTCAAGGAAAGATGGTGAACAAATGGGAGGAAAAGTCTTCTCAGAGCACAATAATATAATTTTTAAAAAAAAATAATCTATAATTTAATTATGAATACAGAAACACTTCAAATAAATATTGAACCACCGATAGCAACAGTTACATTAAATAGACCCAATGTTTTAAATGCATTTAATGAGCAATTAGTTTTAGACCTACAAGAAGCATTTAAAAATTTGACTGAGGATGAATCAGTGAGAGTAATTATACTTACTGGCTCAGGCAAAGG
>OCZA010000002.1_pt1 | contig 89330 bp, 93 predicted proteins | sample 1539021 | NCBI WGS metagenome assembly OCZA01 (sample SAMEA2619376, study PRJEB22493) | marine metagenome | biome: marine biome (ENVO:00000447); feature: surface water layer (ENVO:00002042); material: "saline water (ENVO:00002010), including plankton (ENVO:xxxxxxxx)" | depth 5 m | reverse complement strand
TGCAGCCTCTTCAGCGGCCTCTTCTGCTTGTTTTTTGATTTCTTCTTGCTTAGCAGCTAGTGCAGCAGCTTTCTTTGCATCAACTTTATCTTTCTTTGCTGCTTTTCGCGCATCAAGCTCTTCTGGTGATAATTTTGAATCTTTAATTAACCTTTTAACTCTGTCACTAACCTGCGCACCTTTTGAGACCCACTCATCAATTTTTTCTACATCTATGCGTAATATTTCTTCTTGTCCTTTAGCTGATGGATTATAAAATCCAAGTCTTTCAATAAAAGCACCGTCTCTTGCATTTCGCGAATCTGCAACTGTAATAAAGTAGTAAGGATTTTTTTTAGCCCCACTCCTTGAAAGTCTAATAACTACCATAATTCCTTTAAGTTAAATTTTGTTGAAGTATTTTAGGTTAACCTTGATGATTTTGGTAGTAAAAAAGTATAATTTCTTTAAATGATAGAACCATTCCCGCTTGCTCTGCTTTTGAGTATTTTAGTCTTCGTAGGATTTAGATTCATAATAAGATTAAAATCATCGACATTAATTTCTGCAACATTATCAATATTAGCCTTTTCTTTTTTATTACCTGATGTTGCAGGTTCAGATAATGTCTATTATTGGGGGCTAATTCCTAATGAAAATTTTAACCAACTTGATGCTCTTAGATTGCATATATTTTTTTCAAGCTTAGCAATTTTAGTTTTAATAATGTCATTTTTGGAAATAATTTTGTTAACTAGAAAAATAAGGTTAACAAAATCTCTAAACACTACTAAGAATGATCATATTCCTATTGAAACAAGATATAAGACAGTGTTTTGGCTCATTGGTCTTAGCTTGGTTTTGCTTTCTATAGGTTTAGCTTCTGGATTCTTGCTAGATCTTAATAATGTTGATTATTTGATTGTAAAGATTGTATTCACTATCTTGGCATGGATTACTTATATGACGACTTTTATAAGGATGAGTTATTTTAATCTGCAAACAAAATTCATTGTTCGCTACAGTTTTTTATCAATTCTCTTTATAATGATCGCCTTTTTTGTGAATATATAGTTTTTAATGTCTGAAGAACCCTCCTTATTAGTTTTAATTTTATCTATAGTATTTTTACTACTTTTGTCAGCATTCTTTTCAGGTTCAGAAACTGGGATGATGGCATCAAACAAAATTAAGTTAAGAAATAAAGCGAAGTCTGGTCAAAAAAACTCTAAAAGGGCTTTAGAGCTTCTAGCAAAACCTGATAACTTATTGTCGGTAATCCTTGTAGGAAATAATTTTGCAAACATTCTTGCCTCTGCATTGGTTACCATTCTGATGATAAACTTTTTTGAAAGCAGAGTTCTTCTTGGATCAATTGTTCTCACTATTATTATTCTAATCTTTTCAGAAATAACACCTAAAACAACTGCTTCTGCATATCCAGAAAGCTTCGCATCTAAATCATCTTGGGTGCTATCAAGACTAAGCCTTATTTTTAAACCTATTGTTTTTTTTACAAATCAAGTAAGTTCCAGATTATTAAACTTATTAAAGGTTGATATAAGAAAATCGACAGAATCCGATAACTTAAATACTGATGAATTGAAAATACTTTTAGATGATTCAAATAGTTTGATCCCAACTGATTACAGAAAAATGCTTAGTGCAGTACTTGGAATGGATAAACTTATTGTAGAAGATATTATGACTCCCCTTGCAGAAATTGAAGGAATTAATATTCACGATGATTTAAAAAAAATAAAAAGTAGTATAAAAAATTCACCTTATTCAACACTTCCTGTTTATGATCAAAATATTTCAGATTGCATTGGTATGCTTGATTTGAAAGATTCATCAGACTTTTTGAGTGCTTTTGAGTCTAAAAAGTCACTTGACTCTTCGCTATCTGAACCATATTTTGCATCTTTAACAACAAACCTAACCAAACAACTTCACGCATTCCAAGATACAGATAATAATATTGCTTTAGTTGTAGACGAGTATGGTGAAATAGAGGGATTAATTAGCGTAGAAGATATTTTTATTGAAATAGTTGGGAAATTTGGAAGTGACATTATCGAGCAAAAGAAAGAATTTTCTCTTCAGCCTGATGGTTCAGTTATTACGGATGGTAACTCCAAGATTAGAGACTTGAATAGTTTTATGAACTGGTCAATAAACGATGAAAATGCAAAAACTATAAATGGCTTAATTTTAAAAACAATAGATGAAATCCCTATTGCGAATTTATGTTTTACAAATGAATCTTATAGATTTGAAATCCTTAAGATAAAAAATAATTCAATTTCTTCTGTAAAAATCCAAAGAGTTTAAACTTAAAGTAAATCTGTAATTAGCTTCAATACAACTGCGAGCACAAATGATGATGTGATGACACTCCTTACCGAGGCAATCATAGGTAACATTTTTCCCCAAATTGCGTTGGCTTCAATTGCAAGAATAATGCCTAAGCCTACATAGAGACTGAGGCTGCTCCATTCAGGATGAACTAATATATTTGTTGGTACCTGCCCATGAGCTGAATAAACCATATACATAAGCATCGGAACACTAAATAATGTATTGGTTCTTGATGCCAAGGCGGCTTTGGCGCCTGCAGCAGCTGCATCCCCTTCTTTCATTCCTAAAACTATTTTCTGATTTCTCCAAATAATGCCCCATACATTTAACATCATAAGTGTACCCATTACTAAGCCTAATATAATTTCAGTTCCAATTCTTGCGGTTATCTGATGAATGAGAATCACTCCTGTAAGAAAAGTAAATAATGCTGCCCATCTAAACCACCAAAGTGCATTGGGTGCGAGCTTTTCGAAAACATCTGCTTTTGCATCTGGAGTAGCTACTTTTACATACTCCCCCTGAACAAAATTAAAATAATAAAGAAGTCCTATCCAAGCAATCCCAAACAAAATATGAAAAGCTCTAAAAAAAGATTGATCTGCCAATATATCCATAATACTCCCTATATGAAATCTTAATTAAATATAATATTAAAACTATTTGAAGTAAAGGGAATAAAAAAAAGCGGGGATTAACCCCGCTTATAAGTCTGAGAAATTAATTTTTAATTACATCATTCCTGGCATGCCGCCCATTCCGCCCATATCAGGCATTGCAGGAGCAGCTCCTTCCTCTTTAGGAATATCAGTGACCATAGCCTCAGTTGTGATCATCATACCTGCTACAGAACCAGCTGCTTGAAGTGCAGTTCTGGTAACTTTTGCAGGATCAAGGATACCCATTTCAATCATATCGCCATATTCACCAGTAGCGGCATTAAAGCCATGCGAGCCTTTACCGTCTCTGACTGCTGCAACTACAACTGATGACTCCTCACCTGCATTTGATGCTATTTGTCTTAACGGAGCTTCTAAAGCTCTCTTCGCTATGCTTATGCCTACATTTTGATCTTCATTATCGCCTGTAAGCTTTTCAAGAGATTCAAGCGCTCTGATTAGAGCAGCTCCACCACCTGGAACAACGCCCTCCTCAACTGCTGCTCTTGTAGAATGTAATGCATCTTCTACTCGAGCTTTTTTCTCCTTCATTTCTACTTCAGATCCGGCACCAACCTTAATTACGGCAACACCGCCAGCTAGTTTAGCAACTCTTTCTTGAAGCTTCTCTCTATCATAATCTGATGAAGTGTCTTCAATTTGCACTCTAATCTGATTAACTCTTGCTTCAATAGCTGCTTGGTCACCAGAACCATCAATAATTGTTGTATTGTCTTTGTTCAAAACAACTTTTTTTGCAGTTCCTAAATCTTCAATAGTTGCTCCCTCAAGAGATAAACCTACCTCTTCAGAAATAACAGTTCCGCCTGTAAGTATTGCTATATCTTCAAGCATAGCTTTTCTTCTGTCTCCAAAACCTGGAGCTTTACAAGCAGCAGCTTTTACAATACCTCTTAGATTATTGACTACTAGAGTTGCCAACGCTTCACCTTCAATATCTTCTGCAATAATTAATAGTGGCTTGCCTGCTTTAGCAACAGACTCTAGCAATGGAAGCATATCTCTAATGTTTGAAACCTTCTTATCATGCAGAAGTATTAGTGGATCATCTAGTTCAGTAGTCATATTATCTTGATTAGTAACAAAATATGGTGATAGATAGCCTCTATCAAACTGCATACCTTCAACAACATCAAGCTCATTATCGATACCGCTTCCTTCTTCGACCGTAATCACACCTTCTTTTCCAACTTTGCCCATTGCTTCCGCAATAATCTCTCCAACAGCGATATCACCGTTAGCAGATATTGTGCCTACCTGAGCAATAGCTGTGTCATCCGCGCATGGAACACTTAGTGACTTAACAAACTCAACTGCTGTTGAGACCGCTTTATCAATGCCTCTTTTAAGATCCATTGGATTCATACCTGCTGCAACTGACTTATTACCTTCATTGACAATTGATTGTGCAAGAACGGTTGCTGTTGTAGTTCCATCTCCAGCCTCATCAGAAGTTTGCGAAGCAACTTCTTTAAGCATCTGGGCTCCCATATTTTCAAACTTATTTTCAAGCTCAATTTCCTTAGCAACTGATACACCATCTTTGGTAACAGTTGGTGCTCCAAATGATTTATCTAGAACAACATTTCTTCCTTTTGGCCCAAGAGTAACTTTCACTGCATTAGCAAGTGTATTAACTCCATCAAGCATTTGAGATCTTGCTAAATCTCCAAATTTCACGTCTTTTGCTGACATATTATTTCTCCCTGTAGATAAATTAACTTACGACGCCAAAAATATCTGACTCACTAAGAATTAGATATTCATCGCCATCTATTTTGATTTCATTTCCGCCATATTGACCAAAAATTACTGTATCGCCAACCGCGACACCAACTGGTGAAACATCACCATTTTCTGATTTTTTTCCAGGCCCCACAGCAACAACCTCGCCTTGAGATGGTTTTTCTGTGGCGCTACCAGGCAAAACTATGCCTCCGGCAGACTTTTCTTCTTCTTCGGTTCTTTTAACAAGAACTTTATCGTGTAAAGGTGTAAATTTCATTATTAATTTCCTCTAAAAAAAATGCAATTATATTCCTATTCAGATAAATATGGTTAAAAAGTTTTAATTCAATAGGATTTTTTAAGTTTTTTGGAGTGTTTTATAAATTGTTCTTCCAAGAATAATTCCAATAAAATTGGCTAACAAGTCAGCCCACTCAAAATATCTGTAGGGATGAAAATAATGAATAATCTCAATCGTTAAACCAAAAGAAAAGATTATGGCCATTAGGATATGATTTTTAATTTTAAAATTGCAAAACATTCCAAGTATTGCAATATAAAAGAAAATAACGCCATGCGAAACCTTATCTCCAATGAAAGATAGAGCATTAAAAAATTCTAGTTCTGAAGCAGGAATTAAGCTTAAATAAAATATTAAAATTATTGATAAAAAGAAAGTGCCTCTGGCTACTAAAATCATCTCTGAATTAAACTTTTATTTAAAGATATTAAGATAATTGCAGGTATAGCCAACATTGAAGTGAAAATAAAAAATAACATCCAGCCATAGTCTGCCCCTGAGATAGATTGGAAATAATCCGCAAGAATCCCTGAAAAGCCACTAAATACCTTCCCTGGCAGCATCATGAAAGAAGTTAATAGAGCATATTGAGTTGCTGTAAACTGCTTAGAAACCAAGCTTGTTAAGAATGCTATATTGACAGTACCAACAATGCCTGCTGAAAAGCTATCAGTGAATACAATTATCGAAAGAAGATTTAAATTTGGTTCTGAAATAGCGACAATCGAAAAAAGGATATTTGATATCATCACTGCAAATGCTCCAAATAGTAGCGATCTATAAAGACCAGCTTTCTTAATAAGTATTCCTCCTAAAAAGAGACCAATAATTGATGCTATTAAAGCTACAATTTTTACAATAGATCCAATTTCAGTTAATGAGAAGCCCATATCTATGTAAAATGGGTTAGCCATTGGCCCCATGACGATATCGGTAAGCCTGTATGTTGCAACAATTAGCAACAAAATAGATGCAGCGAATAGATTAAATCTTTTTATGAAATCCTTAATTGGTTCATGAAAATTTTCTAAGAAAGTAAGCTCTCTTTTTTCATTATTTTTCCCCTCAGGAGTAATTAATAAGGCAATTAGTCCTATAAGCATTAAAGCAGCCATCAAGAAATATGCATTTCCCCAGGAATAATTTTCAGCATAGATTAATGCAAAAGATGTTGCAGTTAAAATAGCTCCTCTATATCCAAATTGATAATAAGCTGCCAAGTTCCCTTGCTCTTCAATTCCTGCAAGCTCTATTCTAAATGCATCAATTGCAATATCTTGAAATGAGCCTGCCAAAGCTATCAAAATTGCGAATGTCGCTAAATATTTGATATCTATTACTGGGTCTGCATTTGAAAGACAAATAAGAAAAATAACAATGAAAATCTGCATCAAAATGATCCAACTCTTTCTACTTCCAAAATAATTGAGGAATGGTATCGAATATCTATCTACTAAAGGGGACCAAAGAAACTTCAAAGAGTAAGTCAAACTAATCCAAGCAAAAAAACCAATAATTGTAAGATCAATGCCTGCATCTCTTAGCCAAATTGAAAGAGTTGAAAAGATCAACATGTAAGGCAGACCTGATGTAAATCCAAGACCTGTCATTGTTAAGTTTTTATTCATAATCTTTCAAGATAATAGCTCCATTCAAAATATTTCCCAGGATCTTCCTTCCTGTCTGGAGAAATATCACTATGCCCAACTATATTATCCTTGTTTAAATCTTTATAGTTATTTATTAGCGCCTTGGAGACTTCTACCAATGATTCATATTGGTTATTTGTATATTTTTCTGTGTGATAGCCTTCAAGCTCAATACCTATAGAAAACTCATTACAATTTTCTTCATTTCTGTAAGCAGATAATCCAGCGTGCCAAGCTTTTTTATTAAAAGGGACAAACTGAATAATTTGGCCACTCCTTTTTATTAAGACATGGCTTGATACCTTAAGATCTTTTATTTCTCTAAAGTATTCATGATCATTAATATTTAATTTATTACAAAAGAAATCTTCAATGTAGCTATTTCCATAGATTTTCGGTGGAAGACTTATGCAGTGTATAACTATTAATCGTATATCAGAGTCATTAGTCCTTTCAGAATAATTAGGTGATGTGACTAATTTTGTATTGTCTAAAATATGGTTTGAGATGAGCATTAACTTGCTCTTAACTCTGGAGGTAATTTAAAAGCAATATTCTCTTTCACTCCGCCCTTCTCTTCTATCTCTGCATCTAAAAAAATACTTAGATTTGAGATTATTTCTTGAACTTTTGATTCTGGTGCAGATGCTCCAGCCGTTAGGCCAATATTCTTACAGTCTTTTAATTCATCCAAGTCGAGATCACTGAATTCATCTATTAAGACAGAATTAACTCCACACTTATTAGCAAGCTCTTTTAAGCGATTTGAATTCGAGCTTGCTTTTGAGCCAACAACAATAATGAAATCTGTCTCAAGAGCTAGTTGCTTGACAGCATCTTGTCTGTTTTGGGTTGCATAACAAATATCGTCTTTTTTTGGAGCTGTTATATTTGGGAACTTTCTCGTTAACTCATTAATGATATCTTTTGTTTCATCAACACTTAGTGTAGTTTGCGTAACATATGCGAGATTCTCTGGTTGGCTAACAGAAACTTCCATAGCTTCTTCTAAATCCTGAACTAAATATATTTTTCCATCTTTACTAAAGTATCTTCCCATTGTGCCCTCAACCTCTGGATGACCTTCATGACCTATTAATATAATGTCCCTATTTGCTCTTCCATGCCGCATAACCTCCATATGAACTTTTGTTACAAGCGGACAAGTTGCATCAAAAAACTGTAGATTTCTAGCTTTAACAGATTCTTCAATCTTGCTTGAGACCCCATGAGCACTAAAAATAATAATTGAATCATCGGGAACATCTGAAATTTCTTCAATAAATATAGCGCCTCTTTTCTTTAAATCATTTACTACAGCTTCATTGTGTACAACTTCATGCTTTACATAAATAGGACTCCCAAACATATCAAGAGCTCTATTCACTATTTCAATAGCTCTATCTACGCCTGCACAAAAACCTCTAGGATTTGCAAGTGACAGCTTAGTTTTTTGATTCATTTTTGGATTTTAACAAAATAAGTTCGCTAAATATAAAAATTATTGCGCCGAAAGTAATGTATGCATCTGCAAAATTAAAAATGAATAATGAAAAATCAAATGGTTTAAAGTGGAGGAAGTCCGTTACGACCCCATCAGGTAGCCTATCTATAAAATTTCCTAAAGCACCGCTAACAATTAATAAAAGTGCTTTTTTCTTCAGATTATCTTTTTCATCCAAAAAAATCTTGAAAAAATAAAGTGTTATAAAAAAAATAAGTATTAATAATATATATCTAGAGACAAAATTATTTAGGTCTAAAAAACTAAAAGCAATACCGGAATTAAAGACTATTAAGAAATCAATTAATGGAAGAAAATCATTTTGCTGAAGAGTTTGAATATGATTTAAAGAAATTATTTTTGATGCATAATCAATGAAAATAAGAAAGAATAAGGCGACTAAATATCTTTTAGACAAATTTTCTAATTTCACCATCGCCATAAACATTTGTATAACATCTTGAGCAAATCTCAGGATCTTCAGCATATAATCCTACTGAACTACATTTATTCCAACATCTTATACATTTTTTTTGATCGAAATTAGTAACTTCTATGTCTAATACTGAACTTGATGATTCGGCTATTTCTACCTCTGAAGAAATAAAAACGAATTTCAACTCATCTTCTATCTTTTGAAGAGCTTTAAAGGTTTTTTTGTCACATGTAATACTAATTTTTGAATCAAGTGAGCCTTTAATAACTGAATCAGTCCTTGCTTTTTCAATGCTTTGATTAACAGCGTCTTTAACAGCAAAAATCTTTTTCCAATCCTCGTCGGATATTGAGCTTTCAATTTCACTTAAAGCCTTCTGTGAAGCCATGAATATTGAAACTGATTGTTTTTTAAAGAGCTCATGTGATTGCCAAATTTCCTCGGCAGTAAATACTAAAATTGGTGATATAAGTCTGATTAAAATCTCAGCAACTTCAAAAAGTGCAAACTGAGCAGACCTTCTTGCATAGGAGTTACTTTTTGTTACATACATTCTATCCTTGATTATGTCGAGATAAACTCCTCCGAGCTCATGAACACAGAAGTTATGAATTTTTTGAATGACATGATGATAAGCATAGTTATCGTTTAACTTTTGAACTTCTTCATGAAGTTTTATTGCTTCGCTAATTATCCATTTATCTATTTCGACTAAATCATTTTTATTAACATTATTTGATTTTTCATCAAAGTCATTAAGATTACCCATAATAAATCTAAAAGTATTTCTTATTCTTCTATATTGATCTGATACTTGCTTCAAGATTTCGTCAGTGGCTACCATTTCACTTCTGAAGTCGGTAGATGCCACCCATAGTCTTAAGATATCCGCACCTAAGTTATTGCAGACCTTTTGAGGAGACACAACATTACCCAATGATTTGGATTGTTTCCTACCATTCTCATCAACAACAAATCCATGAGTAAGGACGGCTTTATAAGGAGCTTTTCCATTAATAGCAATCCCAGTTAATAGAGATGATTGAAACCATCCTCTGTGCTGATCAGATCCTTCTAAATATAGGTCAGCAATTAGATCTTTTCCGTAAAGTTTATCCAAAACGCAGAAGTGCGTTGATCCTGAGTCAAACCAAACATCCAATGTGTCCGTTGCTTTTACATAATCATCGTGATCAGCAACTAAGTCCTTAACATCAACATTATCCCATGCTTCTATTCCACTCTCTTCAATAAGGTCTGCAATCTCATTAAAGAGAAGATTTTGTTGTGGGTGAATCTCTCCAGTATTTTTGTTGATAAGAAGTGGTATTGGAACGCCCCAACTTCTTTGCCTAGAAATACACCAATCAGGTCTTCCTTCAAGCATGGACTTAATTCTTTCATACCCCCAAGATGGTTCCCACTTCACATCTTTGATAGCTTGTATTGATCCCTCTAAAAGACCGGACTTATCCATTGAAATAAACCATTGAGGTGTTGAAGCAAAAATTAGAGGAGTCTTATGTCGCCAACAATATGGGTAAGAATGATGGAAATCTTCTTCATAGATCAAAGTTCCAGACTCTTTAAGGATATCTATAACTATCTTGTCAGCTTTTATTGCAGGTAAGCCAGCTAAATCTTTGTATTCTTGATTAAAAAAACCATTGCCATCAAGAGCATGAATTGTATCAATCTTATATTCTTTGCAAATGTTGTGATCATCTACGCCGTGAGCTGGCGCAGTATGAACACAGCCTGTTCCTGTTTCGGTAGTTACATGGTCTCCATGAATTAAAATAGAATCTCTTTCTAAATAAGGATGCTCTAATACAATATCTTTTATTAAATACCCATCGACTTCGGATATCTTTTCTAAACCGGTCTTCCAGCGTTCTGAGCATTGATCAATTAGGTCAGTTGCCAGAACTATGTTCCCAAACTTTGAATTACATAAGGTATATTTTAATTCTGGACCAATTGAGACTGCAGCATTTGCCGGAATTGTCCAAGGTGTAGTAGTCCAAATTATAAAACTACAACTATCTATTTCTTTTGAAAATGCTTTACTTAGGTTAGTCAGGCACTCTTTTTTAACTTTGAAACTTACATCAATTGATTTAGAAACTTTATCCTCATATTCAACTTCAGCCTCTGCCAGAGCCGATTTGCAGTCATAACAAAAATGAACAGGTTTCTCTCCTTTTTGAAGATGGCCATTAGTAACTATTCTACCTAACGATCTAACAGTATCTGCTTCAAATGTTGAATCAAGAGACTTATAAGAATTTTCCCAATCTCCTAAAACGCCAAGCCGAATAAAATCATTTTTTTGATTTACAATCTGAGAAAGCGCATATTCTCTACAAGCACTAATAAATTTTGATTTATCTTTAACAGTTTCACTACTTCTTCCATACTTCTTTTCCACATTAAGCTCTATTGGTAGTCCATGACAATCCCATCCAGGAACATAAGGCGCATCAAAACCCTCCAAAGTCTTAGTCTTAATTACAATATCTTTAAGTATTTTATTTACTGAGTGGCCAAGATGAATGTCCCCATTTGCATATGGAGGGCCATCGTGGAGGATAAATTTATCTTTTTTGGCATTTTCTTTTCTAATTAAATTATAAAGATTAATTGAATCCCAAAAAGATAGAATCTCAGGCTCCTTTTTTGGTAATCCTGCTTTCATAGGTAGATCTGTTTTAGGCAGGTTTAGGGTATCTTTATAGTCTTTTTCCATTTCTTTAATTTAAGATTTTCTTTGCCTCTTCAATATCTTTTTTAATCTGAGTTTTTAGAAGATCAATACTATCAAATTTTACTTCATCCCTTATTTTTTCAATGAATTGTACAGTAATACGCCTTCCATAAATATCTTTTTCAAAATCAAAAATATGTGTTTCTAGTACAGGTCTTTTTCCTCCCACTGTCGGGCGTATACCCATATTTGCAATTCCTAAATATTTTGCATTATTAACCATGCATCTAACAGCATAAACACCAGAAATAGGTAGTTTCTGTTTAGGGATCCAAATATTTGCAGTTGGCACTCCAATCTCTCTTCCAAGCTGACTTCCATAAACTACTTTACCAGAGTAGCTGTAATGCCAATCAAGCATAGCATTAGCAGTTTTAAAATTATTAGAAATCAAAGCTTCCCTGATTCTTGTACTGCTAACCCTTTGGTCATCAACTTTAATAGTGTCTGTTTTGTCTATTTCTATTCCCATTGATGCACCCCAGCTCTTGAGGTATTGATGATCACCTTTTCTATCCTTTCCAAACTTAAAATCATCACCAATTGTGAGAGATTTAATTTGAAGTTCTTCCAATATTTCTCCTGTAAATTGCTCCGGTGTCATCGATTTAAGAGATTCATCAAATTTTAATAACATACAAAAATCTATTCCATTTTTAGAAATAAGCCTTAACTTTTCTCTCCAAGGTATTATCCTTGGCGGAGGTGAAGAATTATTAATTTTTGAAAAATACTCTGCAGCATGAGGCTCCGTAAATATAACCAATGAAGAAAGGTTTTTTTCTTTAGCATTTTTCTTAACTTTCTCGAGAATTGCTTTATGACCAAGATGCATCCCATCAAAGTTTCCAATTGTTGCACTTAAAGAAATCTCAGGAAATCTTTTCTTGAAAAGCTTAATATTGTTTTGACCTCTTATTAGATACATATTTATTAATAAAAATCTTTGTTTGAGACTCTAAAAACCCATTTAGAAATAAAAAAATAGAATAGACTGCTAAGTATAACAATAACTGTAACAAGAGAAATTCTAACCAATCCTGAGTATTCATAAAACTCTGACATCCATTCAGTATCAATTCCTATGAAATAATTAAATGCAAAAAGCAAAATTATTGAGGAAAAAATTGCTGCTAAGTTAGTTTTATGAAAAATAATACTCAAACTTAGAAGGTTTTGTTTCATCAAAACAAAAAATAATATGCATGAGCTTGCTAGAACAGCAAGCGAGCTTCCAATAGCAAGTCCAGCATGACCATACCCAAGTTTAAAGGCAAAAATATAGTTAAGAATTGCATTGAGAATAAGACTAAATAATGCAGCATAAAATGGTGTCTTTGTATCCTGTCTAGAAAAAAATGCGGGTGTTAAGACTTTCATTAACATGAAGAATGGTAAACCATAACAAAAGAATACAAGGCTATAAGATGATTTAATAACGTCAAATTCAGTAAATTCACCTCTATAAAACAATGAAGCAATAATAGGCTCAGCAAAATATATTAAGCCAATAAGAGAAGGTATAGCTATAAAAATTACCAATCTAAAGCTGTTATCTAGTGTGGCCTTAAACTGACTATTATCTTTATTCGCTGCCGAACGTGATAATGAAGGCAAAAGAACAGTTCCTATAGCAATAGCAAATATTCCCAAAGGAAATTGTATCAATCTATCAGATATATATAGCCAAGTTGGGCTGCCTGTCTCAAGCAACGAAGCAAATATTGTATCTATCAATAAATTTATCTGTGTAACTCCTCCAGCTAAAACTGCTGGAACTATTAACTTAAAGAATCTTGGAATATCTGAATTATTAAAATTAACTTTAGGAACTGGCAGTCTATCAATAGCTTTTAAAGGAGCAAATTGGATAATAAGCTGCAGGACACCTGCAAGGAAGACACCCCATGAAATAGAAATTAAAGGCGTACTCATTCTTGGGGCAATAAGTAATGCAAAGATTATTAAAGTTAAATTAAAAATAATTGGTGTAGCTGCTGGCAATGAAAATCTTGAATGAGTATTTTGAATTCCAGCTGCAAATGCAACCAAAGATATCAGTGCTAAATATGGAAACATAATCCTTAATACATTTACCGCAAGATCCTGCTTCTCAGAATCGAAATAAAACCCAGGTGCAAAAATAAAAATCACAAATGGAGCAAATAATAAACAGATAACAGTAAAAACAAATAAAGTTGAAATTAAAATTCCCGCTAAGCTGTCTATGAAGTCTTTAACTTGTTTTGGATCTTTTGTTTTTTCTATGTCTGATAAGATTGGAACAAAAGCTTGATTAAATGCCCCTTCTGCGAAGAATCTTCTAAAAAGATTGGGTATTCTTAGTACAACAACAAAAATGTCATGATACAGAGATGCACCAAAAAGATTTGTTGTAGATATATCTCTAAACAAACCAAAAATCCTGGAAGAAAAGGTCCAGAAACTTACTTTTATTGAGCTTAAAAAGTTTTGTTCTGAAGGCTCTTTATTTGCGCTCATTAAAATCTAAAGAAAGAGAGTTGATACAATATCTTAAAAATGTTGGCGGCGGTCCATCATCAAAAACATGCCCCAAATGTGAGTCACAATCAGAACATCTTACTTCTGTTCTCATCATTCCATGGGATGAATCTTTATATTCTGTGATACATGCTTCATCAATTGGCTGAAAAAAACTTGGCCATCCGCAACCTGAATTATATTTTGTGGAAGAAGAAAAAAGCTCCTTTTTACAACAAATACAAACATAGGTGCCTTCTCTCTTGTTATCAAGAAATTTACCAGAGTAAGGTGCCTCTGTAGCAAAACATCTCGTAACTTGATAAGCATCTTCATCAAGAATTGATTCCCAGTCTTTATTTTTTAAATCTTCCTTTGCCATTTCTAAATTATAACTAACAGAAACTAAATATTTTTATATAAATTACTAAATAAAGAGAGTTTATTAGTTTCAAAGCTTCTTTTAATTCCTAAAAAGTCATTCCTAAGTTCATAGTTACTCCTTGTATTGTTGAAAGGAATATCCTTCTTCAAAAATGATTCTTTGAAATCAATAGAGATTTGCTCAACATCAATTAGATTTTTAAAGAAACTCACTGGGTATCCATTTGATATGTAGTCATCTTCTAATGGTTGAAGATTTTTAATTTCCATGACTTTAGATAAATCCATCAAATCATTATCTAAATTTTTGGTTTCACAAAAATTTTTTAAAATCATTATAGTTCCGTTATGTTTTGCCTCTATGCTGTATCCTGCTATGTGAGGAGTTGCTATAAAGCATTTAGAAATAAGTTCTATATTTGGTGATGGCTCACCCTTAAAAACATCTGATAAATAAAGAATATCACTATTTAGAATAGAGTCTTCATCAATAATTTCACCTCTTGCAGAATTGATTATCACTTTTGCCGATGCGCCATCTAAAAAATCAGAATTTATTAATTCATGTGAAGGGAATTTACCGGTTTTGGAATAGGATGCATGAATAGACACAACCTCACAATCCTTAATATCATTAATATTCCCAAGATCTAAATAAGGATCATAAATCTTATGTTTTATATTTAGATTCTCTAAAATCTTTGATAAGAGTTTTCCAACATTTCCATAACCAATTATTCCCAACATCTTATTTGTTGAAACAACTTTCTTAGAAACCAGAAGACCAAAACATGAAAGTACCCAATTCACCACTGCTGACGCATTGCATCCAGAAGCTATGTATATAGAGCATTTTGAATTATTTAAAATGTTATTATCAAAATGATCATATCCAGAAGTAGCTGAACCTATAAATTTTATTGGTGAGTTTGAAAGTAATTCTGAATTAACTCTTGTTGTAGACCTTATGAATAATGCATCTGCATTCAAACAATCATCATTCTCAAGATTATTATCATCAAAATATTTAATAATGAATTGATCATAATTTTTAATTTTTTTTAGATATTCCCTAAAGAAAGGTATTTTGTTATCTACCAATAATTTCATTAATTATCTTTAGATGGGGCAAAAATACTCCTAAGCCATCCTATGAAAGTGTTATCTTTAAGATTAAATTTATCAAGATTATCAAAATCTTTTGCTAGTTGAATAGGATCTTTATAGAAGTCTTTTCTAGAAATAAAATCTCCTTGGTCAAGATTTTTTACTACTTTTGCTGGATTACCAGCCGCAACTACATTTGCAGGAATATTTTTGGTAACTACAGCGCCTGCCCCAATTATTGAATTTTCACCAATTGTGACTCCCTTACATACAATTGCGCTGTCTCCAATCCAAACATTGTCTTTTAAAATGATTGGTTTAGTTTTTCCAACTGGCTCACTTCTGTCATAAATGCCATGCCAATCAGCATCTGATATATATGCCCCATGAGCAAACATACAAGCATCGCCTATTTCGATTGACTCTGCTGCCATGATTCTAACTCCGGGAGTAATTAAACAATATTTCCCAATTTTTAATTCTCCTTTCCAATCTCCAATATTCCAGCTGGTAAGTTGGACATTTGCATCACGTGCTCCAATAATTGTAGGGAAGTCATCAACACTAATATGAGAACCAAAAAGTTTCAGATATTGAGGTTTAAAAAACGCCCCTCCTTTGCCAAGCTGTTTAAATTGAGGACGTAGATAGTGTTTCACATACATGCTTACAAGCTTTTTTGAAAGTTTTTTAAGCCAGTATGGTCTATTGTCTTTTCTAATTTCTATCTCCTTTTAAATATCAACCTATATGATAAAGTACATGAAAATTATTTGTGTTCTTTTGTGAAGAAATATATCTCTGAAATTAAAAGTATTGTAATTATAGGATTGCCAATCTTTGGTTCCCAAACCTCATACATGCTTATGGGAGTTACAGATACAATAGTTGCAGGAAGAGCCAATACAACAGATCTTGCTGCTCTAGCAATAGGCAACTCAATCTTCAATCCACTTTGGTTTGCCCTTAGTGGCGTTCTATTTGCAGTGACACCCATTGTTGCTCAATTATTTGGAGCAAAAAAATTTAATGAGATTGAAGATAAAGTCAGGCAAATACTATGGATGGCTTTAATGGTTGGTTTGGCATTATCTCTAATACTTATAAATATTGGTCCAATTATAAAACTACTTCCCATTGATTTAGAGGTTTCAGTCATTACAAGTGAATATTTAAAGGCTATCGCAATAGGAGCTATCTTTATGGGTTTATTTACCTGTCTTAGATGCTTTAGTGAAGGAATGACCTTAACCCTTCCTGTTTTTTATGTTGCTTTTATTGGGATGCTAATAAATATTCCGCTAGATATTATCTTGGTAAATGGTTTATTCGGTTTTCCAAAACTAGGTGGAGTGGGATGTGGTTATGCAACTTCTTTAATAGCTATTTTCCAAACTATAGCTATATCTGTTCTTATCATGAAATCAAAACTTTATAAGGACGTAAGAATTTTTAAAGCGGTTACTTTGCCTAAATTAGAAACCTTTAAAGAAGTTTTTAAGCTTGGTATCCCAATAGGTTTTGGTATTTTTATAGAACTAAGTATGTTTAGTGGTGCTGCTTTGATAATCAGTGCTCTTGGTGTAGGAGTAATAGCTAGTCATACAATAGCAATCAATATAACGAGTGTATTTTTCATGCTTCCATTAGCATTTGGTCTTGCAACAGCTACGCGAGTTGGTAATCTTATTGGAGAGCAAAGATTATTGGATGCTGAATTTTCAACCAGAAGTTCTCTTTTGCTCTGCTTTGTAATTGCAATAATTACAACAATCACCATCTATACTTTCAGAGAGTTTTTGGTGTCTCTTTATACAAATGATCCGCAGGTCATTGCTCTTGGTGTTAGTTTGTTGTTGTATGCAGCTATTTTTCAAATCCCTGATGGGGTCCAAATGTCTGCAGTTGGAAGCTTGAGAGGTTTTAAAGATACTTTTGTGCCAATGATATTAATATTAATTTCATATTGGATTATTGCTCTTCCTGCTGGATTTGTAATGACTTATGGGATTATTGGTCCAAAATTGGGAGCTGCAGGAATGTGGATTGGAATGATTTTGGGCCTTTCAGTATTTTGTTTGCTTGGAATTTTACGATTGAAAAAGGTTGTAGGCTCAAACATCAAGACATCAGTGACTTTATAGTAGAGCCTATTTCAAGAAGATTTTTTGCAACAACAACACCGCTCTCATTAAGTTTTTTAATTTTATCTTCTGCGGTACCTTTACCTCCAGAAATTATGGCACCTGCATGGCCCATTCTTTTACCCGGTGGTGCAGTCTGACCAGCAATATATGAAACCACTGGTTTAGTGACATTCTGTGAAATGAATTCAGCAGCTTCCTCTTCAGCGCTTCCTCCAATCTCTCCAACCATCACAATTGCATCTGTTTGATCATCAGCTTGAAAAAGTTCCAAAATATCAATAAAAGAAGAGCCAGGAATTGGGTCACCGCCTATTCCAACACAACTAGATTGCCCCAGACCCAAATCAGTAGTTTGCTTGACCGCTTCATAGGTAAGTGTCCCTGATCTAGATATAATTCCAACTCTACCAGGAAGATGAATCTCACCAGGCATAATTCCCATTTTCCCAACTCCAGGAGTAATAACACCCGGACAGTTAGGCCCAATAAGAGTAATGTCTAAGCCATCAACAATCTTTTTCACTTCCAACATATCCAAAGTTGGAACACCCTCTGTTATACAAACAATAAACTTTATTCCAGCATCTGCGGCCTCGAGAATTGCACCTTTACAAAAGGGTGCTGGGACAAATATTAAAGATGCATTTGGTTGTACTTGTTCAACCGCCTCCTTAACCGAATTAAAAACAGGTAAATCTAAGTGTGAGGTTCCACCCTTTCCAGGGGTTACCCCACCCACAACATTAGTTCCATATTCTATAGATTGAGATGAATGAAGCGTTCCTTGAGACCCTGTAAAACCTTGAACAAGCACTCTTGTATCTTTATCAATTAGGATACTCATTTTGCAAGCTCCACTGCAGTTCTGGCTGCATCTTCCAAACTATTCTTGCTTTGTATTCTTGAGGACGAATTAGAAAGGATTGATAGTCCTTTTTCTGCATTGTTGCCTTCTAACCTAACAACTACAGGTATTTCAACTCCTACTTCATCAATTGCTGCAACTATACCTTCTGCAATTAAATCACATCTAACAATACCTCCAAAAATGTTTACAAGTACTACTTTTACTTCTGGATCATCCAGAATTATTTTAAAAGCTTTGGCTACCCTTTCTTGAGTAGCTGTGCCTCCAACATCGAGAAAGTTCGCAGGATTCCCTTTGAAAAACTTTATTGTATCCATAGTGCCCATTGCCAATCCGGCTCCATTTACCATGCATCCAATATTTCCATCCAATGAAACATAACTTAGATCATATTTTGATGCCTCAGATTCTCTTGGATCTTCTTGAGTTGGATCATGCATTTCTTGCAACTCTTTTTGTCTAAAAAGCGCATTTGAATCGATATTTATCTTTGCATCTAAACAGTGCAAATTTCCATCTTCTTTTATTACAAGCGGATTAATTTCTAAAAGGCTAAGGTCACACTCAAAGAACATTGCAACTGTTTTTTTTACAATATTCTCCATCTGTGAAGATTGAGTATCATTCAGTTTGAGTGTGCTACATATCTTTTCAATATCACCTTGTGAAACATCTTTACCATTAAGAGATATGGAGGCGATCTTTTCAGGAGTTTCCTCGGCAACTTTTTCTATATTTACTCCTCCCTCCGAGGATGCAATTATTGCAACCTCGCGTGAAGATCTATCAACAACTGCGCTATAGTAAAGCTCCTCTGCGATATTGGTACATTCCTCAACAAGAATACAGCTTACCAGCTGCCCTTCTTTATCAGTTTGATATGTTACAAGTCTTTTACCAAGCCATTTTTTTGCAAAATCCGCGACCTCTGCAATGGTGTCACATAGAGCAACGCCTCCAGATTTACCTCTACCGCCTGCATGAACCTGCGCTTTTGCTACCCATCGAGTTCCTCCAATATCAGTGCATGCTTGCGCAACCTCATCAAGGCTTGTGACAACTTTTCCTTTTGAAACGGGTAAATCATATTTTGCAAAAATTTCTTTGCCTTGATACTCGTGTAGGTTCATTTTCTTTTATTGCCTATATGAATTGCAGAATTATTTACAGCTAATGCAGCTTCATGAAATGCCTCACTAACTGTTGGATGGCTAAACACAGTTAGACCTATATCTTCAGCACTAGATCCAAACTCCATTGCTATAACTGCTTGTTGGACAATATCTGCAGCAGAAGGACCAAATACATGAACTCCTAATATTGTGTCATCTTTCTTATCAGCTAAAACCCTAACAGAACCAACTGAATCAGCTGCAGCTAAAGCTCTTCCACTTGCAGCAAATGGAAAACTTCCAATCTTAAACTCCACACCATGATCTTCGAGCTCTTGCTGAGTCTTTCCAACCCAAGCAACTTCAGGATGGGTATAAATAACGTTAGGTACAAGATCATAATTCATTCTAGCCTTTTTGCCTGCAATTCTCTCAGCAACCATTACTCCTTCCTCTGAACCTTTGTGAGCAAGCATTGGTCCTCTAACAATATCTCCAACAGCATAAATATTTTCATAATTTGTTTTACAAAAATCGTCGACTTGGACTCTTCCTAATTCATCCAATTCTATTGGAAATGATTCATCTGAGATATCAGCTGTATTAGGTTTTCTCCCCACAGCCACAATCAACTTATCAAAAGAGGCTTTAAGCTCCTCACCTTTTGATTCATAGGAAATTTCAACATCTTTACCATTATCTTTAGCTGAGGTAAGTTTTGATCCTAAATGTATATCTAAACCTTGTTTTTTAAACTCTCGATGGCATTCTTTAGAAATTTGTTTGTCTACAATAGGTAAGAAATCATCCATCGCCTCTATAACTGTAACCTCAGCTCCAAGTCTTGACCATACGCTTCCAAGCTCTAAACCAATTACTCCAGCTCCAATTATTCCAAGTCTTTCTGGAACTCTTTCAAAATTAAGAGCTCCTGTGCTATCGACTATATTTTCAGACCATTTTGCAATTGGAATTTCAATTGGATTTGAGCCTGTTGCTAATATTATGAATTTTGTCTCCAAACTTGTTTTATCTCCATTATTTGAAACTTCTACAAGGTTCTCATTAATAACTTTCCCTCTTCCTGATATTGCTTCAACACCATTTGCTTTGAACAATCCAGTTATTCCAGTTGTAAGTTTATTAACAACTTCATCCTTTCTTTTCATCATTGAAGGAATATTGACTGATAAATCTTTTAGATCTATTCCATGAGATGCAAAATCTTTTTGAGCTTCGTAATATTTGTGAGATGAATCCAAAAGAGATTTTGATGGAATACAACCTACATTAAGGCAAGTGCCTCCATACTTTTGGTTTCCTTTTTCATCAGAGGCAAATTCTACGCAAGCTGTATTTAGACCTAATTGGGATGCTTTAATTGCTGCAACATAACCAGCAGGGCCGCCTCCAATTACAACAACATCATACATATTTTCACCTATAGGTTTAGTAAAAGTTTTTCTGGATTCTCTAATTGCTCTTTTATTGAGACTAGAAATGATACTGCCTCTTTTCCATCGAGCATTCTGTGATCATAGCTCATTGCTAAATACATCATTGGTCTAACAACAATTTCTCCATCTACCACAACTGGCCTATCTTCAATTTTATGCATGCCTAAAATAGCAGTCTGTGGTGCATTAAGAATGGGCGTTGATAACAATGATCCAAAGATCCCACCATTAGAAACTGTAAAAGTTCCTCCTTGCATCTCCTCAATTGATAATTTTCCATCTCTAGCTTTCTCAGCATACTCTGAGATTGATTTTTCAATTTCTGAAATTGATTTTATGTCAGCATCTTTAATTACAGGAACTACAAGTCCTCTATCAGTTGAAACAGCTACACCAATATCCTTATAGCCATGATAAACAATATCAGTTCCATCAATGCTAGCATTTACTTGAGGAAACTTTTCAAGGGCATTAACAGAGGCAGCTACAAAGAATCCCATAAACCCAAGCTTAACTCCATGCTCTTTTAGAAAATCATCTCCATACTTTGATCTAATATCTTTTATGGGCTTCATATCAACCTCATTGAAGGTTGTTAACATTGCTGTTTCTTGCTGAACCTCAACTAAGCGCTTTGCAATTGTTGACCTTAGTCTTGTCATTGGGACTCTTTTTGTTTCTCTATCAAGGTCAACATTAGTTTTCTTGACTGATTCTTTGATAACTGGATCTTTCTCAACGTGACTAATTACATCAGCTTTTGTGATCCTTCCATCTTTTCCACTACCTTGGATTTCAGATGGATTTAGCTCTTTTTCTTCAATTATCCTTTTTGCAGCTGGCCCAGATTTTTTATCTACTAAATGGTCTTGTGAGGATTCGAGATCTGGGGTTATTTCTTTAGGTTTTTCTTCCTCAACAGTTTGAGTTTTTGGTTCTTCGATATCACCTGAAATAAATTCACCAATTAATTCAGCGCTTAAAACTGTATCTCCTTCATTTTTATGAATTTTTGAAATTTTTCCATCTGAAGGAGCTAACACCTCAAGAACAACCTTGTCAGTTTCTATTTCAGCAATCACCTCATCTTGTGATACAGCTTCACCCTCTTTTTTAACCCAGTTAGCAATAGTTCCATCAGCGACAGACTCTGGGAAGGTTGGAGACTTTATTTCTTCACTCATTTATTATCTCTTTTAAGTACATTATCAACTAATTCTTGTTGTTGTTGAAGATGTAATTTCATTAACCCAACTGCTGGTGCAGCAGCAGGAGGCCTTGAAATGGGTTTAAATGAATTCTCGATATTGAGCTTATTTAAAACCCTCTCTAATCTGTGGCGATGACTAAACCATGCTCCTTGATTTCTTGGTTCTTCTTGAGCCCAAATAAACTCCTCAACATGTGAATAATCTTTAAGCATTTCTTCAACTTCAAAATATGGGAAAGGATAAAGCTGTTCAAGTCTAAGTAATGCGACATCTGAAATACCTTTTTCATCTCTAGCCTTCTTAAGATCGTAATAAACTTTTCCGCTGCAAAGTACTACTCTTTTGATTTTTTCCTTTGGAAGATCATCTCCGATGATGCAATTAAAGCATCCATTTGTAAGTTCAGATAAATCACTTGCTGCCTCAGGTAATCTCAAAAGACTCTTTGGAGTAATAACGATAAGAGGTCTTCGCATTTTCCTAATTGCTTGCCTTCTGAGAAGATGGAAAATTTGGGATGGAGAGCTTGGCATACAAACTTGTATATTATTTGCAGCACATAGTTGTAAAAATCTCTCTAATCTTGCACTGCTGTGCTCAGGCCCCATTCCCTCAAATCCATGCGGAAGGAGCATAACTAGTCCAGAAAGCCTTTCCCATTTATGTTCAGCACTAACTATAAATTGATCGATTACAACCTGAGCTCCATTCGCAAAATCACCAAACTGAGCTTCCCATATAACAAGTCCACTTGGCCAAGTTGCCGAGTAACCGTACTCGAAACCGAGAACAGCTTCCTCAGATAATAATGAATCATAAATATCAACTAATGTTTTTCCTTCCTTTGCAATTGGATCTAATGATATAAATCCTTCTCCGTTTTCCTGATCAAAGATAACAGCATGACGATGATCAAATGTGCCCCTTCTTACATCCTGACCAGTGAATCTTATGGGATAACCTTCCTTAAGAAGGCTTGAGTATGCCATCATTTCAGCAAATCCCCAGTTTAGCTTTATATCTCCCTGCGACATTTTTACTCTTTCATCAAAAATCTTTTGTACTTTTTTCTGCAGTGAGAAATCTGTAGGCGTCTTAACGATTGATAAAGCATTTTTTTCAATTTCTTTATGAGGAACAGAAGTAGTTACTTCCTCGTACCATTTTCTATTCATGAATGGTTCCCAATCAAACCACTGATCATCATTTGATCTTGGTGCTAAGTTAGGAGTAACAGATTCACCATTTTCTATTTGCTTTCTATATGATTTTTTAAAATCTTTAATTTCGTCATCGGATATTATTGAGTTAGTAGTTAAAAGTTTCTCATACATATCTAAAACGGTTTTATGACTTTTTATTGCTTTATACATTAAAGGTTGAGTTGATGAAGGGTCATCAGCTTCGTTATGACCACTCCTTCTGTAACAAACTAAATCAATAACAATATCTTTCTTGAAGTTCTCTCTATATTCACATGCCAATTCTGAAACATAGACAACTGCTTCAGGATCATCAGCATTTACATGTATGATTGGAGCCTCTATAAATTTACTAATATCGGTTGAGTATCTAGTTGATCTAGCGTCCCTTATGTGACTTGTTGTGAATCCTATTTGATTATTTACAACGACATGGATTGTACCACCTACTCCATATGCTCTAGTTTGTGACATTTGCAAGGTTTCCATCACAACGCCTTGGCCAGAGAATGCTGCATCACCATGAATAAGAATAGGAACAACCCTATTTCTAAATGTATCTCCTAACCTATCTTGACGAGCTCTTACAGAACCAACAACAACTGGATTTACAATTTCTAAATGTGAAGGATTATTTGTTAAGGAGACATGGACATCTCCGTGATCAGTTCTAATATTTGAAGAGTATCCCAGATGATATTTTACATCTCCTGTACTTAATCCTTTAAGATCAAAATCTTCTTCAAAAGCTTCGAAAAGCTCTTTTGAAACTTTTCCTAAAACATTAACTAATAAATTCAGCCTACCCCTGTGTGCCATTCCAAAACAAATTTGCTCAGCACCATTTTTTGAGGTCGTCTTGATGAGCGTATCTACAAGTGGAATAAGCGATTCACACCCATCAATACCAAATCTTTTCATGCCTGGATATTTAGAAGAAAGAAATTGAGCTAAGCCTCTTGCAGAAATTAATCTTTTTAGTATCTCTTTTTTTCTTTCTACATCTGAAACTTTATGATTTGAGTTTTCAAACTTTTCAATGATCCAATTTCTTTCTCTTTTATTTGATATATGCTGAAATTCAATACCTATATTTTTACAATAAGTTGTTTTAAGTCTGTCTATCAAATCACTTAATTCATATTCAACACTACTTCCAATTGGGAAATTGCAATTAACCGTGTTTGAAAGTTCATCTGCATTAAATAAACCTTCTGTTTGGTGTAAATCTGAATGAATAACTTTTTCAGCAATTCCAAGAGGATCTAAATCTGCGGCGGTATGTCCATAGTCTCTATAAGCTTTTATTAAAGTTTGGACCTTTGCTTCGAGAGGATTCTTTTCTTGAGAGATAACTTTTGCTCTAGGTACAGATCTCCTAGAAACATTCTGAAAGTGTTTTATTACATCTAGATGAGAACTATCTTTTTGGGATCCATTTTGAAACGGTAAGTCATTAAAGTAAGCTTTCCACTCCTCTGAAATTGAATCGGGATCTTGTAAATAACTCTCATATAAATCCTCTAAATATGAGAGGTGTCCGCCAGATGTATGAGAATCACTCATATAATCTGACATTGTCTTTTTCATCAGCTCACTCCAAACCTACAACCTTAATTTTATCCTCTTTAGTACCAGTTAAAAGCATTGATTTAATTTCACCAATTGCTTTATTTGGATTTAAACCTTTTGGGCAAACACTTACACAATTCATAATGCCGTGACACCTATAAACACTAAAAGGGTCTCCTAATTCTTCTAATCTCTCTTGTTTCTTAGTGTCTCTTGTATCCGCAAGGAATCTGTACGCCTGAAGAAGTGCAGCTGGACCAACAAATTTGTCAGGATTCCACCAAAAAGATGGACAACTTGTTGAACAGCAAGCGCATAAAATACATTCATATAGGCCATCTAACTTATCTCTATCTTTAGGAGATTGAAGTCTTTCCTGCTCTGGTGGCTCTGAATCAGACTGCAAAAATGGTTTAATTTTTTCATACTGCTCATAGAATTGAGTCATATCTACAATAAGGTCTCTTATAACAGGAAGGCCAGGTAAAGGCCTTAGCTCTAGCTTATTTCCTCTTAAGACTTCAGACAAAGGAGTAATACATGCCAAACCATTTTTACCATTAATGTTCATGCCATCAGATCCGCACACACCCTCTCTGCATGATCGCCTATAAGAAATAGTCACATCATCTTCTTTAAGCATATTAAGAAGATCTAAAACCATAATGTCTTTTTTAGGTTTTTTAACCTTATAGTTCTTCATATAAGGGAACTTATCCTGCTCAGGATTATATCTATATAGGCTAACGCTTAGCTCCATTTTAATAAGACCTCATTTTAGGAGGAAATGCTTCTACTTCTTTAGGAACAAAATTAACATCTCTTTTCCCCAATTTTTTTTCAACTGGATCATATAAAGAATGGCATAACCAATTCTCATCATCTCTTTCGGGAAAGTCATCTCTGGCATGAGCACCTCTACTTTCGTCTCTCATCATTGCAGAAATAGCTGTAGCCTCAGCAACCTCTAAAAGATTCTGTAACTCGAGTGCCTCAACTCTGTTGGTATTAAAAGCAATACTTTTATCCTTCAAATAAAGATTTTCGGATTTCTCTCTTATTTCCTTAAGTTCTTTGACTCCTTTCTCCATAAACTCTCCACGCCTAAAGACGCCAAAGTAGCTCTGCATACAGGTTTGGAGTTGTTTTTTAACGTCAGCAACCTCATATCCAGATTCAGATTCATTAAGTGTGTTTAATCTGCTCATGGCCAATTCAATATCTTCATTCGAAGCCTTATCTACACCACCACCAGATTTAAGCTCCTCATTTATGTGCTTACCTGCAGCTCTTCCAAAAACAACCAGATCTAATAATGAGTTTCCACCCAGCCTGTTGGCACCGTGAACAGATACACATGCAGCTTCTCCAACAGAAAAAAGCCCAGAAACCATGAAATCTTTTTCATCATTCCTGCTAAATGCTTGTCCATGTATGTTCGTTGGAGTGCCTCCCATCATGTAATGACATGTGGGAACAACAGGAATTGGCTCCTTAATAGGATCAACATGTGCAAAAGTTTTTGAGAGCTCACATATACCTGGTAGTTTTGAATTAAGGACATCTGCACCCAAATGATCGAGTTTCAAAAAAACATGATCTTTCTCTGGACCACAGCCTCTGCCTTCAAGTATTTCCATAACCATTGATCTAGCAACAACATCTCTTCCTGCAAGGTCCTTAGCATTTGGAGCATATCTTTCCATAAATCTTTCACCATCTGCATTGACCAAATATCCACCCTCACCTCTGCAACCCTCAGTTACAAGAGACCCTGCACCGTGAATACCAGTTGGATGAAATTGCCACATTTCCATATCTTGTGCGGGAAAACCAGCTCTTAGAGTCATTCCAAGACCATCTCCAGTATTAATCAAAGCATTTGTTGTGGATGCATATATTCTTCCAGCACCGCCAGTTGCTAATACTGTTGCCTGAGCTTTAAGGTAACAAACTTCACCAGATTCAATGGAAAAAGCTATAACTCCAGTGATCTCATTCTTTGAATTTTTTACAAGGTCAACAGCAAACCATTCATTAAGAAAGTTCGTTCCCTCTTTAACATTATTTTGGTAAAGAGTATGAAGAAGTGCATGACCTGTTCTGTCTGCAGCTGCACAAGTTCTAGCTGCCTGTCCGCCTTTTCCAAAATCTTTAGACTGTCCGCCAAATGGTCTTTGATAAATTCTTCCATTTTCAAAACGAGAAAATGGCAGGCCCATGTGCTCCAATTCGTAAACTGCTTTAGGTCCCTCTGAGCACATGTACTCAATAGCATCCTGATCGCCAATATAGTCAGAGCCTTTAACCGTATCATACATATGCCATCTCCAATCATCATTTGGATCTGCGCTCTGAATTGCACATGTGATTCCTCCTTGAGCTGAAACGGTGTGAGACCTAGTTGGAAAAACTTTAGATATAACAGCAGTATTCAAACCTGATTTGGCTAGCTCAAGAGAAGTCCTCATGCCTGATCCGCCCCCACCAACAATCAGTGCATCAAATTCTTTAATGTTATTTTTTGCTGCGATATTGATTACTTTGTTCATGAAATATTATTAAAAATAATTGTTAACGATACTATTAAATAACTAAGTCCAAATAAAGAAAAAACAACAGTATAAATAGATCTTAAAGTATCGGCATATTTAGAGATTCTATAGCTTAAGAATCCTATTGTTCTTCTTGTTAGATAATCAGTTCCAACAGTCCATAGACCGATAAATGAGTGAATAATAGCTGAACCGAAAAAGCATAATGTAAGAAAAATCATAATAGGTGAATAAAAGAAATTATTCCAAGCTGCAAATGTTAATTCTGAAGAGTAAATAAAATAAAAAACGTAAACAATATAAATTAGATTAATCACTGCGCTAGACCTTTGAAGATACCAAATTGTTGATCCCTTCATGAAAAAATCTTCCAAAATACTAGAGAAGTTGAAATAGTCCAGAAGGAGATGATAAATATTGCAGAATATTTTGAAGCAAGAAGTGATTCACCGATGTGAGCATCCATTATTAGGTGCCTTACACCTGAAAGAATGTGATACCAAAGAATGCAAAAACTTAAAACAATTAGGCCTAAAATAAATTTATGATCCCGCAAAAATAGTGACAACTCATTAAATGAATCTTCGCTTTCAGTAGAAAAATATATTAATGCAAGCATCAGTGGCAAAGTAATAAAAAAAACATACAATCCTGCCAGTCTATGTGTAATAGAGATTAAAGCAGAGACAGGGAGATTTATCTTACGAAGATCTATATAAACCGGGCGATGGTCTGTATTCATAGAGTGGACAAATGTTTACTAATACTTTCCTTTTATGCACTAATTATACGTAAAAGACCGCAAATTAATACTTTATTTCTTAGCTTTTTTTACAAAAGATAATAGTCTCTTACGTTTCTTAATTTGCCTTTCAGTAAGAGTGTTTTTACCTTTATAGGGATTGTCAGATTTCCGAAATATTATCTTTAATTGAATACTCTTAAGGTCAAGATACTTTTTAAAAGAATTATAAATATATTTCTTATAGTTTGCAGGAAGTTTTTTATCCTGCGATGCATGAATTATCAATGTTGTTGGGTTAATGCCCGCAAAATGTATGTATCTAAATTTTAGTGATTTTCCAGACACAGAGGGAGGTGATCTGTCCTCAATAACTCGTTTTAGAATTCTATTAAGTTTTGAGGTTGTAAATTTTGTTACTGATTTCTGAAGGGTGTCATCAATTTCTTTAAAAAGCTTCTTAAAACCTTTTCCCTTCAGTGCTGAAATCTTTATAAGCTTTAAATCCTCAAAAAATCTTTTCTCCATTTTCTTATTATCAAAAAACTCTTTCATCTTTTTTCTACTAAGCAAATCGGTCTTATTAATTGCAAGTATTATTGGTTTACCAAATTTTTCAATCATAGATAGAATTTTTAGATCCTGATCAACAAGTCCAGAATCAGCATCTATTAAAAGAATAGTGATATCTGATTCTGATGCGGCATGCATAGCTCTTACATAAGAAAAATATTCAATATTTGTTTTTGTTTTATACCCTTTTCTTATTCCAGCTGTATCAAATAGTTCATATTTTTTTTTACCAAATTCAACCGGCACATTGATTGCATCAATTGTGGTTCCTGCCAAAGGAGAGACAATTACTCTCTCTTTTAGTGATAGAGAATTAATTAAAGTTGATTTACCAGCATTCGGCCTACCAATAATTGAGATCTTTGGTGAATTGCTCTCTGCAGTATCAGAAATATTTTCTGTAATATTTGATTTTAAATACGTTCTTAATTCATTAAGTCCAATTGAGTGTTCGGCGCTAATCGATAATGAATTATTTATACCTTTTTGAGATAAATCATAGGAAGCATTTGAAACATGTTTTTTATCATTTTTATTTAAAACAGGAATAAATTTTTTATTTCTTTTTCTCAGATTTTCTAGAATTTCTGAGTCAAGGTTAGTTAATTCTTCGGACCCATCGATCACAAATAAAACTAAAGATGATTCATCAACTGCAATCCATGCTTGTTCAGATATTTCATTTTCTATACTTTCTTTTTTGCTTAAATCAATTCCTCCTGTATCAATTAAGAAAGTTTTGCTATCCCCCATAGATAATAAGCCATAATTCCTATCCTTTGTTAATCCGGAGAAGTTAGAAACTATTGCGCCTCTAGATTTAGTAAGTTTATTAAAAAGAGTGGATTTACCTACGTTTGGCCTGCCAATGATTGCAACTGTATTTAACATGACTAATACTCATTCTAGAAACTTAAACTAAAAAGTCTCATCTTTTCATCGATTGCATAAAAAGAATCTGAGCGGCTAATTAAAGTTGTGATTTTGTTCCGAGATATTTTCTTTCTAGCTACAGTAATGCCAGTAAGTGGATCTATGGCATGAATGTAACCCTCAAGATCTCCCACCAATATATATCCTTTAAATGTTTCAGGATTTGAGAGCTCTCTAAGTGCATATTCTTCAAGCTTCCAAGAGTCCTCGAAAGTTCTTGATGAATATGTAGATATTTTTGAGTCAGCTGAAATTATTCCTAATACTCCTCTAAGAATGAAAGGCTCATAAAAGGATGACTCTTTAGATTCCCAAACTGGTCTTCTTTGAGCAGCATCAAAAACTGATAAGTTTCCTTGGAAATTTACAGTATAAATTCTATTGCCTTCCAAAATTGGTGAAGAATCAGCATCTATTAAGTTATCTAACTCGGAGACTCCTTCTGTAAAGGATATTGCTCCATCCCATATAGGTAAGCCAGTTTTAAGATTGAATGCTCCAATTCTTCCATTGTCAAAGGTTGCATAAACTATACTGTCATCTATAACTGGAGAGCTGCTTCCTCTTACTGTAAGATTTGGTGCTACTGATCTGTATGACCACTCTTCAGTTCCTGTTTCAATATTAAACGCATTTAAAAAGCCACTTGCAGTTTTCACAATAACTAGGCCAGCATCAACATCGACATTAGCAAGAACTTCACCGCCTGCAAAAGATCTCCAAACAATAGAACCATCTTCTTGATCAAGGGAAATTAAGTTACCCTGATCATCAGATAAGAATAATTTACCAAATCCAGCCACTATTCCAGCACTAATTATTGTTTCTAGTTCAGTCTCCCAAAGCACTTCTCCAGATTCGATATCCATATTTGAAACATTACCCTCTGGATCAACAAAAAATAAATTATTGCCAGAAAATGCAGGTATAAAATTATTAAGTGTATTCTGCCCTTTAAATTTTGTTTCCCAGTTTTCAATAAACTCAAATCTCTCATTAAAATCTATAAGCTCTCTTGGCTCATCAGGATCAATTTCATCTGACTGCCAAAACGCAATAGAAGAACATGAAGTAATCGACAATATTAAGATGAGTGAAAGTATTTTATTCATTTGTATTAAGGTTATTTATTTTTAATTCTACGAGGTTTCTTAATCCGCTGTCTGTATATTTTTCAAAGGCGCTTTGATACTGCTGAAGAGCTAAATCATTATTGCCTACACCGCTAAGAGCATCACCTTTAAGTTCATGAGTATATGCATCTTCGTCGCTTGAGTATTTTTCAAGAACAGTAAGAGCGTCTTCAAACCTACCTAAAGCAATTGAAATGCGAGCAATATTAGTTCTTGCTATACCATTCATAAGACTATTGCCAAAAAAACCATCGCTGTTCTCTTTAAGTTGATAAAAAATATCTAAGCTTTCCTCTAGATTATTTTCTTTTGCTAGATCAGATCCTTTTTTTAACATAGCTAAATGAGAATAGCCTGTGTCTGAGTAATTTGTTGTTAAGTTTTGAAAAAGTTGTTCTCTGTCATCCTGAACTGAGGATACTTGCCAATCCTCATACAACATTTTTGCAGCCTGAGTCTGACTTGATTTAACTCCTTCTGTAAAGAAATATCCGACTAATGAAATTGCTATTACCAGAATTACTAAGAGAATATAAAACTTATAATCTTTAAAGAAATTTATAATTGACTGAACTCTTTCTTCGTCGCTTCTTACTGTAACCATTTTAACTTTATTTAAATATCTTTATAAAAATCTAGAATCTCATCAACACTCATGTTTACTTGATAACCGTCTTCATCAAATGACTTAACTGTTATAGTGTCAGACTCAAATTCTTCTTCTCCCATTATAAAGACAAATTTAGCACCAAGCTTACTTGCCTTTCTTAGCTTTGCTTTGAGACTTGCATCAGTGAAATTCGTTTCAAGTCGAACGTCATAATTATGGCTTCTCAAAAGTTGTGCTATTTTAAATGCTAAAGCATTCATTTTGCTAGAGGTTGTTACAAAAGAAATTACTTTATTAGATTTGATATTTTTCTTCTTCTTTATCAGATTTAACCTTTCTAGACCAATGGCAAATCCAATTGCAGGCATTTCTTTGCCGCCAAGATCTTTTGAAAGCTCGTCATATCTACCCCCTCCCAAGAAAGAGTCTTGCGCTCCTAGATTCGAAGAAACTGCTTCAAAAACAAGCCCAGTATAATAATCAAGTCCTCTAACGAGAGAGCTATCAAGTTCAATCTCAACATATTTACCAAAAACACTTTGAATCTTATCAAGAAGATTTAATTGTTCGGAAGAGAGAAAATCTATGATCTTTGGGCCTTTATCAAGAAAGTCCTTTAAATCAGCATCTTTCGAATCAAGTAATCTCAGTGGGTTTTTATTGAGTTTTTCCTTATCATTGTCACTTAACTCACCTTTATAAGTTTTCAAATACTTAAGTAATTCTGATAAAAATTTTTCTTTGGTATCTTTATCTCCTAGATGATTAATTCTTAAAACAGAGTTCTCAAGTTCTAATTCGATAAAAATATCACACACTATCGAAATAATTTCTAAATCTGAAGAACCCTCTTCAAATCCAAGCAATTCAACCCCTGCTTGATTAAACTGCCTAAATCTCCCTTTTTGCGGTCTTTCGTATCTAAACATAGGGCCTTGATACCAAAGTTTGTGTTCTGCGGTATCTAGTTTTTTTTGTATTATTGATCTTACGACACCAGCTGTTCCTTCGGGTCTCAAAGAGAGGCTTTGTTCGTTACGATCATTAAAGCTATAAATTTCTTTATTTACAATATCTGATGTTACTCCTGTAGATCTTATAAATAGCTCTGTTTGTTCTAAAATTGGAGTATTAACTTCATTAAGGTTATGAGATAGGAATATTTTACTTAGAGTTTCATTTAGTTCTGCAAGATAGTTTGTATCAGATTCAAAAACATCAGGCATTCCTCTAATTGAGCTTATTTTATCCATATTAGCCTCTTGCAATAATTGTATCAGATGATGATGAATTAATTTTATCTCTTACCTGTAACTCTATCTCATCGACAAGCTCTTCATTTGTAAGTTTTTTAGAGGGAAGGCCATCAATATATAAAAGATTGTTTGGGCTAGCTCCTGTAAGGCCAATGTCTGCAGCTTTGGATTCTCCAGGACCATTAACATAGCATCCAATTATAGCTACCTCTAGATCTTCTGAGATATCTTCAAATCTTGATTCAAGTTCATTTACAACCTCAATAACATTAAAATTCATTCTAGAGCAGCTTGGACAAGCTATTATTTTAACGCCCCTACTTCTAATATTAAGACTCTTAAGAATATCCCATCCAACTTTAATTTCATCAACTGGATCTGATGCAAGTGATATTCTTATAGTATCTCCAATCCCCTCAGATAATAGCATCCCTACGCCAATTGAAGACTTTACGGTGCCTCCTCTAAAACTTCCAGCTTCAGTTATACCTAAATGAAGAGGCTGATCTATTAAATTTGAGATTTTCCTATATGCATCAACAGTCATCTCAATATTAGATGCCTTAAGACTCATTTTATAGTGATCAAAATCATGTTTCGCAAGAATATCTATATGCCTTTGTGCTGATTCAACTAAAGCATCAGCATTTGGTTCTCCGTACTTCTTTTGAAGGTCTTTTTCGAGAGAGCCTGCATTTACACCGACTCGTATTGGAACTCCATTATGCTTTGCTGCATTTATAACCTCTATTACTTTCTTCTCTTTGCCAATGTTTCCCGGATTGATCCTTAGACAATCAGCTGAATCTGCAACCTCTATAGCAAGCATATAATCAAAATGTATATCGGCAACTAATGGAATAGATACCGCTTTTTTAATTTTTTTAAATGCTGAAGCTGAAGCTTTATCAGGAACTGAAACCCTAATAATATCTGCTCCTGCAGCAACAAGAGAGTTAATTTGTTCAATCGTTCCATTAACATCGCATGTATCAGTGTTTGTCATTGATTGAACAGAAATGGGATTAAAGTCACCAACCTTTACGTTACCAACGGTAACAAGTTTAGTGGGTTTTCTTTTAATCCAATTAGTCACGATCTTAATAGTTTTATCAAAAAGTAGTATAAGTTAGATATAAAAAAATCCGAAGCAATAAGATAAAAATTAATGAATATTGCGTGCCAAGATTTGCTCTTTTTTCAATTTCTTTGAGCCAATTGGATTTATTAGTTTTCCGACAAGTTGGCCACAAGCTCCATCAATCTCATCTCCTCTTGTTGTTCTTACTGTTGCTATGAATTTATTCTTTATTAAGTAATTTTTAAAGGATTCAACGTTTTGATGGCTTGATCTTTTGTATTCAGATTCAGGAAATGGATTAAATGGAATTAAATTTATCTTGCATTTTAAGTCTGATAAAAGACTAACTAAATTTGATGCATCCTCAATAGAGTCATTTACTTTATCTATGAGTATATATTCAACTGTTATATATGACTTACTATTAAGTGATTTCAAGTAATTTTTGCTGCTAAGTAATAGGTCCCTTATTGGATATTTCTTATTTATAGGAACAATCTCATTCCTTAAGTCATCATTGGATGCATGCAATGAAATAGCCAAAGAAACATCAGTTTTTCCAGTTATTGCCTCTATTTCAGGAACTATCCCAGATGTACTAAGAGTTATTCTTCTTTTTGATAGAGAATAGCATTTCTGATCTTTCATTATATTGATTGTTTTAAGAACATTCGTTGTGTTCATCAAAGGTTCTCCCATGCCCATAAAAACAACATTTGAAACTCTTTCGCTTTCATCTTCATAATAGTTAGCAATCCAAAGCTGGCCAATAATCTCTGATGAAGTTAAATTTCTTTTAAATCCATGATAACCCGTAGCGCAAAAAGTACACTTCAAGGCGCAACCTGCTTGCGATGAGATGCAAAGTGTTTGTCTTTTTTTTTCTGGTATTTTTACCATTTCAATAAAAGAATCTTCATCAAGTTTCAAAAGAAACTTTTTTGTTCCCTCTGACGAAGTGCTTATATCGATAATCTCTGGAATCTCTATTATTGAATTCTGTTTTAATTTTTCAATAAGACCCTTACCTAAATTGGTCATGGAATCAAAGTCTATAATGCCTTTATTATGAATCCATTCAAAGATTTGGAGACCGCGATATGGTTTCTCATTAATTTTGATTAAATAATCTTGAAGCTCCTCTCGAGTAAGCCCTAAAAGATTATTTTTTTTGGACATTTTTACAGGTCACTGAAGAAAAATGCTATTTCTCTGCTAGCACTTTTTTCTGAATCAGATCCGTGAACAGCGTTTGCATCTATTGTTTGGGCAAAGTCTGCTCTTATCGTTCCAGCATCTGCTTTAGACGGATCAGTATTTCCCATTAACTCTCTATTTTTGGCAATTGCATCTTCGCCTTCAAGTACTTGAATAAATACTGGTCCAGACGTCATAAATGCAATTAAGTCATTATAAAAAGGTTTTCCTTCATGCTCAGCATAAAAACCACCAGCCTCAGAATCTGACAAAGTAATTAATTTTGCAGCAATGATTTTCAAATCATTTGTTTCAAATCTAGATATGATCTCACCAATAACATTCTTAGCAACGGCATCTGGTTTAATTATTGATAGTGTTCGCTGAATGGCCATAATCTTCTCCAAAAAAACGGTATTATAGGGAATTTATTGAGTTTCTTCTATCCACGCCATCTGAATTGCTTCAAGAATCTTTTCGTTTGATTTGCTGGGATCATCTTTAAAGGAATTTAAATCACATATTTTTTGATGCAAATCAGGAAAACTAATCCACTGAGGATCTATTTCTTCAAAATTTTCACTTAGCTCAATAGCTATATCAATAATGTCTTGCCAATAAAGATCTTTCATATTTCTTCAGATACTTGATTAACTGTATATTTAGGCAGCTCAACAACAAGATCCTTTTTACCAGGATAAATCTGGCAGCTTAATCGTGATTGAGGCTCCAGCCCCCATGCTTTATCTAGCATATCTTCCTCTGTCTCTGATGGCTCGCCCAGTGATTCAAACCCCTCTCTAACAATGCAGTGACAAGTCGTACAAGCACATGACAACTCACAAGCATGTTCTATCTTTAGGCCATTTCTGAGAGCACCTTCACAAAGAGATTCATCATTATTAAGCTCAAATTCTGCACCCTCTGGGCAAATTTCTGGATGAGGTAAGATCTTTACCTTTGGCATATCAAATACTAAAGCTTTCGCCACAGCCACATGTAACTTTTGCATTAGGGTTATTAAAAATAATACCTTGATTAAGTCCTGTTGATACGAAATCAACTTCGCTTCCCTTCAAAAATTCAAAACTTTCATTATCAACATGGATTTTAAAGGTTGATTCATCAAATAAAATATCGCCCTCTTTTTCTTCATTAGTATATTCAAAGAAATATTCAAACCCTGAGCATCCTGCCTCCCTAACACCAATCCTTATTCCAAAGTTATCCGGCTTTCCATTTAAAGAACTTTTAAAATGGCTAATTGCAGCGCTAGTAAATGAAATACTTGAGGGATTGAAACTTTGCATTATTGTTTAGATTCATAATCCTCAATTGCTTGCCTAATAGAATCTTCAGCTAAGACCGAGCAATGAATCTTGATTGGAGGTAATTCTAAAACTTCAACTAAATCTTTATTTTTTATTTCTTTTGCTTCATCAAGAGTTTTACCAATTAGCATCTCAACGAGTTCCGCTGATGATGCTATAGCAGAACCACAACCATAAGTTTTAAATTTTACATCTTCAATGATATGTTTATTTCCTTCTTGTTTGCACTTTATCTGCAATTTCATTACGTCTCCACATGCAGGAGCTCCAACCATCCCAGTTCCAACGTCTCCATCTTGCGGATCAAATCTTCCGACATTAAATTTTTCAGGGTTTTTTAAAGTATTTTCAAACTTATCAACAACTTTTTTACTGTAAGCCATTATTTTTCTCCAATTAGTGAGCCTGCCATTCGACAGTATCCAAATCAATTCCATCGAGATGCATCTCCCATAGAGGAGATAGCTCTCTTAATCTATCTACTACATTTGAAAGAAGCTTAAGGGTATTTTCTACATCTTCCTTTGTAGTAAATCTTCCAAATGAAAATCTAATTGAGCTATGGGCTAGCTCATCTTTTCTGCCCAATGCTCTTAAAACATATGATGGCTCAAGACTTGCAGAAGTACATGCTGAACCAGATGAAACGGCAATATCTTTTAATCCCATGATTAAAGATTCACCTTCAATAAAATTAAAACTTATATTTAAAATATTAGGCACTTTATTTTGAAGGTCTCCATTAATGTATATTTCGTCAATCTTCTTAACTTCGTCTAAGAAGTATTCATGAAATTCAGATACTTTCTTAGAATCATTTTTCATTTCTTCTTTTGCAAGCCTAAAAGCTTCCCCCATTCCAACAATTTGATGTGTTGCTAGCGTGCCAGACCTCATACCTCTTTCATGACCTCCTCCATGGATCTGAGCTTCAATCCTTACTCTCGGTTTTCTTCTTACAAATAAAGCTCCAACACCCTTTGGTCCATATGTCTTATGAGCTGAGAATGACATCAAATCAACTTTTAAAGTTGATAAATCGATATTGACTTTGCCAGTACTCTGAGCAGCATCAACATGGAAAAATATTCCATTATCTCTTGTAAGCTGACCAATTGAAGCAATATCATTAATTGTTCCTAACTCATTATTTATATGCATTATGGAAACGAGAATAGTGTCTTCCCTGATGGCATCTTTTATAGCTTCTGGAGTGATAACTCCTCCCTCATTGGGTTCTAGATATGTAACATCAAAACCATGTCTCTCAAGCTGTCTGCATGGATCAAGAACTGCTTTGTGTTCTATTTTGGAAGTAACAATATGCTTTCCTTTTGTTTTGTAAAAGTTTGCAATTCCTTTTATGGCCAAATTATCTGCTTCCGTAGCTCCAGAAGTCCAAACAATTTCTCTAGGATCACAATTAACAAGGTTTGCTACATGCGATCTTGCTAGCTCAACAGCCTCATCAGCCTGCCAACCAAATGCATGAGACCTTGAAGCAGCATTGCCGAAGTTATTTTTGAATGTCATATACTCCAACATCATTTCAGCAACCCTATCATCAACAGGAGTTGTAGATGCATAATCGAGATAAATTGGTTTACTTTTGTTCATTTCTTCCTTTATCGTAAATTTACAACATTTATATAGTGATCATCACGGCTTTCAACAAGTGTATCAAGTGTAATTTTTTCTAAATAATTAACTACAACTGTGTTTAAGCTTGCCCACAAGGTATGAGTTCTACATTTTTTACCATCACTGCAATCACTTGCACCAGAGCAGCTGGTTGCATCAAGGTCTTCTTCTACTGCAATCATAATATCTTTAACAGAAATCTTGCTAGGATCTTTAGCAAAGAAATAACCTCCATTCCTTCCACGAGTTGACTCTATCAAACCGGCAATGCGCAACTTTCTAAAAAGCTGCTCTAAATAAGAAATTTCAATCGACTGCATGTCTGCAATTTTAGATACCTTCACTGGCCCATCAATCTCCATTAAATGTAGCTCAATAAGAGCGTTTAGAGCATACCTACTCTTAGTAGTAAATTTCATAAATTTTTAATACTTCCTAATATTAAATATTGTTTGGAAGTATTATAGAATCTTGACTAATTTAGTCAACTTTTATTTGCATCCCTAATCTATGTGCAACCATATGATAAGACTCGATAACATCTCCTAAGTCTTGTCTAAATCTATCTTTATCTAGTTTTTCTAAAGTTTGATCATCCCATAATCTACATCCATCTGGAGTAAATTCATCGCCCAGCAAGATCTTTCCATTAGAAGTACCAAATTCAAGCTTAAAATCAACCAATATCATTCCTGAATCAGCAAAAAGTTTTGTTAATAGTTCATTAACCTTATGAGAAGCATTAATCATTTCATCTAACTCGTCATCTTTTGCCCAGCCAAAGGAAACTATATGGTTCCTATTAATTAATGGGTCACCTAAATCATCGTCTTTTAAAAAGAATTCAAAAAGAGGTTTCTCAAGGATCAAACCATCTTCCGTTCCCAGTCTTCTGCATATTGATCCAGTCGCCCTATTTCTAATTACGCACTCGATAGGAAACATATCTAAGCTATGCACAAGAGAATGAGTATTATCCATAAGATCAATTAAATGATGTTCTATTCCATTGCCCCCAAGATAATTCATGATAAATGCATTGAATTGATTGTTTACTGCTCCTTTTCCAGCTAATGAAGCTCTTTTCTTTCCATCAAATGCGGAAGCATCATCCCTAAACTCCATTATTAATTCATCAGGATTACTAGTGGTAAACATTGATTTAGCTTTACCAGTTGCAATTTCTTTTACTTTTTCCATTTAAATCCTTAACTTAGTGATTCATTCAATATAGAAAGCAAATCCTCTGCTTCTTGAATATTGCCAGTCATGGCTTCAGCCTTGATGAGAGTCTTTGAACCTGAGCGAGAGACTAGAATTATATATTCTGGGTCAGCAATTTGCTCTGATGGGTTTCTTCTCAAAAAAGAAAAGGGATTAAATCTTGATTCGCTTGATTCATCTTCTGCAGACAAGCTTACGTAAAATATGCCTTCTTCCCTATTTCTATCATTAGAAATAATTTGAGAGGCATTTATTGCTCTGCTTACAGTAGACCATGCTCTTTCGAAATTTAAATCTAACTCAATCACAGTTCTTTCATTTTCTGAGAAAATCCTTGATTTTTTTCTATCATTTAGTGATTGAGCAGCAAGAGATGTTCCTGAAAAAGTTCCTACAGAGTCTGCTATATAACTAACTATATCCTCCAAATAAGGTTGAATCTCCTCTTGGTCAAGCTCAACTAAAGTTTCATCATCTTTTTGAACCCCGGATAAAAATATCTCTGATGAGGATTCCTTAATTCCATGCTCAATAGTTATCTTGAAATTAATTTCATCATTATAATCAATTAGCATTTCACCTGCCTCTGGATTGGCATCTAGAAGCTGAAACTCAGAAGTCTCCCAATAGCTTCTCGTTATTGGCCATGTTGTTGAGGGTAAAGTTTCAACATAAATCCATAGTAATTCACCCAATCTTCTTAACTGAACTTCGCTAGCTCCACCTGCTGAAAAAATTTGTCTTGGCTTTGGAACTTCTTGGAAGACAGTATCTTTTGAAGCAATATCAATTGGGTAATGATCTTCTTTTGTATTTAATTCAAGATTATCAGTAGTAATAACATCTTCTGATAATTCTTCATCTAAAAAATCATATTTAGTATCGGGAAAAGCTCCCTCAGGGCCAGTTAGTGAGGCGCAGCTCGATAATAAAAATACAAAAATGACATAGTTTAATTTATTCATTGCATAATTTTACATTGATAGAGAGTAATTTAAATAAATTTTAGATAAACTTAGTTAATTTTTTATATTTTGTAAAAGGAGCAGTTATGAGTTTAGAAGGGAAAAAATGTCCTCATTTTTTAGGAGATGCAACAGGAGGGATTACATTATCAAATAAAAATTTTGAAGGTAAAAACTTAATAATATTTTTCTATCCTAAAGATAATACTCCTGGATGTACTCTAGAGGGTCAGGATTTTAGAGATAATCATAAGGATTTCTCAAAACTTAATGCCGAAATACTTGGTGTTTCAAGAGATTCAATAAAATCTCATGAGAATTTTAAAGAGAAACAGAGTTTTCCATTTCAGTTGTTGTCTGATCCTGACGAAGCAATGTGTAAATCTTTTGATGTCATGAGAGAAAAATCAATGTATGGAAAAAAATATATTGGTGTTGATAGGAGTACATTTCTCATTAATTCAAAAGGCTTTGTTGTAAAAGAATGGAGATCAGTTAAGGTGAAAGGCCATGTTCTGGAAGTGTTAGAAGCACTTAAAGATATCTAATATATTTTAGATATTAAATCAGTTTTATTAGTTTGACTCCCCCTGATCATTCCCTTCGTATTAAAAGGAGCTGAAATATTTCCTTTATGATCAATAGAGATTAAGCCGCCTGAAGCCTCTAAATCATTTAGCTCATTAATGATTGATTCAGCTGCATCGCTTAATTCTTCATTTAAATATTCAATGCGAACACAAACCTCGCGTGCAACTTGATACTTGATAAAAAATTCTCCATGGCCAGTTGATGAAACTCCGCAAACACCATTTTGAGCCCAAGTACCTGACCCAATAATAGGAGAATCTCCAACTCTTCCTGGCATTTTGTTTGTCATGCCTCCTGTAGAAGTTGCAGCTGAGATGTTGCCATTTTTATCTAGCGCAACAGCACCAACAGTTCCTATTTTGTCTGCATTTTCATTTAATTTTGAAATCTTGTTCTTAGAGTTAAGAAGCCTTTTAAGTCTTTCTTCGTGATAAAAATAATTTCTATCAACAATATCGACACCTATATCTCTTGCAAACCTTTCTGCGCCCTCTCCTACAAGAAGCACATGTTTTGTTTCTTCAGCAACTTTTCTTGCCAACTTAATTGGATTCTTGACTGTTGAAACTGATGCTACAGCTCCACTTAATCTATTTTTACCGTCCATAATTGAAGCATCCATTTCTTGAACTTCATCTGAGTTATACACAGACCCTCTTCCAGCATTAAAAAGAGGTGAATCTTCCAACATGGAAACAGCTAGCTCTACAGCATCAAAGCTTGAACCACCGTTTTCAAGTATTTCATAAGCTTCAGATACTGTTTCTTGAATCTTTTTATGTATTTGCTGTTGCCTTTCCTCAGAAAGGCCAGACATAACTCCTGCTCCTCCATGAACTACTATTCCAAAGTTTTCTTCAGAATGAAGTAAAGATGACATGGCAAAAATTATTAAGAAACTCCTAATATTCATTATTTGCAGCAGAACTTGGCCATGAGTTCCATACGGCTTTTATAAAAGTAGCCAAAGGTATTGAGAAAAATGCACCCCAAAAACCAAAAATGCCACCAAATATAAAAACTGCAAGCATAATCACTACTGGATGAAGTTTAACGGCATCAGAGAATAGAATTGGAACTAGAAGATTTCCATCAAGGGCTTGAAGAAGGAGATAAAGCCCAACAATCATATAGAAGTCAAATCCGATGCCAAATTGCAAAAGAGCAACAACAATAACTGGAATTGTTGCAAGAAATGCTCCTACATAAGGGATAAGAACAGAAAATCCAACAATAATTGATAATAATGCAGTGTAATTAAGGCCCATTATTCCGAATATAAGAGCCGCTGCAAAACCAACAATAAGAATTTCTATTCCTTTACCCCAAACATAATTACTTAACTGATCATCCATTTCGATCCATACCTCTGAAAGCATTTCTCTTTTTTTTGGTAAGAGCATCAAAAAACCTTTGATAATTCTTTCCTTGTCAAATAAAAAGAAAAATACCAAGACAGGTATCATAATTAAATATATTGAAAAGACGACAGTATCTTGAATACCTGAAATTGATGCATCAAGTACTCCTTGCGAAAGGGATGAAAGCCTCCCTACAAGCTCAGTAAAAAATGATGAAATCTGATTGGATGAGATTAATTCCTGATTTGATTGAACTAAGCTTTCAACATAACTTCTAAAATTATTAAGCCAAATTGGGACTTCAAGGAAAAAAGCTTGAGTTTGTTGAAAGATTAATGGTATCAACCAAATTAAAAATCCTAGGCCTGTAAATAAGAAAATGACATATGAAATAACAAGAGACGTAAACTCACTTAAGCCATATTTTATAAAGTTTTTAGTTAGCCCAATCAATAAATATGCAAATATCAAGCTAACAATGAATGGAGTTAATAACCCTCCAAAAATATATAAAACCAATAAAAAAGCGAATATTAGTAAGGAAAAGATTATAGATTCCTCATTACTAAAGATCTTATTTAAAAGCGTATTTATTTGATCAAACATAATAAATTGTTGATTTTTCCTTTTACTAAACTTTATGTTAATGCAAAATAAACTTTATTGTTAGATTTGTGTCTAAAATTAAATCGATATGCCAAAAATATTAATAACACTATTTTTAATAACAAACTTTGCATATGCACAAGTTGACATAGAGCTTCCGGAGCTAGGGGATAGAGTATCTGGAGCTATTTCTGAAGCAGAGGTTGAGCTTCTAAGTGAACAATTTTTGCAGCAAGTCTATTCTCAAGCAGCTTTAATAGTAGATCCAATTATCCAGGAATATTCAGAGCTTCTTCTTTATAGATTATCTGAAACAAGTCTAGTTGCTGAAAGAGATTTTACAGTTATTTTAATTGATGATCCTTCTTTAAATGCTTTTGCAGCTCCTGGAGGCATTGTTGGAATAAATGGTGGTCTCTTTTTAAATGCTGATAATGAGTCTCAATTTGCATCTGTGTTGTGTCATGAATTAGCTCATCTCAGCCAAAGACACTTTCAAAGAAATGTTTTGAGATCTCAAGATAGGAACCTTGCTTCAGCTTTAATACTGGTTTCATCAATTGCAGTCGCAATTGCTACAAATAATCCAGGAGCATTTATTGCTGGGCCAGCTTTACTTCAACAGCAATCATTAAGATATAGCAGAGCATTTGAGAGAGAAGCAGATAGATTCGGTTTCGAAAATTGTGTTGCATCTGGATATGATCCAAAAGCAATGGGTGAAATGTTTGAAAATATGGCTGCGTTAAGGAGATTCTATGGAGATAATATACCTGAATTTCTTTTAACCCATCCAATTTCTTCCACCAGAGTAAGTGATGCATTTAATGCAGCAGATCAGCTTGGAGATATAGGAGGTATAAGAAATAGTATTAATTACAGATTAATTAAAGGTAGGCTTGAGGCTGATTACGAAGTGCTGCCAATAAATGCAATCCGAATATTTGAAAATAAGATTAATACAAATAGAAATATACAAAACATATATGGCTTCTCAAGGGCTTTGTCTTTAAATGGAAGATTTGAAGAAAGTCTTATTCAAATAAATGAACTTTTAGAAATGTATCCTAAAAACCTCATCTTGAATACAACAAAAGTTGAAATCTTAAGAGAATCAAAAAAGTATGAGGAAGCTCTTCTTTTGGTTAATGAGCAATTAGAAATTTCACCTAAAAATTTTCCACTGACAATTGAAAAAGCAAGAGTATTAAGAGGCCTTGAAAAAACTATAGCTGCAGAGGAAATCCTAAGAGATACTCTTCTTAGAAGAAATTCAGATCCAAGCCTATGGTTTTTACTTTCAGAAATCCAGAAAGATAATCTCAACGTAGCTGGTTACCACCAAAGCAGAGCAGAATACTTTATCTTGCTTGGTCAGAATGAAAGAGCTCTTAATGAACTTCAGTTTGCTCTTAAATTATCTCAAGGCAATTTCCAAACTTTCGAAATTATAATGACTAAAATTAATAATTTGAGAGAAAAGCTAAATAAAAGAATCTAATCTTTTAAGATTTTAGAGATTCTTGATCCAATTACTGAAATCGTAACAGCAAATGGGATTGCCATAATTGGTGCAATGCTAAAAGCCACTTGAGTTCCCTTAAATAAACCTAGGAAAATACTTCCGCTAAAATCTCCTAAACGAGCAAAAAAAGTATCAACAAGAACTGAAGACTTGTATCTCTTATTTTTGGATAAATGGCTAAATACAATCTCCCTACTCGGTTTATTTATTGAATACTCGAATACTCTTAGAAAAACAGTTATTAAAATTGCTGAAATAAGCAAAGGTGCAAATGCATAAACAACAAATACAATTGAAAAAATTACACCATATGAAAATAAAATAAATTTAATGCCAAGCTTTTTAACTATAAACGAAGTGAGAAATATTTGTATGAGCCCGGCAATCAAACTAACTGCCAGCTCAATATCAGCAAAAAGTGCTACTCTCTCAATTGAGCTCTCTATTGATTTATCAAATATTATTGCTGAAGTTATCCAATGCATAGTCATTAGTGAAGTAAATAAGAACATGTATATAGCGAGCTGTCTTATATCACTAGAATCAAAAAGATTCTTGAATGCATCATTAGCAGATCCCCCAAGTGAAATATGTTCACTTTTGACTCTGTTAATGCAATACAGACCGATTAATAAACCAATTATTAGGAGGCCCAAAGTAAAAAAAGCAAATATTGAAATATTTACCTCTTCGGGGCCGCCATCAATAGGAGTAATTGAAAAATTGTTAGCAATATATTTTGATAGCCTTGAACCAAAAGCTGCTCCTAATGTGCCACCAAATGAAATAAATCCAAAGTATTTCTTTGCTTTGTTTTGTTGAAATAGATTTATAGCCACCACCCAAAAAATTGCTACAACAAAAAAGCTATATATATTGCACCAAACATAGAATGATCTTCCTATCCATGCACTTGAGGAAAAATCAAGATTTATAAAAACTACTAAGTTACTGGCAAGGAAAAGATAGCAAAAAATAATTAGCTGCTTAAGATTTGTTTTTGAAGCTATCCATGAGTAAATGAAGTTAGCAAATAACATTCCAATTCCGACCATGGCCAAAAGCAGAGATATATTATCAATATCCTGAACGGCTAGCTCATTCCGAAGAGGTCTTAATGTGTACCAAGAGGAAAGAATAAAGAAGAAAAAAAGACTTGCTAAAAAAGAATCTTTTGAAAAAGATTGCTTTAATGTATCTAGATAATCATTCATAAGTGGTGGGTCGCACAGGATTCGAACCTGTGACCAATTGGTTAAAAGCCAACTGCTCTACCAACTGAGCTAGCGACCCATTCATAATACTAAAGATGGTGATTATTCCATATTTTCCAATATCTGCAAGACAATTGATGATACAGAATTATTGGGATAGTTTTTTAAAACAAAATTATATTTAGCTTTGGCATTATCTATATCATCTTTTGTTAGATAAATATCGCCAAGACGCTTATGTGATTGTGGAGCTCTCCAATGATCTTCATGATTAGAAACAAGTTCTAGGAAATATATGAAGCTATCATCAATATCTCCATTTATAAATGATATTTCTCCTAACCAAAATAAAACAAGTGGAATTCGTTCAGCATCTGGGAAATTAATCAGAAAAAAATCTAAAAGTCTTTTAGCATTTTCGAGATCATCATTTTCAAGGGCATTTATTGCAGAATCATAAACCTCATCTATGCTTTGAGAATCATTGATGCCCTCAAATCTAAATATATCTTCATCGACAGTTTGCTCTTTCGATTCTGCCTCTGATTCGTCTTCAAGAGACTCCAACTCGTTTAGTAGTTTTTCAAGCAGATATGCTTGGGTTTCCAGCTCATTTCTTAGCTCTGCAATTTCTTGTTCAAGCTCTTGTATTTTGAGAAACAAAATATCAGATTCTGTAGTTTCAAAGTCTTGCGAAAAAGATTGAAAAGAAGTTAATGCAAAGAAAATGAATGCAAATCGCATAAATTTATTTTATTTCTACTCTTCTGTTTCTTGCCCAAGCTCTCTCATTAGACTCAGAGACAGCTGGACTTTCCTCTCCATAACTTTTGATAACCAGTCTTGATCTATTTATGCCTCTTGATTCAAGATAATCTGCAACAGATTCAGCTCTTCGTTGCCCCAGAGCTAAATTATATTCTCTAGTCCCTCTTTCATCAGCATGTCCCTCAAGAACAAGGGTTATTGAAGAATTGTCTTGCATCGCCGATATTACCCCCCTTAATGTTTGAATGGATCTGGATGTCAGATTGTATTTGTCAAAATCAAAATAAATTGTTGCAGAAGTTGATATAGCTGTTGATTTTGTCTCATAAGTATCAGATGTTGAAACCTCTACAGTTGCAATACTTGATTCTCTTACGGACTCCTCAGTTACCTGAACAGAGCTACATGAAACAACAAAAATAGTGACTAAAGAAATTGTAAAAAAAGATTTAACTAATTGCATTTTATCTCCTGTTTATTTTAAGAAACCTGACCAAGCTGGTTCTCTTACCTGACCTTTTGCAGAGGGTAAACGGAACTTGGCTCCACTAAGCGTTACTCCTGCCAAAATGTCATTATTTTGTTCACTTATAGCATAGATTATCACATTACCATTTGGAGAAACACTGGGGGATTCATCCATTTTTGCATCAGTGAGAGGAATCACGAAATTGTCCTCAAAATATTTTATCGCTATTTGAAATTTATTAGAGGACCTATGAACAAAGACAATGCCATCTCCACCTGGAAGATACGAACCCTTTGCATTGTAGTTTCCTTCAAATGTTAAACGTTTTGGCTTTTTATTTAGCTTTCGTAAATCTAGCTCATATAATTGAGGTGAGCCAGACCTTCCTGAAGTGAACATCAATTTTCTTCCATCAGGAGACCATTTAGATTCTGTGTCTATTGAGTAATGGTTTGTTAATCTTGTTAGGTTTCTTTTTTGGAGGTTATAAATATAAATCTCAGCATTTCCATCTTGATATAAAGTCAAAGATAGATACTTCCCATCTGGTGACCAGGAGGGGGAACTTATTTGCTCGTTAGTGATGCATGTCAAACACCTTTTCTTAATAATTGATTGTCTCTCTCCAGTTGAAATATCCTGTATGTATACATTTGCAATACCAGTTTCAAAAGATACATAGGCAACTTTTTTAGAGTCTGGTGACCAAGCTGGGGATATAATTGGCTCAGGGCTTTTAACCAAAAGTTGCTCATTAGCTCCATCTGCATCTGCTACATAAAGCCTGTAGGAAGCATCAAGATCATTTGTCTGACTTACATAAAGTATCTTTGTTGATGCAACACCCTGAATTCCTGTAATGGCCTCATAAATTCCATCACTCACATAATGTGATAGCTGTCTTACATTATTGCTAACTCCATAAACCTTTGAGCTTCTAATTTTGGATTTTTTTCTAACATCAAATATTTCATACCTCGCTTCAATGCCCGAATTGCTTTCAATAACTGATGTAAGAAGAAGATAATCGGCATTTATAAGTCTCCAGTCACTATAATTTATATCATCTTCGCTGGGTGGATATGCAATCAAAGACTTTTCATCAAAGATATAAAATTCTCCTGTTCTAATAAGATCATTTTTTACAATCTCATTAGCTTGTTTTGCAATGCTAGATTCCCCCTGGAATGGAATTAATGCTATTCGATATGGATTATCAGAGCCTTTTGTAATTTCAATTACTAGCTCAGCATTCAGGAAAAGTGGAATTATCAAAAAATACCTTAAAAATTTCATTTTGTTGGGTTAAATCTAAAGATAATATTCTTAAAAGTATCTTCATAAACTTCTCTTTGCATCTCTTTAAAGATAGAAAAAGTTTCAACTCTTCTTACTGCCTGCATAGCAGAATTATCAAATCTTATATTCCCACTGCTTTTTAAAAGATTTAAGCCAACTACTCTGCCCTGGGGATTGATTGTAATTTTTAAATCACATGATAGGTTTGAAGGTATATTTCTTGGCTTAATCCATGCCGACTCAATCTTAACCTTTATTGCATTGTAAAATTTTATAATATCTTCATCATAAGAACTGTCAGAAGCTTTTTCTTCACTTAATAACGAATCTATTCCAGAGTCTAATACCTCATAAGATTTCGCTTTCACCACTTCCTGAATTATTTCTTCTGATTCAATAATAGGCTCCTTGTATATATCTGGCTGCATCTTTACATAGTTCTTTTTTTGTGTGTTTGGAGTTAGATCCTCGACAAGCATTTTTACACTAAGAGGTGAGCTAAGTATTTTGTTTGGTTTTGCAGTTTGTTCAAAATATCCAAAAAATCCTAAAAACAGTCCAGCATGAATTAAGAATGAATAAAAGGACGCAATAAGTATATTTGTGCTAGTCATCATATCCAGAAGTTACAATACCTATTTTTGCAATCCCAACACTTTGGATTGCTGCCATTGCAGCAGCCACACTTTGAAAATCAGCTGCCTCATCTCCTTTAAAAACAACCTCAATTTCAGGATTAGCATCAAAAATAACAAATGCCTTGTCTTTGAGCTCATCAAGTGAAATTGCAATTTCCTCTTCACCAAGATTAAGAAAATAATTACCATTTTTATCAATAGATACCACCAAAGGCTCATTCTGAATTGTCATTTTTGTTGTATCTGTTTTTGGTAGATTAACATCAATTCCTTGAATCAATAGTGGTGATAAAACCATAAAGATTATTAGTAACACGAGCATTACGTCTATGTAAGGAACCACATTTATTTCTGCGTGAAGTTTCTTCCTTCGACCTAGCCTATAGATCATCTTTTTGCTTTACTGATTCTCTATAGAAGATACTTGCAAGCTCTTCAGCAAAAATTGTAGTTGTCTGTAAATAAGAATCTGCTTTTGAGGTAAATCTATTAAAGGCGATCACAGCAGGTATAGCTGCAAAAAGACCCATAGCTGTAGCAATTAAAGCTTCTGAAATACCAGGCGCAACAGCATTGATGGTAGCCTGAGTTGCATCTGAAAGACCTTGGAAGGAACCCATAATCCCCCAAACTGTTCCAAACAAACCAATGTATGGACTTACTGAACCAATATTTGCAAGTATCGATAGATTTTTATTCATATCTTCTTCATCCCTTGCAATAGAAACTCTCATAGATCTATTAAGACCTTCGAGATCCATATCTGTTAGTCTGCCCCTATTTGATATCCTCTTGAATTCCTTGAAAGAATTTTTAAAAACACTGGTTGATCCAATTAAATCAACATCTAATTCATCTAACTCAGAATACAGATCATTTAGGTCAGTTCCTGACCAGAATTTATCTTCAAAAGTAAATCTATTTTCATTAGCTTTCCTAAAAAAGATGTATCTTTCAAAGATAATTATCCATGAAATAATCGAAGCAAAAATTAAAACAATCATTACTGACTTAACAACTATTCCTGCTTGCAAAAATAATTCTATAGCTGATACTTCATTCATTTTTAAAGACTTTTAATAAATTTTCTGGGAAAGCAATTGGTTTATCTTTATTTTGATCATAAAAACATACCTCGACTTCTCCTCTACATATAATATCATCACTTTCATTTCTTTTGATTTGTTGATGAAAGAATAGTCGGGCATTAGAGAAGTATTCAATTTTCGAGCAAACAACCAAATTATCCTCAATTCTAGCCGGTTTCACGAACTCAATATTTATAGTCTTTACGATAAAAACTTTTCCTTCCTCAATTTGCTCAGTCTGAGAAATATCGAGATCTTTAAGGCAACTTGACCGCGCTCTTTCGAAATATTTCAAGTAATTTGCGTGGTAAACAATTCCTTGGAAATCCGTATCCTCAACATAAACAAAAATGTTGAGATCTTTACACTTGTGGACTTTGCTCATGTAAGTCAATATCTTCTATAAATAATTCTTTAATAATTGAGATGAAATCTTCCCATGATAGATCAACAGTTATATCTTTATTTTGAATCTCAGTATTAATACATGATGCTAAGATTCTAACTTTTAATGGTTTCCTATTAAATTTATAAACCAAAGCTGGTATTTGATTATCATTACTTGATGCAGCAAGCACTTGATTCCACCAATCGCCACTTGGCTCAGAGCCATCACCATATCGCTTGCATTCAATACACCATCTTCCCATCATGAGATCAGGTAATTCTTTCGTTCTAGTCTGTTCAAGGATCCTTTTAACAGGATTCTTTAAGCCTAAATCTTTGACAAGGAGGTTTCCAATTTCTCTTTCAAAATTAGCTCCCTTTGCCCTTGAATTAACTGGCATTACTGCTCCATAGGTTTAAAGTTATCAGGAAATTCTGCATTTGAATGAACTTCTTGAACATCTTCAACTTCATCAAGAAAATCAAGAATCCTTAGAACTTTTTCTCCCATTTCTTGATCAACAGGCACGACTGTATCTGCTTTCATTGTAACCTCTGCATTTTCAACCTCTATTCCTTGATCCTTAAGCTTCTCTACAAATGAAGAAAGATTTTGGAATGGTACTGTCGCTATAAAATTATCCCCAGTATCTTCTAGATCTTCACCATCAAAATCCAATAAAATTTCCATTACAGCATCTTCATCTTGGTTTTTTTCAATGATCGCAAGGCCAATTTTATTAAATAAGTAGCTTACGGAACCATCTGTGCCGAGATTTCCTCCAAATTTTGTGAATGCATGTCTTACATCTGCAACTGTTCTATTTCGATTATCAGTCATTGCCTCAACTAAAACAGCAACTCCACCAGGACCATACCCTTCGTAAGTAATTTCCTCAAGGTTTCCAGCTTCGCCTGCACCAGTTCCCCGCTCTACAGCCCTATTGATTGTATCTTTAGGCATATTTTCAGAATTAGCTTTATCAAGAGCCAATCTTAATCTAGGATTATCATTTGGATCACCGCCACCTGCTTTTGCAGCAACTGTAAGTTCACGTATTAATTTAGTGTATATCTTCCCTCTTTTTGCATCTTGTCTGGCTTTTCTATGTTTTATATTTGCCCATTTGGAATGACCAGCCATTATTTATTCCTCATCAAGATCTTTTTTTATATGAAGTTCATTAAGTTGAGACTCATCAACAATATTTGGTGCGTCTGTAAGAAGACATGATGCACTTTGAGTTTTTGGGAATGCTATTACATCTCTTATATTTTCAGTTTGAGTTAGCAGCATTACAATCCTATCGAGACCAAGAGCTATTCCACCATGAGGTGGGCATCCAGTTTTAAGGGCATCAAGCAAGAATCCAAACTTAAGGCTTGCTTCCTCATTTGAAATATTTAGAGCATCAAAGATAGCCGATTGCATTTTAGAGTCATGAACTCTTAAAGAGCCTCCACCGATCTCATAACCATTAAGAACTAAGTCATATGCATAAGCTTGAGCCACAGATGGATCCTTTCTAAATTTTTCTAAATCCTCTTTAGGTCTTGTGAATGGATGATGGAGTGCCTTCAAATTATCAGCATCACTTTCAAACATTGGGAAATTAGTTATCCAACAGGGTGCCCAATCTTTTTGATATAAATCTAAATCTTTTCCAAGTTTTTTTATTAAAGAACTCATACTTAAATTAACTATTTCAGAAGAACCTGCACCAAAGAAAATTAAGTCATCATTTACAGGATTTAGCTTACTAAAAAGTGCAGTTATGAACTCTTTCGAAAGGAACTTAAGAATTGGAGATTGGAGTCCATCTTTGATGTCAGAAACATCATTTATTTTTATATAAGCAAGTCCTTTTGCTCCTAATTTACCTACAAAATTTGTATATTCATCTATTTGAGATCTTGTAAGTTTATTTCCTCCATCTACTTTCAGAGCGACAACTCTTGAACCATCATTTTTTGCTGGATCAGAGAAAACTTTAAATTCCTCTTTTCTAGCTTCATCAGAAATCTCTAATAGCTCTAGAGGTATTCTTAGATCAGGTTTATCGGAGCCATATTTTTTAATAGCATGGGCATAGTCAAGTTCATCAATATTATCTAAATTATGATTTGCAAAATCTTTAAGCAGAAGCTTTAGTAAGCTTGAGCCAAGCTCAATGATATCTTTCTCCTCAACAAAAGATGCTTCTATATCAATCTGTGTAAATTCTGGCTGCCTATCTGCTCTTAAATCCTCATCCCTAAAACACCTTGCAACCTGATAGTACCTATCCATTCCACCCATCATGAGCATTTGCTTAAAAAGCTGAGGAGACTGTGGAAGAGCGTAAAAACTTCCAGGATGAATACGGCTTGGCAAAATATAGTCCCTTGCTCCTTCAGGAGTAGCTCTTGTGAGTATCGGAGTTTCTATTTCATTAAAGTTTCTTTCTTCTAAGAAATTTCTTATTTTAGATACGATCTTAGATCTTTTAAGAATCCTATTATTCATTTCAGGTCTTCTTAAATCTAGAATTCTATTTTTTAATCGGACATCCTCGTTAACATCTTGATAGTCATCTAGCGGAAATGCAGGAGTTGCAGCTGAATTTAATACCTCTATTTCGCTTACCTCTATTTCAACCTCTCCAGTCTTCATTTTAGAGTTAATAGTGCCTTCAGGTCGCTCACGAACATTTCCTTTAATCTGAATAACAAATTCGCTTCTACACTTATCTGCAAGAGAGAATGCCTCATCATTAGATGGATCGATAACTGCCTGACAAATACCCTCAAGATCTCTTATATCAAGAAAAATAACTCCACCATGATCACGCCTTCGATGGACCCAACCACATATTGAGACATCTTTTCCTAGATGTTCTTTAGTTACATTTCCACAATATTCACTTCTCATTGCTTACCTTTGCACTTCCCTTATCATTTTTTTTAGACTTATTAGAGTCTTTTGCATCTTTTTCTTTGTTTAGTATGTTCTTTTTATTACCTGTTTTAAAGTCAGTTTCATACCAGCCACTTCCCTTAAGCCTAAATGATGGGCTGGATATTAACTTATTTAAAGTATTTTTGTCACACTTAGGACATTTTTTTAATGGATCATCCGAAAATTTCTGAATTTTTTCAAATTGGTGCCCACAATTTGAGCATTTGTATTCATAAATGGGCATATAACTAAAAAAAACTATAAAATTATAAACTATAAGTATTTTTAATATGCAAAAATAAAAAGATATGTTTTGGTCAAATTATTTCATTCCTACACTAAGAGATACTGCTTCTGAGGATGCTCAGGTTATAAGTAATAGCCTCATGCTTAAGTCTGGGATGATAAGAAAAAATGCCTCAGGAATTTATACGTGGCTTCCACTTGGTTTGAGGGTCTTAAATAAAGTTGAAAGTATTGTAAGAGAAGAAATGAATAATGCAGGAGCGCATGAAGTGTTAATGCCTATGATACAACCAAAAGATTTATGGAATGAATCAGAGAGATGGGACAAGTTTGGTCCCGAATTGCTTAGATTTAAAGATCGACATGACAGAGATTTTTGCTTAGGTCCTACCCATGAAGAAGTTATAACTGACTTAATTAAAAATAATGTAAAAAGTTATAAAGAGCTTCCTTTGAATATTTATCAAATACAAACTAAATTTAGAGATGAGATAAGACCAAGATATGGAGTAATGAGGAGTCGAGAATTCTTAATGAAAGATTCTTATAGCTTTCATATTTCAGAAGCAAGCTTGGAAGAGACATACCAAATAATGAGAAATACCTACTCAAAAATCTTTGAAAGAGTAGGTTTAGATTTCAAAATTGTAAAAGCGGACTCTGGTGCAATTGGTGGAGATAAATCTGAGGAATTTCATGTCCTTGCAGAAAATGGTGAAGATACTCTTGCAGTATCTGATAAATCTGATTATGCAGTCAATGCAGAGCTTTTGCTTGAAGATGGTCAAGATTCAAAGTCACTAGTAGGTCAAAAATCACCAGATGGAAATGGGCTGCTTGAAATTACAAAAGGTATTGAGGTGGGACATATATTCCAATTGGGAAGGCTCTATAGCGAAAATATGAATGCGACTGTTTTAGATAATTCAGGTGCAGCTAAAAACATGTATATGGGATGTTATGGAATTGGTATCTCAAGGATTGTTGCCGCTGCAATAGAGCAAAATTTTGATGATAAAGGAATTATTTGGCCAGAATCTATTTCTCCCTTTAATTTAAATATAATTACAATTGGGGCTGACAAAGACAAAAATATTGAAGCATCCTCCAGAAAACTATATCAAGACCTCACTCAGAAAGGGTTTGAAGTAATATTAGATGATCGAGATGATGGTTTTGGAAAAAAGATTAAAGATTCTGAGCTAATAGGCGTTCCTTTATCGATCGTTTTCGGTAAAAATTTTACTGATAATGATAAGGTTGAAATAATCTTTAGGGATGGAAGAAAAATAACTTCTGCTTTGAGTGAAGTAGAGGAAACAATTTAATAAGGAGATAAATGTGAGTATTTCGTTAAGTGACGTATCACTTAAAACCTATAGGCAACTTCTTCCTGCATCTTTAACAATTATGAAAAAAGCAGAAAAATATTTTGCTGATGAAGGAGCAAATTTAAATGATCTAGCTGAAATCAGACTGATAGAAGATATGGCTCCATTAACTTTCCAAGTTTTCAGCGTCGTTCATCACTCAGTAGGTGCTATTGATGCACTTAAAACAGGTGAATTTGCTCCTCCAAAAATGCCAGAAAATTTAGGTTTCAACGATCTTGTTACTATGCTTGAGAATGCTGAAGAAAAATTAAATCTTTTTTCTGATGAAGAAATTAACTCTCTTTCAGGGAAAGAAATAATGTTTAGAATGGGGCAAATAGAATGGGCCTTTACAGCAGAAGATTTTATTCTTTCTTTCTCACTTCCTAATTTTTACTTTCATGTTACAACATTGTATGACCTTTTCAGAGTTAAGGGTCTTGAAATAGGTAAACTTGATTTTGCTGGGGCGCTAAGAATAAAAAACTGAACTAATATTTTTAAGTACCACAAAATGTTACATATGGTTCATTTGCTTTAGATGGCCTTTTAAAAACTTCAAAATCTCCATTCTCATCAAAAGGATTTTTAAATAGCTGAAGAATCTCATTGACCATAGCCATATCGCCATTTACAGCATTTTCAAGCGCATCCTCGATAATATGATTCCTTGGGATGAAGCATGGATTAGTTAAATCCATTTTCTTGGTAATATCTTTAAGATTAGTCTTTTCTGAAATAATTTTAATTATCCAATTCTCAGTCCACTTTTTGAAATCGTCTGAATCTTTAAAAACTGAATTCTCAATACTCTTTGTTTTTTTAAGAATTTTTGATAAATCTCTAAAGGAAAGAGTGAAATCAATTGAATTGGAATCTAATATTTTAAGATAATCTTTTATAAGGCTCATATTGTTTTGACTTATCGGATCAATGCCTAACTTTTTCCCCATTTCTGAGTAAAAGTATTTTTCGTAGGATGGCATTATTAATTGGAGAACTTCAGTTAATTTTTCTATTGATTTTTGCTCTTCGTCATCAATTATGGGAATGAGTGCTTCAGCTAATTTTGAAAGATTCCAAACAAGAATTGCAGGTTGATTTCCATAACAATACCTTCCTGCAACATCTATCGAACTAAAGACTGTCTTTTGATCATAATAATCCATAAAAGCGCATGGCCCATAGTCAATCGTTTCTCCAGAAATAGTTATGTTATCTGTGTTCATAACTCCATGAATAAAGCCAATATTCATCCATCTTGAAACTAATCTTGTTTGACTTTGACATACTGCAGCAAAAAACTTTAAATACCTGTCATCAGCATTTTTTAATTCAGGGTAATGCCTTGAAATAGAATAGTCAGCTAACTTTTTTAAGACTCCAGTGCCTTGCATAGCTGCATACTGAAATGTACCTATTCTAATATGACTGTTAGCTACTCTTGTTAGGATACCTCCAGGAAGCTCAGTATCTCTTAGAACACTCTCATTGGTTTTTAATGCAAGAAGCGCTCTTGTTGTTGGTATGCCAGCTGTATGCATGAATTCGCTTATTATGTATTCTCTTAATACAGGACCAAGAGCTGATTTTCCGTCTCCCCGTCTGGAAAAAGGTGTTTGTCCAATTCCTTTTAATTGGATATCTAGATTATTAATCTCTCCTAGCAGAATTGCCCTTCCATCACCAAGATTTGGATTAAATTGTCCAAATTGATGTCCAGAATATGCTTGTGCAATAGGCGTTGAATCTTCAAGTAATGCATTACCACTAAAAATATTTAAACACTCATCTGAGTCTAAGAACTTTTTACTAAAACCAAGTTCTTCTCCTAGTTCATAATTTTTAAGAATTATCTCTGGTTTCTTGAATCCAGAGGGAAGGCATGCTTTCGACAACTCGGGCAGATCTTTTGCATAAGAATTCCTAAGAACTGATTGCATGACAATTTGAGGAGTTTCTAATTAAGATTTCTTTAACTTACTCTTTTTATTATAGTTGCATTTGCAGTTCCACCACCTTCACAAATTGCCTGAAGACCATATTTTGACTCTCTTCTTTCCATTTCATGAAGAAGTGTAGTCATAAGTTTTGCGCCCGTTGCACCCAAGGGATGACCTAAAGCCATTGCTCCGCCATTGACATTAAGCTTTTTCTTATCAGCATTTAGCTCAGCTGCCCAAGCGAGAGGAACAGGAGCAAACGCTTCATTGACTTCATAAAGATCTATATCATCTATTGATAAGTTTGCAGCTTCTAATGCTTTTTTTGAAGCAGGAATTGGACCAGTGAGCATAAATACTGGATCATCTCCTACTACAGAAATTGATACTATTTCTGCTCTAGGATTTGCTTGAATTTTTTTGAGACCTGATTCGTTGCAAACTAAAACCGCTGCTGCGCCATCAGTTATTTGGCTAGCATTCCCAGCTGTTATAACGCCTCCTTCTACTACTGTCTTTAAGCCAGCTAACTTATCTAAGCTAGCATCAAATCTTATTCCCTCATCAGCCATAACCATATCTTCAACACCCTCTGCATTCTTTCCACTAACTGGAAGAATTTCACGGTCAAAAAATTTAGACTCTGTTGCATTAGCTGCCTTTTGATGACTTTCGAAAGCAAATTGATCAAGATCTTCTCTAGTTAGATTCCACTTATCAGCTACAAGCTCTGCTCCAGTAAATTGTGAAAAGAATATTCCTGGGTATCTTTGCTTCATCCCTTCTGAGTCAAAAGGAAGTCCGTGACCTGCATCAAAGCCATCTTTTACTGCTGCTCCTATAGGAACCATAGACATAACTTCTACACCCCCACCAATTACAATATCTTGCGTGCCAGACATTACGGCCTGTATAGCAAAGTGAATTGCTTGCTGAGAAGATCCACACTGCCTATCTACAGAAGTGCCTGGAACAGATTCAGGAAAAGATGAGGAGAGCACAGCATTTCTAGCTACGTTTCCTGATTGAGCACCTACTTGATCAACACAACCAAAAATCACATCATCAACAAGTTCAGGATCCATATCTAGCTTTGAGACTATTTCATCGAGAACCTTTGCACCTAAATCTGCTGGGTGCCAAAGACTTAACTTTCCGTCTCTTTTTCCACCAGCTGTTCTAACTGCTTCAACAATATATGCTTTTTCTGCCATAAAAACTCCAAAAAAAAATGATTGAGTAGATTCTAATACTCAATCATTTTTCAGGCAAATATTAAATTATTTTTTCTTTGATTTAGATTTGATATGTGCAGCTTTAATCTGCTTGACTAGAGCATTACGAATCTTTTTATTTTCTCTAAGGAAATTACTGGCATTAGTCTTACCTTGACCTATTTTTTCATCATCGTAGCTATACCAAGATCCTGCTTTCTCAATAAGTCCAAGTTTTTGTCCAAAATCAATAATTTCTCCTTCTACATTTATTCCTTTCCCATATAGAATTTGAAATTCAGCTTTTGTAAATGGAGGAGAAACTTTGTTTTTAACTACTTTCACTCTTGTCTCATTACCAATAACCTCTTCACCCTCTTTCACGGCGCCTATTCTCCTAATGTCCAACCTTACAGATGAATAAAATTTGAGTGCATTACCTCCAGATGTTGTTTCTGGATTTCCAAACATAACACCTATTTTCATCCTTATTTGATTGATGAAAATTACGGTGGCATTAGATCTTTGGATGTTTCCTGTTATTTTTCTTAATGCCTGTGACATAAGTCTAGCTTGAAGCCCAACATGATGATCGCCCATTTCACCTTCAATTTCTGCTCTAGGTGTTAAAGCTGCAACAGAATCAATAACTAGCAAATCAACACTCTGGGATTTTACGAGCATGTCAGCTACTTCAAGAGCTTGCTCACCAGTATCTGGTTGTGAAAGCAAAAGTTCATCAACATTCACTCCAAGTTTTTTTGCATACAGTGGGTCAAGAGCATGCTCTGCATCAATGAAAGCTGCCGTTCCACCTGCTTTCTGACATTCTGCTATGACTTGAAGAGTAAGAGTTGTTTTTCCAGATGACTCCGGTCCAAAAATTTCAATGACTCTTCCTTGAGGAACTCCTCCAATACCAAGTGCTATATCTAAGCCTATGGATCCGGTTGAAATGGCTGGAATATCAACTACTTCTCTATCGCCCATCCTCATTACAGTTCCCTTACCAAATTGTTTTTCAATCTGACTTAAAGTCTCATTAAGTTGTTTTGATTTATCATCTGCCATAGTTCACTCCTACTGTATATTTGTACAGTATATTAGATAAAAATGAAAATTTAAAGACTTTATATACAATTTTTCATTGTTGTTCGTTAGAATCACCCTATCTAAAAGATAATCATGACGTTTGTAGTAACAGAAGCTTGTATTAAGTGTAAATATACTGATTGTGTTGAAGTATGTCCCGTTGATTGCTTTTATGAAGGCCCAGATTTTTTAGTTATTCACCCGGATGAATGCATAGACTGCGCTTTATGTGAGCCAGAGTGTCCGATTGATGCGATCTTATCTGAAGACGAGCTACCAGAAGATCAAATTGATTTTATAGAAATAAATGCAAAATTAGCTGATGTTTATCCAAATATCTCGGAGGCAAAAGAACCTCTGCCTAATGCTGATGAATGGAAAAACATTAAAGAAAAAAAACACCTTCTTGATTATTAAATTATTGAAGAGCCTGCACCAAGAATAAATCCTGCGAAAATCATATAGATATTCTTATCAAATTTAGATAGAAGCTTTTCTATTAATTTTGGCATAGTAATTAATGAAAAAAGCATTCCTGTCGCAAAAGGAAGAAGTACTAATAAGTTTAGGTCTGCTACTGATCCAATAATTAATGGATAAATCCCTATTGCTAGCAGAAAAGCACTCCCGGATATCCCTGGTATCAAAAGAAAAGAGAACGCAATAAATCCATATATAACTAAAGGAAAGGAACCAACAGATGCATCCAAACCAGATAAATTTCCAATTGCGACTCCAATAGCTACTGAAATAACAAACAATAAAGAAAAGAAAAATAGTTCTTTTCTTTTAGATTTTTGAATATTGCTTAAGAATAAATAAGCACCATAGAAAATCATAAGAATTCCAATAAAAAACTCGAATAAGTTGGTGTAATTTAAAAATAAAAAATTTATCAGTTTTGAAAAACCAAAAACACTTACAGCCATTCCAAGCAACAGTGGAACAAGAAGATCTAAATCTCTTAGTTTGGAAATACATTCAATGAGTTTTTTATATATGCCAAACATCAGGGCTACTGTTGCCCCTGAAATCCCTGGGAGCAACTCTGCAAGACCTATACAAAAACCAGCCAAAAGAAATCTGAGTCTAATATTCATTTTGAAGTACCACCTAGCATTGGAACAAATGAAACGTTTTCGAATTCTTGTTCATCAAAACCCTTTTTAGTTTTAGTAACTATTTTTAATTTCTGAGATTTGCTCCCACCCACTGGAAGAACAAGACAACATCCAACCTTTAAAAAAGCTAAAAGGCTTTTGGGTATTTCTGGGGGTGCTGCTGCACAAAGAATGCCATCATATTTAATTTCTTCATCCCAACCTTCAAAGCCATCTCTATTTTTAATTAGGACATTATGAATTCTTAGATCTGATAGATTCTCACGAGCCTTGCTAACTAATTGTTTAATTCTTTCCACAGAATGTACCTCATCAGCAAAGTAAGAAAGAACAGCAGATTGGTATCCACAACCAGATCCTATCTCAAGAATCTTTTCAAATTTCTCATTTTGTTTTTCTGAATTTCGAACCAATAGTTCTGTCATTTTTGCAACAATATATGGCTGCGATATAGTTTGTTTGTAGCCAATAGGTAAAGACATATTTTCATAAGCTCTAGACCTTAAGGCTTCATCAATAAAAATATGTCTAGGCACCCTTCTCATTGCATCTAAAACACTAAAGTCTTTGATACCCATTTCTAGCAATTTTCCAATCATCTCCTCAAGCGGCCTTTCATATATTGCTTTAGGGTTATTCATTTATGAAGTTCTCAAACTCAAGACTATTAAAATTAGGATCTAGTAATTCATAATCTAAGATTGATACAGACACATACCCAAGTTTCACAGCCTCCGCATCGGTAAGAAAATCTTCCTTTATTGGCGCTCCAGATGCCGCATACCTAAATGATTGAATGTCAGAATTATTTTTTAGAATATCAGGAGTTGGTGGAACATCTCTTTTAGCAATTGGAACCACTTTAATGCCCTTATAAGATTCTTCATCAATATCAGGAAAGTTAATATTTACAACTTTATTTAAAATTTCCTGTTTTTCAAAAGAAGTTATTAATTCAACTAATTCACATGACTTATTTGCTATAAACTCAAGAGACTTAGGCTTGTACTCACATGAAGAAATTGCAATTGGCGGAAACTTCAGCTTTCTTCCTCCAAGCGCAGCTCCTACAGTGCCAGAATACAAAACATCATTCCCAATATTTGCTCCAAGATTGATGCCTGATACAAGCACATCTATTTCATCATTTAGAAGATTTAATAAGCCAATATATGCGCAATCAGCCGGAGTTCCTTTAACAATGTAAAGTCTTTCTGATTCCTTCTTGATTTCAATTTCTTTCATGTACGAGATAGATGCACTAAGGCCACTGCAATTTTTTTCTGGAGCTACAACATAGACATTATGACTCTTTTCTAATGCAGTACTAATGGCCTTAATTCCATCAGCATCAAAACCATCATCATTTGTAAGAAGAATATTCATATTTATCTCTTTAGTGTTACAGATGTCATTACTGCAAGAGCCTGCTCTTTTCCGATTGTTCCAATTTTTTCCATGGTTGAGCCTTTCAAACCTATTTTACTCGAATCAATTGAAAAAATTTCAGATAAAGATTTTATGATCTGATTCCTAATTGGACTAATTTTTGGGATCTCAGATATAACTGTGATATCCATATTATTTAGATGATATCCCCTCTTTTTCATCAAATTCAAACAATGCGTAATTATTTCTCGACTATCTAAATCTTTACTATTTGGATCATCTTCTGGGAAAGCAGTTCCAATATCGCCTTCAGATAATGCACCTAAAATTGAGTCAGCTAGAGAATGTAAAATTACATCACCATCTGATATTGCTTCGATTCCGAATCCGAATGGGAATTTTACTCCACCAAAGACTATTGAATTTCCCTCACAAAATCTATGTAAATCAAACCCATTCCCAATAAGAATATCCTCTTTTACTAAATCCTCTTGAAAAGTAATTTTTATATTTTTTTGCGACCCCGCAATAAAATTTACACTATATCCAGAGTTCTCCATTGCTGAGCTCTCATCAGTAGGATAAATATTTTTCGAAGTTTGTACTTCAAGAGCATTCTTTAATTTCTTAGATTCACAGATTTGAGGTGTTTGAACTAAAATAAAATTATCTCTTTCTTCAATCTTACAAGATCCTCCCTCTAATCTTTTAATTGAATCTTTTGGCCTTATCCCATAAAAAATACAATCATAATCAGAGTCCAAGATAGATGTATATATATTTTCTAAAGAATCAAGGTCAATATATGGTCTCACTCCATCATGGGTCATTACATAGTCATATTTTTCAATATTTTCACTTCTAATTCCGTTTAGTACAGATTCTGACCTAGAATTTCCTCCACTTACGATAGAGAATCTTTCATCTAGTTTGATACTTATTTTTTTTTGAAAACTTTCTGGATCTTTTACAACAACCACAATCTTTGAAGCAGGCTTAAACATCATAAAAGTATCTAAAGTTGTCTCAATAACTGATAAATCTCCCAAACTAGCGTGCTGTTTTTCAATTTGTGACGAAAATCTATTACCTATTCCAGCACATGGAATAATTACCAAAAGGTTGTTATTCATTCTCATCCTCTTCTTCAAAAACTATGAACTCTTCATCAGGCATGGTGAGGTTAAATTTTTCACGAGCAATATTTTCAATATGCATATTAGGGTTTTCTTGAGCTTGTTTAATGCTTTCAGATAACTTTTTATTTTCATCCATTAGTCTTTGATTTTCTTCTAGCAACTCTTTGTTGCTCTCAATAATCATATTTCTCTCATTAATACCGCTTTCACTGAAAAATAATGAATACAAAAGAGCTGCAATAAGAAAGAAAAATAAAATAATAATTAAAGGCGCTAATCTCATCATCAGCCATATGAAAAGCTATTTTTCTTATCAATCCAATAAAGCCTATTATATTTTGCAACCCTTTCAGATCTGCATGGTGCTCCCGTTTTAATTTGACCGGCTCCTGTTCCAACTGCCAGATCAGAAATTGATGAGTCCTCGGTCTCTCCAGATCTGTGCGAAATAATATTTTGGTAGTCATTATTTAAGGCAATAGAAATTGTTTCAAGTGTTTCTGATATTGTTCCAATTTGGTTGTATTTTATTAAAACTGAATTAGCGATCTCATCACTAATTCCTTTTTTGAGGACTTCAGGATTTGTAACAAAAAGATCATCGCCAACAAGCTGACATTTTCCTCCAATCTGTTTTGTAAGCAGTTTCCATCCCTCTAGATCATTTTCATCCATCCCATCTTCAATAGATATTATTGGGAAATCATTTGCCAAACCCTCTAAATATTCAGCAAATTCTAAACTAGTAAGCTCTCTATCTTCACCCTTAAGATGATAAGTGCCATTTTCATAAAATTCACTTGCAGCACAATCCAGAGATATACAGATATCTGAACCTAATTTAAGATCAGTTTTTTCTACCGCCCTTGCTATTAACTCAAGAGCTTCTCTATTTGTATTGAGGTTTGGAGCAAACCCACCTTCATCACCTACTGCAGTTGATAAGCCTTTTTCTTTAAGAATAGATTTAAGATTCCAATATATCTCAGAAGACCACTGCATGGCTTGCGAAAAATTAACAGCTCCTTTTGGAATAATCATGAATTCTTGTATATCGATATTGTTATCGGCATGCTCACCACCGTTAAGAATATTTAACATAGGTATTGGAATAACTTGATCAATTGTTTTGCCCATTTTATTACCAAGCAAAATGTTAAAATAATTATGTAAATCTAAATTCTCTGATTTAGATGATGCTTTTGCAGAAGCTATTGATACAGAAAGAATTGCATTAGCTCCAAGATTAGATTTGTCAGCTGTGCCATCTAAGTTATTTAAGATTTGATCGATATGATCTTGGTCAAGTGGATTCTCTCCTATAAGAGAATTTTTTATGCGATCATTAACATTATCTATGGCTTTTGTAACGCCTTTACCGAGAAATGCTTGACCTCCATCTCGTAGCTCAAGAGCTTCTTTTTCACCAGTTGAAGCGCCGCTAGGGACCATTGCAACTGATCTAGTTCCATCATCTAATTGTATTTCAGTAGAAATTGTAGGAAGACCTCTTGAATCCAGAACTTGAATGGAGGTTAGATTTTCAATTTTGGGCATTTTATTTAAGATCTAAATCTTTTTGAGACTTTACAAGTTTATCGAGTTCTTGTACTTGAAGAAGAAATGATTCAAGCTGATCAAGTTTTAGGGCGCATGGTCCATCACATTTAGCTTTATTTGGATCAGGATGAGCTTCAAGAAACAATCCAGCAATCTTTTGAGAAATTCCTGCTTTTGCCATATGCAAAAGGTATTCTCTCCTACCATCAGTAGACTTTCCCAGCCCCCCAGGAAGTTGGAGTGAGTGAGTAACATCAAACATGACTGGAACAGAATATTCTTTCATTATTTGAAAATTAAGCGTATCAACTACAAGATTGTTATAACCAAAAATATTTCCTCTCTCACATAAAATAACCTTGTCATTTCCAGCAGACTTACATTTTTCAACAACATTTTTCATTTCAGCTGCTGAAAGAAATTGTGGCTTCTTAAATTGAATAGCTGATTTTGTTTTTGCAGCTGCAGAAACAAGATCAGTTTGTCTGCATAAGAATGCAGGAATTTGAATAACTTCACAAACTTCACTTACTGCTTTGGCTTGGCTTGGTTCATGGATATCGGTAATTACAGGAACATCGAATGCTGATGAAACTTTATCAAGTATTTTCAGCCCTTCATCCATACCCGGACCTCTAAAAGAATCAATTGAACTTCTGTTAGCCTTATCAAAGGAGGCTTTAAAAATCCAATTTATATTTAACTTGTCAGTAACTTCTTTAAATTTTTCAGCTACTAAGAGAGCGGTCTCTTCTGATTCAAGAACATTCATTCCACCCATCAAGGTCAAACCTTGATCATTTCCTATTTGAAAATCTTTTATTGAAATATCTTTCATTTTTTAGTCTTTATTGTACTTGAAATGAAGCTATTAAAGATAGGATGTCCGTCTCTTGGATTTGAAGTAAATTCGGGATGAAACTGACAACCAAGAAACCAGGGATGGTTTTGTATCTCAACCATCTCAACCAGCATGTCATCTACAGAAGTACCAACTATATTCATGCCTTTTGTATTAAATCCATCTCTAAATTCCGGGTTAACCTCATATCTATGTCTATGCCTTTCAACAATTTCTTCCTTTTTATACATTCTAAAAACATTAGAGCTCTTTTTTAGAACGCAGGTCTGCCCACCCAACCTCATTGTTCCGCCTAAATCTGAGTCAGCTGTTCTTTTTTCAGTTTTACCAGTTTTATCTTTCCATTCTGTAATAAGGGCAACAACAGGATAATTTGTTTTTGAATCAAATTCAGTGCTATTAGCTCCTTTAAGACCTAACATATTTCTTGCAAACTCAATGAGAGCAATTTGCATTCCAAGACATATTCCAAAATAGGGTATATTTTTTAGCCTTGCATATTCACAGGCAATGATCATGCCTTCAATACCCCTACTACCGAACCCGCCTGGAACTAACACAGCATCTGCAAATTTAAGCTTAGTTTTAACATTTCTTTTAGTTAATTTTTCTGCCTCTACAAAAGTTATATTTACTTTTGCATTATTTTTGATTCCAGCGTGATCAAGTGCTTCATTGAGAGACTTATAGGAATCTTTTAATTCCGTATATTTCCCAACCATAGCAACTTCAACAGATTTTTTAGGATTTAATTTAGCTTGAACAACTTTTTTCCAATCATTTAAGTTTGGTTTTTTTGTTTTGAGGCCCAAATCTTTTAAAACTATTTCATCTACTTTCTGTTTATGAAGCAACAAAGGTATTGAGTAAACTGTATCTACATCATGCATAGATATAACATTAGACATATCAACGGAGCAAAATAGTGCTATTTTCTTTTTTTCATCTTTAGGGAGTTCTGTTTCAGATCTACAAATAAGACAGTTAGGACCAATACCCAAAGACCTCAGCTCTTTAACTGAATGCTGGGTAGGTTTAGTTTTTAGCTCACCTGAAGCATTTATATACGGTACAAGAGTTAAATGAACAAATGATGTTGATTTTGAAGGAAGATCTAAAGACATTTGTCTAATAGCTTCAACAAATGGCTGACTTTCTATATCTCCAATAGTCCCTCCAATTTCTACTATAGCAACATCGCTTGCTGCTGCCCCTGTCTTAATCCTTCTTTTAATTTCGTCGGTTATATGAGGGATAACTTGAACAGTACCGCCAAGATATTTTCCTTTTCTTTCGTTCTTAATTACAGATTCATAAACTATTCCTGCAGTAAAGTTATTCTTTTTAGAAGCCTCAAATCTAACAAAACGCTCATAGTGACCTAAGTCAAGATCCGTTTCTGTTCCGTCATTCGTAACAAACACTTCTCCATGCTGAAATGGACTCATAGTCCCAGGATCAACATTGATGTAAGGATCTAATTTTAATAAGGAGACCTTTAGGCCTCTTGCTTCGAGAAGAGCCCCAATTGAGGCGGCAGCAATACCTTTTCCAAGAGAAGAAACAACTCCACCGGTGATAAAAATATACTTAGTTTTCGCCATCATTAAAGATAATCATGATGGGATAACAGAATAACAGATATTAAAGATTATATAAATGCTTTATGGAGCTAACTCTGCAGTTTCTTTGAATAATGGTCTTGATAGATCAGCCCAATCAATGTCTGCATCACTTGCATCATCTTCATACTCAAGAATACCAAGTTTTTCAAATTTAGGTCTAATTGAATCAGTTAATAGCCCAATTCTCTTTAAATTTGGCATAACCCTTTGAAACAAAAGCTTTTGAAATGTTTGCATAATTTCAGAGCTTAATTGAAATTGTCTAGCATCTTCAACATTCCAACCAAAGTGTTCATAGACTTCTATCGAAACAAGCCTTTCCTTGCTTAAGAAGCATGCTTCATAAGCAAACTGAGCCCTTTCTTCAATTTCTTTTTCAGATAAAGTTGTTACAAACTCTTCTAAATAATTAATTCCAAAAGTTACATGTCTTGCTTCATCTCGAATTATTAAATCAAGCATATCTTTAAGGACTGGATCTGGCGTTAAATCCCTTGAAGTTCTAAAAGCTGCTAGAGCTAGTCCCTCAATAATTAGCTGCATTCCAATAAACTTAAGATCCCACCTTGGGTCTGTAAGGATTTTATCTAAGATTGATTTTAGAGCATTACCTATTGGATACATAAGCTCCATTCTCGATTGAACATATCTATTAAAGCTTTCTACATGTCTAGCTTCATCAAAAGTTTGAGAAGCTGCATAAAGCTTTGCATTATAAGTTGGTGCACAACTAGTTAGCTGAGATGCTACAAGTAAAGCTCCCTGTTCTCCATGCAAGAATTGGCTCATACTCCATGCCTGTCTATGCCTTAGAAATCTCAACTTTTCTTTGTCTGACAACTTTTTGTAGGGCTCGTAATCATCCCAAAAAATTGGTGGGGGTTCATCTAAATGAACTACGGGTCTGTCCCAGTTAATATCCATATTAGAATTCCAGTTAAGCTCTTTACCTAACTCATAAAGCTTTTTTATTCTGTTATCTTGTATTGTATAGTCCCAATTATATGACCCTGTTAGAGGCGTATTAAAGATCTCAACAACATCAGTAACATCATTTTCTGACATATAGTCGGGTAAATCATCTGAGTCGATTACTTTTCTGGGTGTATCGTTAAGGTAATTAATTTTCATTTAAGTCACTTTTACTTTTACTCTTTTAGTGATTCTAGTCATAAGCTCATATGAAATCAATCCATTTTTATTTGAAAATTCATTGATTGGGAGTTCTTCAGACCAGAAAGAAACAAGATCATTTTCTGCTACTTTAGGAAGATTTGTAACATCTATTGATACTAAATCCATGCTCACTCTTCCAAAAATCTCTGCCTGTTTATCATTTACTAACACTTTAGTCCCGTCAATTGTTGTTTGGGGGATTCCATCAGCATATCCAGCATAGACTATAGCAATTCTCATATCCTTAGATGCTTTCTTTCTCCCACCATATCCAACTCTTTCTCCTTTTCTTATGTTTCTTATCGAAATTATTGGGGCTCTGAATGTCATTGCTGTTTTTAGATTCAAATTTTTAAACTCTCCACCATAAGCGGCTATACCTGATCTAACCCAATCAAATGAAAGCTCAGGGAAATTTATTAAACATGCACTATTACAAATACTTCTTTTTGTTTTCCTCTCAACTAAGTTAAAGACTTTTTCAAAGTTATTTATTTGCATCTTGTTCATTGGATCATTTGGATCATCTGCGCATGCCATATGTGTCATGAGCACAGAATTAGAATTTATGATTCCCTTTTCATAGGCTACTTTTAATTCTTCTTGTGAAAGCCCCAATCTATTCATGCCAGTATTTATTTTTATCCAAAGGCCAAGCTCACTATTATTAGTGCCAATAAGCTTAAATTGGTTCATATTATGAATAACTATTTGTATTTTATTTTCTTTAGCTACTTTAATTTCATGATCTGTATAAATGCCTTGCATAAGAAGGATGGGCTTATTGGTGGCTTTTCTGACTAAAATAGCTTCTTCCATTCTAACTACACCAAAAGCATCAACATAGCTTTCAAGTTTTCTTACAATCTCTTTTAAGCCATGTCCATAGGCATTGCTTTTCACGATGAACATAAATTTTGACTCGCTGCTAATAAGTGATTTTAGGCGAGAAATATTGCTAATAATTTTAGAGCTATCGACAATTAGCTCTGCTGAGAAGGTTGTCATTCAAACTTACTATATAGACCCTCCTCTGGGAGTCGGTCATCAGGAACAAAGTCTTCAAATCTTGCATACTGTTTCAAGAAAGTAAGATAAGTTTTGCCAATTGGACCATTTCTTTGTTTTCCAATAATAATCTCAGCCTTGTTACCCTGATCGGAATCCTCGTTGTAAACTTCGTCTCTATAAATAAATAAGATTACATCTGCATCTTGCTCAATTGCGCCAGAATCTCTTAAATCAGCCATCATTGGTCTCTTATCTGTCCTTTGTTCAACTGCTCTATTAAGCTGCGATAGTGCTAATACAGGGACATTTAACTCTTTAGCTAAGGATTTTAAAGATCTTGATATCTCAGAAATCTGATTAACGCGGTTTTCGAGAGATCCTGGAACCTGCATTAGCTGTAAGTAATCTACTACAATTAATGAAAGCCCATTTGGCTCCTGTCTATTAACTCTTCTTGCTCTGGCTCTAAGCTCCATAGGGGAAATTAGAGAACTATCATCAATATATATAGGAAGTTCACGCAGCCTCTTGCTTTGCTCAACTACCTGAGTGACTTGTTTATTATCAAGCTTTCCTGATCGAACGTCCTGTTGATCCAATCTAGACATTCCTGAAAGTAATCTAGTAGTTAGTGATTCTGCAGGCATCTCAAGACTAAATACAAGCACAGCTCCAGTGTTTTCATCATTCTCGACTAAAACATTTTCTGCTATATTCATTGCAAGTGCGGTTTTACCCATGCTTGGCCTTCCTGCAACAACAATCAGGTCACCATCCTGCAGTCCCTGTAATTTATTATCTATTGCTTTAAAGCCAGTTGAGCTACCAAGGAGTTTAGAGCCGCTTTCAGCCAATTGATGGAGTCTATCAATTGATTTAGGTATCAACTCCTTCATTGATAGAATGCTAGATTGTGATCTATTAGCTTCATCATTTAAAGAAAATATTTTTCTTTCTGCTTCATCGAGAAGACTATAACCATCCATTCCTTGAGGGTTGTTTATTAATTCAGCAATCTCAGAATTTGCTTTCATGAGTTGTCTTGCTACTGATCTTTGCCTGATAATTTCGGCATATGCCTCGAGGTTTGCCGCAGTTGGGGTCTCGGTTGCCAGCGATATAAGATAATCTTTACCTCCGATTTTATTAAGAAGATTTTTACTATCAAGCTTTTCAGATACTGTAAGGGGGTCAAGCGGCTTATTCTCATTAATAAGCTCTCCCATGCTCTCAAAAATAAGTTGATGATCTTTACCATGGAAATCTTTATCAGAAATTTTGAGGATAACTGAATCAAATCTTTCAGTCTCGAGCATTAAGCCACCTAAAACGGCTTTTTCAGCTTCCCTAGCTTGTTGGTTAAAATTGTTAGTTATTTCTGACATGGGTTTATGATTTTTACATCATATTCAAAAATAAACAACTACTCTGATTCTACTTTTACTATGATTTCGGTTGAAACCTCTTGATGAAAGGATATTGTTACTGAATGCTCACCAATTTCCTTAATAGGACCTTCTGGAAGTTGAACTTGGCTCTTATCAATTTGAATATCTGATGATTGACATGCTTCTTCTATTTCTCTGGTTCCAATTGAACCATACATAGAGCCTTCTTCAGAAACAGCAACTTTGATTAAAACCTCTTTTCCAGAAACAGCATCTGCTGATGCTTGAGCTTGGACTTTCAGATCTTCTGATTCTGCTGCTAATTCTGCTTTTTTGGCTTCAACTATTTTTATATTCTCATCATTAGCAAACATTGCCTTTTTTTGAGGTATTAAGTAATTCCTTGCAAATCCTGACTTCACATTAACAACATCTCCGATGTCACCTAAACGAATAATTTTATCTAATAATATAATTTTCATATTTATTTATGTGAATCTGTATATGGCAATAAAGCCATATATCTAGCAACTTTAATAGCTCTAGTAATTTTCCTCTGCTGAGAAGAGGTAACTCCAGAAACTCTTCCAGGAACAATTTTCCCAGTTTCTGTTATATACCTCTTAAGTAAATCAATGTTCTTATAATTTATAAATTTTGAATCGAGATTACTCATTTCTAGTCTCCTCTTTTTCATTATCAGCTTGCTTATCTTCAGTTATTTCTTCATCTTTGCTAACTTCATCAACGGTTTCCTTTACTTCATCAAGCTTTTTGTCATCATCTTTTTTTGTATCTTCTTTTTTATCGGATGATTTTATGACTTTTTTAGGTTTATCCTCTTCGTTCTTAGAATCCTCTTTAAGGACAGATTCAAAGTCTGGAACATTATTAGTTTTCATGAATAAATGTCTAATTATCATGTCATTGAACTTTATCTTATTTTCAATTTCAGAAACACTTTCCGGATTCCCTTCTACATAATAGAAAAGATAGTGACCTTTATTATGATCATCTATGGAATATGCAAGCTTTCTTCTTCCAACATCATCCAACCTAGATATCGAAAAATTATTATCTGACAACAGTTTTTCAAAGCTGGTGAAAAACTTATCAATATCCTTTGATAGGTCAGGATTAATTATTAAAGCTATTTCGTAATTTTGCATTTTTACCCTATGGTTTTAAGACTTAGCACTTATTTGCTAAATCAAGGTGTTTGAATTATATATAAAATTTTTTTCTAATCAATAATTATTTTTAAGCCAACTCCAAGCTTTGGATACAAAGCTATCGCCTGAGTTTGATACAAGACCGTTTTTAATTCTATCATTGCCGTAGGCCAAGAGACCTATAGAAGTTGCATATATTGGGTTTCGCAAAATATTTTCCATGCCTGAAAATTTCTCTGGTACTCCTAATCTAACGCTTGTCTGAAATATTGATTCTGCTAATTCAACTACGCCCTCCATTTTTGAGGTTCCACCAGTTAAAACTATTCCTGCCGGAATCTTGTGCTCAAATCCATTTCTTTCAATCTCAGCTCTTATTAGCTCAAATAGCTCAACATATCTAGGCTCTATAATCTCTGCCAATGATCTTCTTGCCAACTCTCTTGGAGGTCTTCCTCCAACTCCCTGAACCTCTATCATGTCTTCGTCATTTGTAAATTCTGCAACTGCACATCCATATGTTTGTTTTATTTCTTCAGCTTGAGATGTGGGTGTTCTGAGGGCAACAGCGATATCGCTTGTTACCTGATCTCCTGCAATTGGTATTACGCCTGTGAAAATGATTGATCCAGAATTAAGAATTGCAATATCTGTTGTGCCTCCCCCAATGTCAACTATACAAACACCTAAATCTTTTTCATCCTCAGTTAGAATTGAATATGAGCTTGCAAGTTGCTCAAGCACAAATGCATTTGCATTTAAATCACAAGAACTAATGCATTTCTCAATATTTGAGATTGCATTAGATGCGCACGTAACAAGGTGAACACTAGATTTTAGTCTAACACCAGTCATACCAATAGGTTCTTTTATCGAGTCTTGCTCATCAATTGTATATTCCTGAGGTATAACATGAAGCATTGTCTGATCTGATGGAACAGCAACTGCTCTTGCAGATTCTATAACCGCATCCACATCAGATTGTTTTACTTCTTTGTCTTTTATGCCAACAACACCCTCTGAGTTTAGGCTCTTAACATGATTTCCAGCTATTCCGACAAAAATATTTCTTATCTTTTCATCGATTAAAGACTGAGCCTGTTCAACAGCTTTCTCTATTGCATCTGTTGTAGCATCGATATTAACAACTACACCTTTTTTTAAGCCACTTGATGGGTATGTTCCGAGTGAAAGTATTTCTAGATTATCAGATGAATCATACTTACCGACTAAACAAACAACTTTTGAAGTCCCAATGTCTAAACCAACTATAAGATCTTTATTTTTTAATTGATTATTTGACATATTTCAGAGAAATTCCTGCATTACTTCTTAAATCTACTATACTTGGATTTTTTCTTTTTGCGTATAAGTATTCTATAGTTTTTAAAAGATTTTCAAACTTATAACTATCTAAATTTCTTCCCAATTTTGCCTCAAAATCTTCAAATTGGAATATCCATCCCTCAACAGAATTGTAGTTAATTGAAACTAGTTTGTTTTCAGTAAAATCAATAGGATGCTTTATCCAGTAAAAAACTTCATAAAGTACTGACTCTGGACAATTAACCATCAGCATATTGTTAGATATGGAATTCTGATTTTTTGGGAAAATTACTAAATCTTTGTCTACAAAACTATTATTGTTCCAGATAAAAATAGGTTTTCTTGAAAAGATGTTTATGGAGGATGGTTTGAAGAAGTTTCTTTTGATTTCATATCTTTCAACCCAATGCTTTTGATCCAAAAAAGTTTTTATTCTTTTAATATTATTTTCATATTTTAATTCTTGTATAACCTCAAGCATGTAATTCTCATCAAAGGTTTCAATAAAATTAATTTCAAATTCCGCAGATTGCGAAGGAATAAAATATAGGATCAAAAAACTTACTAAAAAAAAATTTTTATTACTTTGCAATTTCATTTACTAGCTCATCAAAACTAAGCCCCTTTAAGCTTGCAGCATAAGGAAAAAGACTATGATCAGTCATACCTGGAACAGTATTAAGTTCTAATACAAAAAAATTGCCTTTTTGATCTTGCAGAATATCCACCCTTCCCCATCTTGAAAGTCCAAACACATTGAAACAATTCTTAGCTATTTCTTTTAGTATGCCCAGGTCATTTTCACCCAAATCAGCTTCAATAATCTGCGTTTCGTCATCATCATATTTAGCTTCATAATCATAGAATTCTCTTTTTGTAATTATTTCTAAGGGTTCAAGAATATGATCATTTAAAAAACCAACAGTAAATTCCCTGCCCTCAATAAATCTTTCGACTAAAAATCTTCTTTCTCTATCAACTAAATCTATATTTATCTTCTCTAGATCAGATTTTGAGAAATCTGTTACCTTAACAATATCTATACTAGAGCCCTCTTTGCATGGTTTTATAAACACTCCTTCTTGAAATTGCTCTTCTATTTTATTTTTAGATTCAATTATTTCTTGAAATGTTTTATAAACAAAGAAGTCAGGAGTAGGAAGATTGTGCTGTCTTAATATGTTTTTGCAAATTTCTTTATCCCAACTATTCTTGCAAGCTTCAAAACCTGATCCGGTATAGTCTATTCCTGCTTTCTCCATTCTGGCTTGAAGAACACCGCTTTCGCCCTCTTCGCCATGTAGTGCAATAAAAACAAGATTAAAATCTTTCAACTCTTCTAATTCAGTCAGGTCTGCATAATCAATTAAGTAAGATTCATAACCATTTTTTACTAAAGATTTATGAATAAATTTTCCGCTTTTGAGTGAAATCTCTCTTTCGGAGGAATTACCCCCATAGAGAACACAGACTTTTTTCATATCTTCCATCTTTTGATTAAACCTTTTGAAACCATAGAGACATTACCCGCACCCTGAGTTATTACAACATCATATTTATCTATATATTGCTCAACCATATCATTTACATCTTCATGGCTAACGAGATTGCAAAAATTTTTTCCATTTATTTTATTTAATTTTTTTGCCATATTTTTTGAAGTGACTCCCTTAATTTCTTTTTCACTTGCAGAATAAATTGGTAATAAAAATACTTTATCAACTTTGCTTAAAGTTAAAATGAAATCTTTGAAAAGCATTTTTGTTCTTGAAAATCTGTGTGGTTGAAAAATCATAAGAACTTTTTTTTTCTTAAAATGTTTCCTTAAAGAAACTATTACCTGCCCTATTTCACTAGGATGATGCCCATAATCATCAATATGAGTAACTTGCTTATTTCTAATTATTAGCTTAAATCTCTCAAGTCTCCTTTCGACACCAGAAAAAGATTTCAATGCAGCTCTGATTGTCTGAATGCTAATTCCCTCCTCTATAGCAACTGCTATAGCAGCAACAGAATTGTAAATATTATATTTCCCCTGAAGTGATAACCTAAATTTATGCTTTTTATTTGTGTCTTTTATATGAATCTTAAAATCAACGTAATCGAAGAAGTAATTGATTTCACTAATTGCAATGTCACTTTTCTTATTTAAACCAAACGTAATTACCCGTCTTTTTATTCTTTTTAATACATCCCTGCTGTTTTTATCATCATAATTAGCAATGACATATCCAAAAAAAGGAATATTATCTGAAAAATCTAAAAAAGATTTCTTTAAGTTGTTAATATCGCCCTCATAGGCCTCAAGATGATCATCATCTATATTTGTTATAACAGCAGAATCAGGATAAAAACTTAAAAAAGATTTATCACTTTCATCTGCTTCAAATATAAAAAAATTTCCGTCACCAAGGCGTGAGTTACCATCTGAACTCAGTATTTTTCCTCCAATAACATAAGTTGGACTTAATAAAGCTTGATTAAAGATATGAGCAATTAAGCTTGTTGTAGTTGTTTTTCCGTGGCTTCCAGCAACTGCTATTCCTTGGTATCCTCTTGAAATACCACTTAACATCTCAGCTCTGGGAATAATTGGTATATTTTTCTTTTTTGCAGATAACACCTCTACATTTGAAGAATGAATTGCGGACGATAGAACAATTAAGTCTTTATTACTTATATTCTTACTTTTGTGCGAGTAAGTTACTTCAACACCTGACTTCTCCAACTCATCAAGATCTTTTGTTTTAGAAATATCTGAACCCGAAATGTTATACCCTTTCTTATGAAGAATTGTTGCAATTCCTATCATTCCAGACCCACCAATGCCTATAAAATGTATATTTCTTATTTTCTTAAATTGCCGCATTATCTTTATGAATTTCATTCAACATTAAAGAAGCAGCTCTTGAGTGATCAATTGGTGGCTCTTTCTTTTTCCAATCCTGATAAGTTTTTTCATGAATTATTTTTCTAAGAAGATAAGAGAGACTATCCAGTGAGTCTTTTTCTTGAAAAATCCTACCTTGATTTTTTTCCTCATAAAATACTGCATTAAAGTATTGATGATTATCAATTGATGTTGGAAGAGGAATCATGATCATGCCTCTCTTTTTTTGTGAAATCTCACTAAGAGTGCCTGCCCCACATCTGCAGATAACAAAGTCACACCATTCTATGTAAGCATCTAAATTATCTATAAATTCAGAAATTGATGCATTAATTTCTTGGTTATAGTTTGAAACATTTTGAATCTTACCCAATCCGCATTGATGGATTACATTTAACTTAATATTTAGAGCATTTATAGCAGTGGGTATATTTTTATTAATAAAATCTGCTCCTTGGCTTCCGCCAGTCACTAAAATATTCAAATTATCATTTTGATGAATATCTATAGCTTTTTTATTTTGTGTATTTGGTGGATTTCCAATAAAAAGGTATTTTTTGTTTTTGCTAACTGGAAATGCGGTGAACATCTTTTTTGCAAACATTGAAAGAAGTTTATTTGAAGATCCGACAACTGAGTTCTGCTCATGTAAATACAGTTTCCTTAAACTGATGATACTAGCAAAACCTACTGGTACTGTTATAAATCCACCAAAACAAATTACTGAAGATATATTTTTTGAAATAATAATCGATATGGCTTGAAAAAAAATTAGAGGTAACTTAAATAGAAAGATTAATTTTTGAGTTATGCTTTTTCCTCTGAAGCCATCCAATTCAAATTTTATAAAATCTATATTCTCATTTTGTTGGAAAACTTTTTTTTCGAGATCAGTATTAGTTCCTAAAAAAGTGACTCTATAGTTCTTTTTAAGAGCCTCCCTTGCAAAACTCAGTGCAGGAAAAATATGTCCGCCTGTTTTTGCAGCGCAAATAATTATATTTTTCATTTATAGAACTTATTTTCGTTATTAATCCTTACAACTATAGCTATTAGGCTCATCATTACAAGCAAACTAGTACCTCCATAACTCATGAATGGAAGGGTTAGTCCCTTTGTAGGAAGCAGTCCAATATTAACTCCTATATTTAAAATTACTTGAAGTGATATTAAAAATCCTATTCCAAAACAAAGGTAACCCTGGAATGGTCTAATTTTATTAAATGATTCAAAGGAAACTTTAAAGATACCTATCAATAAAAACACATACATCGAAATTAGGACAACTCCTCCTATTATTCCAAGCTCCTCAACTAATATTGCAAAGATAAAATCTGTATGTGCCTCGGGTAAAAAAAGATTCTTTTGAATGCTATTTCCTAAACCTAAACCAAACCATCCTCCCTGACCTAAACTTATTAAGGATTGAGCAAGTTGCCAACCACTGTCTTGAATATCCTCGAAAGGGTCGACAAAACTTAATAATCTTATCAATCTATAAGGTTCAAAAAATATTGCAATTGCTCCGAGTATTAAAAAAAGCATTATCAAAATTAAAAATTGATAAAAAGAAATACCAGCAAAGAAAAGTAAAACCATTACAATTAAGCAAAGTATGGCAGCAGATCCATAATCTGGTTGAATTAATATCAAAGAAGCAAAAAGAGTTAAGATAAAAAGAGGTCTTAAAAAACCAGATGTTGAAGATATTTCTTCAAGTCTTCTTACGCAATATCCAGAAATATAAATGAGCATACAGAACTTCGCAACTTCAGATGGCTGAATATTTATTGGTCCAAATCTTATCCATCTCATACTACCGTTGACTTCAGTGCCAACTCCAGGAAAAAATAATGCGACCAGCAGGATAAAAGATACCATCAATAACAACCAATCAAATTTTCTTAAAAAATCTGATGGCATAAGAAGAAAGAAACAAAAAATAATAAAGCCAATTGAAATAAAAATAGCTTGTCTTGAAGCAAAGAAAAAAGGATTATCATAAATTGATTCAGCTCTGACCATACTCGAGGAAAGAACCATAACTTCTCCAAAGATTAACAAGAGAACAAAGGTAAAAAGAATTTGAAAATTATTACTTTTAAGTTCCAAAATACCTCTCTATAAGTTTATTGAATGCCTTTCCCCTTTCTTCAAAGTTAGTATAGTCATCGCCACTAGGATATCCTGGTGAAAAAAGAATATTTCTAATATTAGTTTTTTTAATTTCTTTGATTGCTAAGCTAAGATTTTCACATAAAACTTTATTTTCATGTTTAACGGATGGGAAGATTTCATCTTTATGTTTGCCACATATAACCACTAATGCTGGATTGGAAATCTCAATTTTTCTATATTCTTCTTTTTTAGGATTTCCCAATAGTATCAAAGCAAAATCTTCAAAGATTTTACTTGCTTCACATATAGCGAATTTTAAGGAGTGAAAGTTAGTCGATTTGGAGTCATTGATAATATTATGACTTATTTTTTGAAACCTAAATGGGAGATCTTTAAGTTCTTTCTTTGGTGGGATAGAGCCAGTAATAAATTTATATATTATGTTTATATCATCATTATGGATACTTCTTTTAGCTTCTAATATTCTTTTTTTCGATTGAATATAGTCTTCAATATTTTCGTGGTAATCAAGATGATCACTATCTATATTAAGAAGAATCCCATAATCAAGATCAACATTTGAAACCTTATCTAACTGAAAGCTAGAAAGCTCAATAATTGAATATTTTTTTCCATTATTCAAAACATCTAGGACCGGCTTGCCAATATTACCAACTAGATTTGTGGAGTATTCTTCCTCCAATAGTTGCATTAAGTGGAAGCAGGTTGTACTTTTTTTGTTCGTACCTGTTATTCCTATTTTTATTGAATCATCCTCATTGAAAAAGATATCCATATCAGTAATAACTGTTGAATATTTCTTTAAATTTTTAAAGTCCTTTTTAGATACTGAAGGGCTTACATAGATATTTTTATAAAAACTATCTTCAATCTTTGAAGCAATTTTTAATGAGTCATTATGCAAAATGTCATATATTTCAAACTCTTCACCTTTGATATCAAGGTATCTTTGAAATGACTTTCCAGTTAAACCGTAGCCATATATCAGAGATGGCATGAATTACCTTAATTTGAGTGTTGCAAGTGCAACTAAAATTAGAACAAGAGTAATAATCCAGAACCTGACGATAATTTTTGGCTCTGGCCACCCTTTTAGCTCAAAATGATGATGGATAGGTGCCATTAAAAAAACCCTTTTTTGTCTCAATCTGTAAGAAGTGACTTGAATCATTACACTAAGAGTTTCAGCTATAAAAACGCCTGCCATAATTGCATAAACTATTTCATGTCTCAAGATTACGGCAAGGACTCCAAGAATTGCTCCAAGAGTAAGTGAACCAACATCTCCCATAAAAACTTCTGCAGGATATGAGTTGTACCATAAGAAGCCTATTCCTGATCCTATTAGTGCTCCACAAAATACAATGAGCTCACCTGCAATTTTGAGATGTGGTATAAATAAATATTCTGCAATTAACTGGTTACCCATTGCATACGCTATTAATCCCAAACCCCCACCGATTAAAATAGTAGGCAAGATTGCTAAACCATCAAGACCATCCGTTAGATTTACTGCATTAGAGGAACCAACAATTACAAAGGAGCCAAATAAAATAAATGAAAGCATACTCATTTCAAAGATCCAATCTTTATTAAAGAGGAGTATTAAGGATATTTCTGCAGAGTCTTCCGCGGTGAAGTATAAGAAACTTACAGCCGTAACTGAAACTATAGTTTGAGACAATAGTTTAAGCCTTCCAGATATCCCTTTTGAGTCTTTGTATTTAATTTTTAAAAAATCATCTAGAAAGCCTATAACTGTAAAACCCAATGTAATAAAGAGGCAAACCCAAATATATCTGTTACCTAAATCTGCCCACAATAAGCTAGATATAAGCAGTGAAGAAATTATTAATAAGCCTCCCATTGTTGGGGTGCCAGACTTTTCTTTGTGAGACTCTGGGCCTCTCTCCACTCCAAATTGTTTGAATTGCATCCTTTGAAGCCAGCTTATTAGCTTAGGACCCAGAAATATTGTCAATAATAATGCTGTTACTGTTCCTCCAATTGTTCTGACAGTAAGATATCTGAGAACGTCGAAGCCAGGATCAATATCTACAAGAACGGTTCCTAAGTATTCAAACATTAAATAAACCTTTCCATTTTCATTCCTCTAGATCCTTTTATTAAAACAATATCATTCTTTTCAATAAAATTAATAATAAAATCCTTAAGTTGTTCTTCATTATAAAAATTATAGGATTTTTTTTGAAATCCATTAGATGCATATTTTGAAAGCTCTCCAAAAGTTATAAGAATATCAATCTTGGTCTTCTTCGCATACGAGCCTATATCAACATGAAATTTTTTTCGAAACCTTCCTAACTCAAACATATCTCCAAAAATAAAAATCTTTCTGCCTGAAAATTCTGACAGAACATCTATGCTTCTCTTGACTGACTCTGGATTAGCATTATAAGTATCATCAATCAAAGTAGATTTATTTCTCCAGGAAAGAATTTTTTGCCTTGAAATAGAACTTGATATTTTTTTTAAAGATTTAAGCATCTTAGAGTTGCTCTCGCCTAGCTCGTTAAGGCATGTATGACATACCAAAATATTTTGAACGTTATGCTTTCCTAAAAGTGATGAAGAAATAGAAATAACTTTATATTCCTTATTTTCTCTAGAGCTCTTGATGATATTAAAAGTCATCATTTTTTTATCGTTTGAGATTTTCACATTTTTTGTAATAAATTTTTTTGGGACAGGAATTACCTTTATATCTTTTGCCATTTTTTTCCATTTATGAAGATAATTCATATCATTTGGGACTATTAGAGTTCCTCCCTTACGAATATTCTTTACAAGTTCGGACTTAACCTTGAAAACACCTTCAACATTTATGAGTTTTTCTAAATGTGAGTTTCCAATATTAGTAATAATTCCTATATCAGGCTTAACAATCTTTGATAAGTATTCGATATCTCCTTTTTTTGCAGCACCTGCTTCTAAAACAAAATATTTACTATCCTTTTTTGCTGACATAATGCTAATCGGAAGGCCAATCTCATTATTAAAATTCTTAATTGTAGATGAGCACTTAGGAAGTGATTTTGAAATAATATTTGTTGTTGTTGTTTTTCCATTACTCCCAGTAATTAGTATTTTCTTTCCTTTAAAATTAGATGCAATCTCTGATGATATTTTTGAAAGCGCATTCCTAACACTAGGAACATAGATGATATTATTTTTATTTTTATAAGATTTATCAGAGCATAAAACTGCAACTGCCCCAGATGAAAAAGCTTTTGGGATAAATTTATTTCCATTAAAATTTTCCCCTTTCAGAGCAATAAATAGTGAATCTTTTTTGATAGTTCTTGTATCAATTGAAATATTTGTGAATTTAATATTTTTTTTTGGCTTTAAGCCAAGATACTGCCTTATATCGTTTGTGCTGGAAATGAATTTCATTAAAATTTTCTTTCTTTTTTTGTGCAATTTCCTTTTGCCAAGATTTCTAATTTAGGATTCTTGTTTTTGCCACCATCTTTGCTTTTAAGCCAAATATCGCCAAAAATTCTCCCTTTGCCCGTATACCAATTGATAGAGTTTGAGATTCCATAATATTCAACAGTATAGTTATCAAAAAGTGGATGATCTTCTCCCAAAGTCATTGATGATATTACTTCTATACCATTTTCACTTATCTTTTTACTCCAATTTGCTTTGGGATTTATCCAAATTGGTGATGGATCAAATGAATAATTTAGTTTTAGAAGGTTGTCATCATCAATTTCCCAATACTGAACAACCTGCAAAGATTCTTTCTGCCAATCGTCTTTATCAAAATTTGTTTTTGCTTTATTTATAAGAAAAATAGACTGTTGTGTCTGAGTTGCCAGGTTTTTAAAAAAATCTAAGCCTTCCGATATTACTGTTTTGGAAAGATCTCTGTAGGTTACAGAAAATGATCCATCGAGCTCGCAGATTATTTCTTTTTTTTCAGAAAAGGAAAATGTTGAAAAGACTATCATTAAAAGAGTGATATATTTCATAACATTTTCTCCACAACTCTTTGATCATTAAATGGTATCTTAGTTCCATTAATTTCTTGGAATTCTTCATGACCTTTCCCAAGAATCAATAAGATTTCATCTTCTTTTATAACTTCTAAGCCACTCTTTATTGCTCTCTTTCTGTCTGGTTCAACACTTAAGTTACTATACTCCTGATCTTTTCTTGAATCATCTAAAATTGATTGAAAACTTTCATTTCTAGAATTGTCAGAAGTAAAAATAACTTTTCTTGAATTAGTGCATACGAATTTCATAATTTTTTCTCTTTCAGAACTATCTCGCTCTCCTCCGCATCCATAAACAATGATTAAATCATCATAGATATTTGAGACTGAATTGACTATGGCTTTGATACCCCCAAAATTATGAGCATAGTCAACTAAGATATTTTTATTATTTTTAGATATTAATTTTGCCCTTCCATCGGGAAGATCTATTGACTTAATAAGCTCCCTATCAAAATAAATATTTTTTTCTAATTGATCAAGGCATGCTATTGCAAAAACTAAATTACAAACATTATGTTTTTGAAAAAATTTTACCTTTAAGTCCATACATTTTTCATTTGTTATTAATTTGAAGTCGCAACCATCTTTATTAGTTTCATTGATTGAATAGAAATAGTCTGCTTTTTTATTTGAGCTGCTCACTATGCATATGTCATGTTTTACTAATTCATTATCAATAAGTGAAGCAGAAGTTTCACAATCTCCATTTAAGATAGGTTTATTATGGGAAGTAAAATCTAATATCTTCAGTTTTGAGCCAATATAATTCTTAATACTTTTGTGGAAATCTAGATGGTCTTGCTCAATATTTAAGATTGCTCTAGTTTCAGCACCTATTCCTATAAGTCTATTCTGGTCTAATCCATGAGAAGAGGCTTCAATACAAATAAATAGGTCATCTTCATATTTTTCTTTAGATATAAATTCAAATAGTTCGAAAAGATTTGGGGTTGTGTTTCTTGTTCTCTTAAATCTTGTTCTACTTTCAAGTCCCAATGTCCCTGCTAGAACTGCATCTTTATTTGTTTTTAATAGGATTTGATAAGAAAAAAAAGCTGTTGAAGTCTTTCCATTAGTCCCTGTAAAAATAAGGAACTTTAAATTTTTTTCGCGAATATTATAAAAATTTAGATATATCTCTTTTTGTCTCTCAAATAAATCTTCTACAAAAAAACAAGGTATCTTGTTTTGTTCATAATAATCTTTTTTATTATGCAAGATACAGCTAGCTCCATTTGCAATCGCTTCATCAATATAATCAATTCCGTGAGATCTTAAGCCTTGAAGAGCTATAAAACATTGATCTTTCTCTACTAATTTTGATGAGCTGCTTAATCCAGATATAAATATGTCCTCATTAATATCTATCTCTAGGTCACGTAAAACTTTCATTTATTAAAATATCCCATATAACTAAAAACATCATTTGAAATCTTTTTGAAAAGCGGAGCTGCAACAGATCCTCCAGAATATTTTTGGGATCCCAGGCCATCGATGTTTACAAAGATAGTTAGCTCATTTGAGGGATTAGGTCCAATTCCAATAAAAGATGCTGTATAAGATGAACTTTTATAGTTACCATCTCTTAGTTTTTCTGTTGTTCCTGTTTTACCACTTACATCAAAGTTTTCTAACTTTGCAAGGATTCCTGTTCCATCCTCAATGACTTCCCTCATTGAAAATAAAACATCATTAGCAGTTTTTTCACTAATAATTTGTTCTGAAAAAATTTGAAATTCATTATCTTTAATTATCTTAAAATCATAATAAGTACCCTTATTTGCAAAGATTGCATATGCTTGTGAGATTTGAAAAGGTGTCGCAGTTAACCCATAACCATAGCCAAGTGTGGCTATTTCAATATCTGAAATTTCATCTCTAGAATTAATACTGCCAAATGAAGTAGAAGGAAAATTTATATTTACAGGTTTTGAAAATCCAAATTTTTTATAATTATCAATTAGCTTTTCTGCCCCCAAAAGAAATGAAATCTGAGTTGCACCTACTTGGCTAGATTCCTTGATAACCTCGAATGCTTTAAGTTGCCCATATTTCTTTCTGTCATTGATAATATTTCCATCAACTTCAATTTTTATTGGTAGCTCCATCTCTGTATCAATAGAAATTAGATTATTTTCAATAGCTCCTGCAAGAGCTAATGGTTTTACGATTGATCCTGGTTCATAGCTTTCAAGAAAAGCTCTATTTTTTTTAATGCTTCTCATTGGGTTATTCGGGTTATAGGAAGGATAACTTGCTAAAGCTAGGACTTCTTTAGCTGAATTATCTAGGATAATAACTGTGCCTGCAGTGCCATCATTATTTTTAATAGCTTCGACAAGATACTTATATGCAATATATTGAATATTGCTATCGATAGTCAGGTAAATATCTCTTGAGTTTTCCCCAAATTCTATAATTTCAAGCCTTTGTATAGCGCTTCTAGCTCCATCTTTGAGGACCCTCTCTTTTAGTGGCTTTCCAGTTAAAATTGAGTTGTAACTTTTTTCTAAGCCTTCTAAACCATATCCATCCCTGCCAGAAAATCCCACCAACGGAGCAACTTGTTCTCCAAGGGGATAGTGCCGCTTATAAGTCTTCTCAAGCTCTAACCTATTTATTCTTAGAGACCTAATTTTTCGCATCTCTTCAAAAGATAATGAAGCGCTTATTAAGGATTTCTTATTAAAGGGTTTATATTCTAAATCTTTAAGTTTAAGGGTATTTTTGATTTTTAAGAAATCATCCTCACTAAGTCCACTAAGTGCAAATAGATCAAAACCTGTAATACTTATTGCAAGAGGAATACCATTTTTGTCAAAAATAGATCCTCGTTTGAATTCGATTATCCTTTCTGAAGTATTTTGATTATTCCCTTTTTGTAGAAGAAAATTACCCTGTTGAACCTGAACATATACCAATCTTGAAAGAATTGCTGCTATCGATAAAAAAAGAAATAAAAATATTAAAAACAATCTCCAGTTTTTGTAATAAATCTTCATTTTATCTTCTTGGGTCTGACCTTTATCATCCCAAGATCCTCTTTAGCTTTTTTTTCAATTCTAGCAGGAGAGTTAAGAAAGAATTCCTCTGTTAAAAGCTGGTAATAAAGATTTTCTAATTCTTCATTCTGAATGGTAAGTCTTTCTTGTGTCTTAAAACCCGATCTTATTTCCCACCTAACATCAACGATAATAAAAGATAAGTAAGTAATTATTACTAGTTGTAAAAAAATAACTGGCAGGTAGAAATTTTGCATTATATCTTTTCGAAAACCCGCATAATTGCGCTCCTTGATCTCTTATTTCTTTGCAGCTCAGAAGCACTCGGCCTAATTTTTTTAGCAATTACTTTAAACTCTTTAATAACTTCATTATTCAGTGGAATTTCTTTTGGATAACTTATCTTTTTTGGAGCAAAAGATTGCTTAACTGATCTATCCTCGAGGGAGTGGAAAGAAATACAAACAATTCTTCCTCCAGTTTTTATTAAATCCTTTGATTTTTTTAATCCAGTTCTAAGATTATTTATCTCATCATTTAAATAAATCCTTAAGGCTTGAAAAGTTTTGGTTGCTGGATGTATTTTTTTAGGAGATCTGGTTTTTGATTTTTTTATTACTTCTGCTAAATCAATAGTATTTGAAATCTTGCCACCCTTATAAGAATCTATAATTGCATGCGAAATTTTTCTAGACTCTTTCTCATCTCCATATTGGTAAATAATGTTTGCTAGCTCCTCAACATCAATAGTTTGAAGAAAATCTTCAAGCTTTTTTGGTTGCCTGAGATCAATTCGCATATCAAGTGGTCCAGCCTCATTAAAGCTGAAGCCTCTTGATGAGTTATCATAATGAGTTGAGCAAAGTCCAAAATCAAATAAAATACCGTCAGCTTCTTTTGCTGAATTTATTGAGTCTAATTCTTCAAAGCCTACATGTTGAATTGAAAAATTATTGTCTTTGAAGTTTTCTTCTGCAAACCTAATTGCTTCGATATCTTTATCCAATGCCAAAAGCTCTCCATCTTTGGATATCGAATCGAGTATTTTTCTAGAGTGTCCACCCCTACCAAAGGTTGCGTCAATATATTTACCAGAAGGATTAGTAATTAAAAAATCAATCGATTCTTCCAGCAATACTGGAGAATGAAGCATCTTTTAATCTACTTGCTTTCTCATAAAAGTTGGCACATCGAGGAAATCAATTGCCTCTGCAGACGATGCGCCAACTTGCTGAACTTCTTTATTTGTTAAATCTTTATCTAATCCAACTGGTGAGAGCTTAATAGATGCCCTAGGTTTATTGTCAATAGCAAGCTTTGGAGATTTTTGATTAACTCCTGTTGCAACTATCGTAACCATTAGTTCATCTTTGAGAGATGGGTCAATTACAAGTCCATAGATGCATGTTGCATCATCAGCAGTAAACTCCTCAACAACTTCACTGACCTCAGTAAAATCTCCCATTGTAGGATCTTTGGCAGAAATATTTACTAGAACACCTCTTGCATCCTTAAGGTTTATATCTTCAAGAAGTTCACTTCCAACAGCTAATTCTGCTGCATCTCTTCCACGATCTTTTGTGTTAGATCTTCCAGTTCCCATCATTGCGATGCCTTTTTCTGACATAACTGTTTTTACATCAGCATAATCTACGTTTATGAGACCTGGTTTCATAATAATATCTGAAATGCCTTGAACAGCACCCTTTAAAACATTATCTGCTTGTGCAAAAGCTTCTGGAATAGGTGTATTTGCTCCAAGAACATCTATTAATTTTTGATTGGGTATTGTTATTAAGCTATCAACTTCTTCAACAAGAGCAGCAAGGCCTTTTTCAGCTGAACTCATTCTCGGCTTGCCTTCAAACTTAAATGGTTTCGTAACAACTGCAACCGTTAAAGCGCCAAGTTCTTTTGCAATCGATGCTATTACCGGTGCAGCTCCAGTTCCGGTTCCGCCACCCATACCAGCAGTTATGAAGATCATATCTGAGCCATGGAGTAGTTGTTCAATTGCTTCTCTATCTCTCTCTGCAGCTTGTCTTCCGACTTCAGGATTTGCTCCAGCACCAAGCCCTTTAGTCATTCCGCCTCCAAGCTTTAAAATAGTGGCGCCCTTAGCATTTTTTAAGGCCTGTGAATCTGTATTAGCGCATATAAATTCAACACCTTGGATTTTGTGATTCATCATGTGGATCACAGCATTGCCTCCGGCACCACCCACCCCAATAACTTTTATTTTTGCTTGATCATTATCATTTACAACTTCCCAATTCATTTCGTTTCCCCTAAAAACTCATATCCTTTATAGATTCTGGAAGAACTATATCTAGGATCTCTGTTGCAAGACTTCCTCCAGTCTGTCTTTGCTCCCAATTTTCTTGATTCCAAATTTCAAACTTATTACCCATTCCAATTAAGCATATCCTGTTAGCATTTTCTATTTGTGCATATTTTTTTAGATCAGCAGAAATTAAAACCTGCATTCTCCCATTAGGTTCAAAATCACAGACACTTGCATTACCCAAAATTGTCCACTGAAGATTCCTAACTATTGGATCAAGACCTTGTAAAGAAGAGAGTTTATTAGATATTTGGTCCCATTCACTTCCAAAGTAAACCTTGAGTGCGGGATACTGTGGATCTTTAGTAATAACTATTTGATTTTCATTTGAATTAACAAAAGCATCTCTGTATTTAGCAGGGAATGAAAACCTGCTCTTTTTGTCAATAGAAATGTTATTAAAGCCGAACATCAGTACATATTATAAAGTATTTACGCACTTTACAATACTTTTACCGCACTTTTTAACACTTCTATCAAAAAATATGAGTTGGTCTATAAGCCGGATTCTGTTCAAGATGATCATCTATCTTGATATTATGTTGCCATAATACTCTAGCGACCTACCCAAGCTCAGAATGAGCATTCCTATTGAGCTTCTATTTGGTCTTGCTTCAAGCGGGGTTTGCACTGCCATAGAATGTTACCATCCATGCGGTGAGCTCTTACCTCACCTTTTCACCCTTACCCTTAGGCGGTTTATTTTCTGCTGCACTTTCCGTAGACTCACGTCTCCCAGGAGTTACCTGGCGCCTTGCTCATGAAGTCCGGACTTTCCTCTGGATTTCCAGCGATCATCCGACCAACTCGGTTACATTTTATTTAAAAAAATTATTTCTTCAACTTTTTTTAGTCAGCCACTTATAAAGATCTCTTCTATTTTGTTTTGTGATAAAACTCAAAAGCTTTGAGGCTTCGCTTGGAGACATTTTCTTCAGTAGTAAATCTTTAACTTCATTATTTAAGTTTATTGATGATTCTTTTAATTTTTGATGTCCTTCAATAAGAAGACATACCTCTCCTTTAACATCTCTTGATACTATCTGCTCAAGAATCTCAGAGATCGACCCTCTTATTACTTCTTCATGTTTTTTTGTCATTTCTCTGCATATAACAATGCGCCTAGTTGATGGATAAATCTTCTCCATCACTGATAGCGTTTTGACTAATCTTTTTGGAGACTCAAAAAAAACTAATGTTGCATCATTTTCTAAATTATTTTCAAAAACTTTTTTTCTTTCAGAGTCTTTTCTTGGTAAAAATCCTAAAAACATAAATTTATTAATTGCAAACCCAGATAACAATAGAGAGTTTATTACCGAAGAAGGTCCAGGAATTACTGAATACTGAACGTTTTCTCTAATGCATTCATTGACCAATATGTATCCTGGATCAGATACTAGAGGAGCGCCAGCATCTGAAATTAATGATATTGTTTTTCCTGCTTTAGCCTCTTGAATTATATTTTTTGTCTTACTTCTCTCGTTATGATCATTAAAAGAAAAACTCTTTTTATCAATTTTATACTTGTCGAAAATCTTTTGAGCTTTACGAGTATCTTCAGCATATATAAGGTCACTGCTATTCAGTATTTCTATTGACCTTAAAGAAATATCATTTAAATTACCTATTGGAGTACAAATTAAATAAATCATAAGTGAAAGCTATATATCCTAACAATTTACTAATTATAAGCTTTATTTGCTTTTTATTTCTTGGTTGCTCTTCAACACAATTAATTGATATTTCAAAGGATGATCAGCTTGATAGCCTCCTTAATGATATTGGGGAAGCAGAATTAAAAATTAGCACTAATGAAGAAGTAAAACAGCTTATTATTAAATCAATAGTTCCTCTCGATTCTAATATAAAAATAAATTTTGTTGATAGAGTTGATAATGAAGTCATTCCCATATCAAATAATTTTCTAGATCAAAAGTTCCCTTATTTCTGCAAAACCGCGAATGCTTATCTTGAGGAAGTCACAGAGCAATATTTGTTTGATTCTAAAGAAAATGATGAAGTTTTTATTTTTTATAGCGAAAGGTTTAAATCTAAGGCAGATATTATAAAGAATAGTTACCCTGGAGTAAGAATAATTAAACTGGAAGGAAGCTATGATGACCTTGTTAAAAGAATATTTGAATTGTCAGGAAGTAATAGCAGAGGAGATCTAATAAATAGATTGGTTCA
>OCZA010000001.1_pt1 | contig 138181 bp, 132 predicted proteins | sample 1539021 | NCBI WGS metagenome assembly OCZA01 (sample SAMEA2619376, study PRJEB22493) | marine metagenome | biome: marine biome (ENVO:00000447); feature: surface water layer (ENVO:00002042); material: "saline water (ENVO:00002010), including plankton (ENVO:xxxxxxxx)" | depth 5 m | reverse complement strand
AGTATGGTCAGTTTTTAAAAAGAAAGTATTGCCAGAAAGTAGAACACATCCGTGCCAACGTAGTGAATTACGTTACCACAGATGAGATAAATTTCCATAGTTTAGTATTAGATGATGGTTCAGAAATAGAAGCAGATCTCTTCATAGATTGTACTGGATTTGCTGCTAAATTAATTGGTGAGTATGTAGAAGAACCATTCGTACCATTTGACCATGTACTGTTCAATGATTCTGCATGGACTACTCATATACCTTATAGAGATAAAGCAAAAGAATTAACATCAGTCACTGAATGTACTGCTATTGAAAATGGATGGGTATGGAATATACCACTATGGGATAATGTTGGTACTGGTTATGTCTATTCTTCTAGACATGTCAGTAAAGAGGATGCTAAACAACAATTCATCAATCATATTGGAACTGATGAGGTAGAGTTTAAGCATATTCCAATGAGAATTGGAAGGCATGAGAATACATGGGTCAACAATGTAGTCGCTATTGGTCTGAGTGCAGGTTTTATAGAACCGTTAGAATCTAATGGATTGCTCATGGTGCATGATAACCTAATCAAACTTGCCAAGACACTAAGACGTGGACCTGCATCCCAACTGTTGAAACAGATGTATAATGCAGATGTTAGACGTGAGTTTGACCAGACAGCAGATTTCATTGCAATACACTATGCCTTTACTCAAAGAAGAGACACACCATACTGGAATGATTGTTTTAACAGGGAATATAACTTAGACAGATTGTTTCATTATGGTATGCGTGCATATAGTAGTGAACTATATGAGCAATCTAAGTACACACATGTTGAAAGTGGGTTCCATTACATTGCATCAGGCATGAACATATGTCCACTGACAGAACCAGTGTGTGATTATACTAGTGACGTTGATGCATGGGAAGCAGCAGTAGAGAAGCTACCTATCCCATACTTATTTCTGAAGGAGAAAGTCCAAACTCAAGACTAGAACCATGCTGCAATCTTACAATATATGATTCCACAAAGTCTTCAATAAATTCTGGTTTAACTAACTGTATTTTTTCTTTCTTAGCATTAACTTCCTCTTCATATTGGAAGTAAGATCTTGATGCTACTGGATTGGCAGTAACGATAGTAGATCCATTATAATATGATATTTGGAATGTAGATGGTACTATCTTACCTGCAGGTACAATGATTTGTGTACCGTTCTTGACCTCAGTAGTCAGATAGTCCTTGGTTGCAGCTGCATTCTCATACTTAGCAGCAGCATATTCTTGTAGTTGCTGTGTTGATCTTGGCCATTGCTCATGATAATTGACGATATCATTTATCACCAACAGTGTCCAGTTGTAGAATGGGTTGTCATAGAACTTTAAGGCAACATCTTCAGGTTTCTCACCATTCTGTACGATATATTCATCAAACATTGCTAATGATTTCTTATACTCACGTAAGATCTCAGCACGTCTCCATATATTTTTCGTCATGAAAAATTTAGGATCAACTGCTGATGGTCCGAAGTTGTATAGTAAATCTGGTAGTGCTCTTAATAACATTAGAAACCTATGCCTGGATGATTAGCCATTTCAGAGGATGCGACAAATCCTTTATCAAGTTTGTTATTACTCCTAGTTCTTGAACCTTCAAAGTCCATTCTTGTAAGAGCAGTTGTCTCGTTAAACTTAAGTTCTACAGTAACAAGAGGTATAGTACCATCAAAGACAGTATTCAACATACCCAATGGTGTGGTATTGACTCTTAAACTTGTTAATGCACAAAGCTTTGTCTTGGGCATCATAGGATGTTGTATTGGTTCGTCAGCAATTTCAAGTTTCTTCCTACCATCGTTATCTTCTGTCTCTACAGTTTTAACGAACATAGGTTTCAATACAAATACATCTGGGAACGTAAGCATAACTGCACTACCTTTACCATTCTTTGAGCCAGGATGCATACCACGTTTAAACCATTCAATAATAGTTTGGATCTCCTCGGACTCTTTAGAATTACGAGCAGCAAAAGAGAAACTAAGAGAGAACTCTCTAAAGTCAATCCTTTGGAACATCTGTATAGCATTCTCGTTTGGTGCCATACCACCTAGACCTGCAATATTCTTAGGACTTAAGGAGTCGTTCACACCGAATGGGTTGGTTGCCATTGATGCACCTGCAGCCATGTTCTTGGCATACTCGTCAGGTCCAGGCATACCAGGTATATTACCTGCAATACCTGATGCTTTTTGTAATTGACCTAGCGATGATGTAAATGCTGCACCAGCACCTGCACCAGCAAGACCTAACGCTGCAAACTTAGCAGCATTATCTGCCATGAGTGCCATGGTACCCATTTTAAATGTATTATTCCAGTCAGCAGAATACCCATATTGAAATTCTTCTGGTAATGCTACGTTGAGTTCTGATGCTTGTAAACCCTTACGACGTTTCTCCATCAACTCATCCTTTTCACCCTTCAATTGGTTCCAAGTTGTTGTTTCTCCGTTGGGGAGTGTGATTTCATTATCCCCACCAGGAACTTCGGTAGCACCCATATTACTGAACACACCAAATATATCCCACCTCTTCTTAGTTGTTACTTGACCGTCTCTCTCTATATCTTCTTGCATCTGGTTCATTCTGGCATCTGCATCACCACCAGTACCTGCACCACCGTATATACCTGACGCTATGTTGGTAGCAGTATTCACCAGACCTTTCATGGTACCACTACGTTGGAAAGAACCTAGTGCATCATTCTGGTTGGCAGCTACCTTAGCTAATCCTTCTTGATATTCATATTTTTCTATCTTCATAAAAGATGCATATGGAACCTGATCAATACCGTTAGGGTATGATAGTACCGTTTGCTTCTCTTCTAATGATGCTGTTGACATTACTTATTACGATGAAATTTTTGTACGGGAAACTGACTAAGGACAGGTACGTCTAAGTCATCCACTTCAAAGAACAGTCCGTCTGCATTCTTTGGAATATAATAATGTAAAGTCGACTCAGGGAATCTGTTGTTATTTATAGCAGATAATCTGACTCTTACGGGTAAGTAGTGTATATTCGCCCCTAAAAGGTTACCTTTATTGAATTCCATGAGGTGTATGAGTGGATATTGATCATATTCTTTCAACTGATCCTTAAATTTTGGGTCATATTCAAATAGATACCACTTACCTACAGATGGATTGTCTGTAGCATTATCGTATAGGGAGAGAAATATATCCTGTCTGATCTTATTGGCAGATAATTTCTTTCCATTTATTGATTCAACATAGGAACTAAATTTCGAGTTCGACTTCTGTGATGAGTTTGAACTTCCAGAGTCTGTCTCTGCAGTATCGCTCTGCTGACTTCCACTTAGCTGTGTTTGTTGCATACGTCATTACCTCCGAGATGTACGCTTTCTGGTTTTTTCGTTGTAGAGGTTTCTTAGGAAGTTCAGTTTGCTTCTTGGGTTTAACTTCTACGAGGTAGGACTGAGTCTTTCCATTGGGTTCTAGGACTTTCATGTAGAAGTCTGGGAAATACCTTCTGACCTTTTTTTGTACGGGATCTTTGTACGGGATTACTATTTCTTCGCTCGACCATTCAACCACATTTGGGTTCTTATCACAGTAATCCATGAACTTTTTCTCCCAAAGAGAACGAAATACTACAGAGGTGGGGTCACCTTTGTACTTCTTATAGTTCTTTACTCTATATTTTCCTTTGTATGCCATGATAAATAAAGATGGTCACACCATATTCAGTATTTATGCCACAAGCTACATCTATTGAGAATTTTAAACAGGCAGTCCTCGGAAGGTCTGGTGGTATCTCTGCGTCTAATCTATATCAGTTTCAAATAGCTGTGCCAGAACTACCTGCAACGGGATACACTCTCTCAAAGCACTTCGGTCAAAATATGAACGAAGGAATCCAAGCAACAGATATGGTCAACTATCAGTTGAACATGCTATGTAATGAAATACAAGTACCTGGTGTTACCATGTCGTCATCTGATGTAAAAATGCCCCAGAAGGGTATGATACAGAAGGTTGCGAGTGCCAAAGTGTTCAATGAACTTGACGTTAGTTTCTATTGTGATGCAGACTCCTTGCCCTTTAAATTCTTTAGGACATGGCAAGACTTCATTATAGGTGCTATTGAAAAACCCAGAGACATGTACTCTGGAGATCATACCATGTCTCAAATGCGTCATAAAGCATATGCACAAAGGTACTACGATCACTATACATGTGATATAATTATAGACAAGCTAGAAAAAAGCGGACAGAAGAAGAAGCAAAATAAGGAGGATTACCGTTTTGGTTTCCGTGCTAAATTAGTAAAAGCATATCCTTACACTGTATCATCTATTCCATATTCTGCTGGTGCTGCACAACTTGTGAAAGTCACCGTCGGATTCTACTACGAGTATAGTCATTTAATTTACTGATAATCATGCCATTACCTGAAATTGTTACGCCAACGTACACGTTGACGGTGCCTTCTACTAAAAAGAAACTTAAGTATAGACCATTCCTTGTCAAGGAACAGAAAGCATTAATCATAGCTCTAGAGCAACAAGACTCCGAGCAAACGCTAGAAGCGATAAAAACAGTACTGACCAACTGTATCATCACCAAGCATAATCTTGATGATATGGCTCTATTTGATATAGAGTTTATCTTCCTACAAGTACGTGCTAGATCAATCAGCGAGGAGATTGAGATGAAAGTTACATGTCCTGATGATGGGGAGACTGAGGTCAATGTGTCATTCATGGTAGATGATGTCAAGGTCAACTTCCCTAAAGGACATAAGAACGTGTTCAAGATCAGTGATGACATCACTGTAGAAATGAAGTATCCAGACATGGAATACTTTGCTGCTATCACATTCTCATCTGAGAAGGTTGATCCGTATGAGTTAGTAGGTAAGTGTATCAAGAGAGTATACGTAGGTGAGGACGCAACTGGTTCATTTACACAAGATGAAGCGAGGGATTGGGTTGAGACTCTAACCAACTCCCAGTTTGGATTGATACAAGAGTTCTTTAATACTATGCCTACACTTCGTCATGTACTTAAGGTTAAAAACCCAAAGACACAGGTGGTAAATGAGGTCGTAATTGAAGGTCTTGCTGATTTTTTCGCATAGCCCTCTTCCATGAGGGCATGATGAACTTCTACCAGACGAATTTTTCGTTAGTTCAACACCATAAATATAGCTTGACTGATATTGAAAACATGATCCCGTGGGAACGAGACGTGTATGTAAACCTTCTATCTTCTCACCTCCAGAAGGAGAGAGAAAGAATAGATGAAGAACGCAGAAGACAAAACCGCTAATGGCACAAGTAACCATAGAAGACTTAGCAGATCAACTCACTGAAGTGAGTGATAAGTTTGTCGCGTCCTTTGAAGAGACCATGGAGACTGAGGATGAACTCTTTACATTCCTCAGAGGTAGAGAGAGATGGTATATTGGTAAGACAACAGTTCAAGAGCAACAACGTACATATAATGTAACTCCAACTGAGAGTGAAGCACCCGTTGCAGCACCAGAAGAACCAGAAATATTACGAGGGACACACTCTCTACATGGTACGATACCAGATCCTAATGCATTTAAGATGCCAAAGATGCCTGACTTCGGTAAGATAGCAGCGTCATTTAAAAAAGGATTTGGCAAAGCAAAGAGCGTAGCAAAAAATATTGGGAAAAAAATTAGGAAGGGTGCTGCTGCAATAACCAAACCTACCAAAGCACTCATAGGTGAAGCAGGTCCAGAAATAGTCGTTCCAATGCAGAAACTTGGGGATGCTATCAACAGTATATACAAGAAGGGTTCAAAGACCATGTTGGAAGCCACGACTGGATTCCTGAACTCGTTGCCATCGACTCCAAGTAAGGGGAAGGTGCTGTCACAGATTAATAAACTGAAAAACTTATTTGGATTGGGAACTCTAAAGGTCAAAGGTGGATCCTTTGGACTGCCTAATCCTATAGAATGGTGGAATAAAGGTAGGAACGAACGCATACCTGATGAAGATAAGGCATCATGGAAAGATTTGATGGAAGACGATCTGGCACAGAGAGGTCAGAGTGATGAATCATTTGAGAAAGGAGAAGCACCTCCATTATTAGGAAGACCAGACCAAGCATTTAATCCATTCCGACCTGCAGACAAGGGTGGTCCTGGCTCAGGTCCTACACCTGCAGTCAGACAGGCAGTTGAAAGACCTATAAAAGGTCTGATGAATTTTGGTAAGGGATTGGCAGGTTCTCTTGGTGCTCAGGTCAATAAGTTTAAAGATAATAGAGCAAAGAGAAGTAAACCCATACCTACACCACTAGGCACAGGTAAAGATATGTTTGGTCAAACTATCACCATGAATCCTCCCACGGAGTCTGCATGGAAGAAAGTCAGTGCAGCTGCTGCAGCTGATGGTGTCAACCTACCTAGTTCTGTTACCAGTGCATTCAGAAGTGTACAGGAGCAGCAAGATTTGTTAGATAATGCGGATGATCCTAATGTCATAACACCTGCACCCCAAGGTATGTCACCACACCAACAAGGATGGGCTGTTGATATAGATCAGAACTCAGAAGCAAACCACTGGATGAGAGAGCATGGTCATAAGCATGGATTCCATTGGGAAGGTCCTTCAGATCCAGTTCACTTTGACTTCATAAACAATGAACCAAGAGATAAGTACGTACAACCAGATAAGGATCAGTGGTTACCAAAGGAGGGAGATAAGGGTGGAGCAACTACCACAGGTGGTAAGTTAGTATCAGTTATTGGTGACTTCCTTAAAAAGAAATTTAAGAAAGGTGATCCAAAAGATCTACAGTCATCTACTACAACTAATACCATAGCACCAAACGTATCACCAGAACAACAGACTGTAATGAATGCACCAGTGTCACAGAGTGGTAAGGATAAACCTGTAGCATTTGGTGTACCTATGGTAATTCCTGGTCCTACTGTAGTGATACCTGGTCCTCCACAGGTTTCAAAACTTGATCCTCAGGTCATGCGTCACCATATCGTAGATCCATTCGGTAAGGGTACAAGAGTAGAGGTGGCATATGTATAGAGATAAACTGCTAACGACGTTTAGAAATCTAAACCACAAGTTTGATGGTCTTGCTGAGTTACTTACTGATCGTAACCTGATATTGAAGGTACTCACACGTAAGGAACAACGTGAGGATTTCTTACTTGGTGAAAGAATACAGTCATTAGATGAGGTTGGTGGAGTATCAGTTCAGGCAATGAACCGTAACGTGGATCTAAGTCCCGTTAATAATATGATGCCCCCGTTGAATATCAAGGGATCTGGTTCAGAAGATAAGGAAGTACCATTTAAAAAGGGTGGTGCTGTAGGTATGCAACCTATCATTGATATTACTGCACAAAATTTAGGATCTGAACCTACTGACGAACCATACCAGACACTAGAAGAGAGCAATGCTATCGTACCGATAGACAAAGCTGCATCTGCTATAGTTGAAGACTTTGAGATAGACAAGAAATTTAAGAAAGCATTCCAAACTGCAATGACATTGCCATCAAAGGCAGCTGCTGCAGGTTTGACTGATCTATTATCCAAGACACCAACACAGGGTGAAGGTACTACAGTCATCAAAAAGAATTTAAAGGTATTATCATCTGCATTCAAACTCCCAACACCTGAAGCACCCACTGAAGAAGCAGCACCTGATGTCATTGATGTTGATGCAGTTGATCTCAGTAAGGAGGAGAAGGCAAAGAAAGATAAAGAGATAGAACAATATGAAGCAAACAAAGGTAAGAATGTATTTGAGTTAGGTGTTCAGTGGTTGATGGGTAAAGCAGCCTCTGGTGGTGCTGCTGGCTCTCCTAGTGGTGCACCTGCACTACCACCTGCACAGGGAGACCCATTAATACCAGACTTTGCTACCGCACCTGGCTATATGCCAGGATATATTGGTGATGGCAAAGGATTATTAGGCCGCATAGGTGGTGGACTGAAGTCATTTGGTAAGAAAGCATTTGAGTATAGTCCTGTAGGTCTCGGCATGAAAGCTGCAGGTGCTGCTAAGGACAAATTCCAGAACATCACTGAGAACAAAGGTGTGAGAGGTTTCTTCAAGGGTGCAGGTAACTTTGCTAAGAAAGCATTCAAGTACACACCAATGGGTATGGCTGCGTCACTTGGTGGTGGTATTATCAATAAGATTAGAGGTGGTGATCAAACAACTAATCTCAATGAACTAACAGAGAATGTAATCACTGAAGAGAACCAAAGGAAGCAAGAGATCATTGATCAAGCTAAGAACCCAACACCAGGTATCGCAGCAATGCCAATGCCAGGTGCACCGAAAGGTAGTGGTGGTAGCAGCATGGATCAGGGTGGAGATGAAGCTATACCTAAGATCAAGTACAGTCCATACTTTGATAGTTACGCAGAAACGAGTCAATTCTAATGCAAGATAGTAAGTCAAATTTTTCACTAAGGCATTTCGTTATCTCCGTACCAGGCGTAGACGAACCAGTTCCTATGACACCCAATCATATCCTATACTTAAAGTATACTGAGGATATTAGAAGTGCATCTATCAGATTGGAAGCACAGATAACTGATAGTGGTACTGGAGCAGTGTCAGCACTACAGGGTATGGAACCAGTATTCATTGGATGGGAAGACACAGAGGATCCTACTAATTTCTATCAGATCAACGGAGTCATATATGACATACAGGATAGAACCACTAAGGATGGTAAGTCTAAAGCTACCTTATTAATATGTACATACGATTTCGTAAACAACGCTGCTACTAAATTATCCAAACGATTTGGTAAAGGTGGTGGGCGTAAGATCCATGATATAGTGAAGAAAGAGATCTTACAAGATGTCTTACACACAACGTATGACATTCATATAGAGGATACTCAGAATAAATTCTCCTTCATATCACCATACTGGTCACCATATACTATGATCAAATGGTTGTGTGCTAAATCTATACCTGCAAGGAAGAAAGGAACTAAGAATGCATCTGCAGGCTATTGTTTCTACCAGAACAAGAGAGGGTATAACTTTGAGTCCTATGATAACTTCTCTCGTAAGGATCCAGTTAAAAAATTTGTGGTGGGTCACCAACCCGAAGAGGGAGAGGAAGATACAGACAAAGGTATCATACCTATTGATAAGATGTCAGTGGTCTCTAGCTTTGATGTACTCAAGGGATTGAACATAGGATCATACAATAGTATGGTGATGACATTGGATGTAAAGGATATGAATTACGTAGAGCATCCCTTTAACATAACTAAATATTACAAGGAAGTACCCCTAATGAACCCTAACTTTGTAGCACCAGAGTACTACAAGAAGTTTGATAGGGATAACGCACACACTCGTATTATGTCTAAAGTGATGGATACTGCACTCTTTACTGAAGGTACATACAGTAAGGGAATGACAAGGCAACTGTCCCAAGCATCCCTCAGGGAAAAATTATTTTATAGTAAAGCAGTCGAAGTAGAATATATTGGTACGAATGAATTGACAGTCGGTGACGTAGTAGAACTACTAACGTTCAAAGGCAAAGACAGAGATACAGACTATGAGAATAGTGGTTTCTATGTTATTGGTAGGATAGAGAAGCAGTTCTTGTCTGCTGACGATAAGATGTCAACCAAATGTATTTTGTATACAGATAGTCCTGGCTCAATGCCTAGTATGAACTCATGAGTGAAGGTAACGCTAATTTTATAGGTAAAGATGGTTTCAACTGGTTCGTAGGACAAGTTGAGAACGATGGTAGTGGTCACTTTTTATCTGACCTTGCCAAGAATGTTGCTGGCAGTGCAGTCAATATTGCAACCAGAACTAATCCTTTACTAGCAGCACTAGCAGGTAAAACAAACTTTGACTGGGACTGGACTAACAAGGTAAAGGTTAGGATCATGGGTTACCATAGTCCTAGTAAAATTGATTTACCTACAGAAGATCTACCATGGGCGTTGGTAATGATGCCCGTCACCTCTCCACAGAGATCTGGTATTGGTAGTGTACACCAGTTACAAATAAATTCTTGGGTTATCGGTTTCTTCATGGATGGAGAGAACGCACAGGTTCCTATCATCCTAGGTGCTCTTGGTGATGAAAATCCTCAGGGTGGTTATGGTTCTCTAGGTGGTACGTCAGTAGGATTTGATCAACTGTCTGCACCTGCATATAATGAGAAGAAACATGGTGGTGAGGGTAGTAGCGTAGGTGGTACAGGTAGTACAGTACAAGATAACGAAGAGACAGGACAGGAAGAGGCACCAAAAAATAATGATGGTATACCAGACGAGGAAGGTAAGGACGATACTAAGAACCCTCGTGGTCCTGCTGAAGGTCAGACGCAATCACAGCAAGCAGCGAACAAAAAGAAATGTGTAACAGTACAGGTTGGTAATGGTAAGTGTGGTGGTGAGACTGCTACAAAACTAGAAGCACCCATGGCAGAGTTCATGAAGTTTGCCCGTGGTATCGAACAGAACGCCATAGGTGACTTCATTGACAAGCAAACAGGAGATATAGTTGACCTAGAACAGAAGATTACAAGCACTACTAACAGAATACAGGCAAAACTCAATGGTCTACTTGGTAATATCAAGGGTGTTGTCATGGAAGATGTCAACAAACTGGTACAGGAAGGTCTTGATGAGATAAGCATACCCAATCCAGACCTAGAAAATGAAGTCAAGACCCAACTTAAGGACGTTGGTGGACTAGTATCATGTCTATTCAAGGACATGATCGAAGATCTGAAGGACTTCATCAAAGGTATGCTTGAAGATCTGTTGGAGAATGTACTTGACACTGCACTGTGCTTGATTGAAAACATGATTGGTGACATCATGGGTAAGATCATGGAGAAGATAGACGGAGCATTGAGTGTATTGAAAGGGGTGACTGGATCTATCAAGGGTGCTGCTGATAAGATACAAGGTTTATTAAGTAAGGTTGGTGAGTTCCTAGATTTATTCTGCGATGGTGCAGTATCATGTGCTATTGGTGCATCTGTATTTGAAACATGTCATGGTGCTAAAGCAAAGGGTAATGATGCAAAGGCAAAAGAAGTTGAGCAGTATCCAGTCAAACCACCTGCTGCAGGTGAGGTTATTGGTGACGGTAAGCCAATCAATGGTTTCGTACCTTTCGTCAAGGATGGCATCAAGCAAGTATTTGACACCAAGAGTGGTGCTCTGACAGCATTATCAAGTGCTGCAGGTATAGCAAGTGGCATAACTGCTCTTAATTTTGACACTAGAGGACCGTTACAAAAGTTTGAGGGGTTGAATTTCTACGGAAGTGATGGTAAGATAGCAAGTAGTGCTGTCAACTGCAACAATAGTATACTCAACAAGAAACCCTGCTTCCCCGAAATGGTCTGGGATAACTTGCAATCTACAACTCCAGTGAAGGCACTACCTATTATTGATGATATTGGAACTATTGTTGGTGTATTCATGCGTAACAAGGGTTCCAGAGTAAATCTAGAAGCAAAAGTTCGTGCTCAGTTCACATGTAATGAACCTGAGGGTGGAGGTGCAACCTTCAAACCTAACATCATAGACGGTGGACTAGAGACAGGTAATATAGTAGACTCAATCACAGTTACCTCTGGTGGTATCGGATATGGATTTGATCCTGCTGACACATTCTGTCCCAAAGAACAGTATGCTGCTCTAGTTCCAAAGGCAGGTTTAGTTCAATATCTTAAGGATGGTGACATACTTATGTTATCCAAGACTGCTGCAGGCGTTGAGGATCCTACCACACCTGACCTATTGAACGTGGTTGATGTAGACCATGATGATGACCACATCCTCATTGCTACAATTGATCCCAAATATAATGCACAGTTTGAGATAGGTATGGAGTTGATGACCAAATCAAAACACAAATTCATACTAAACTTCCAAAATAAATTCCCAGATCTTATAGTACCAGGTCAAGCAAAGGCAGTATATGCCAATTGTGGTGACATGATACCTGTCATAGAGACAATTAAACCTATCAACGTGGGTGCAAACTATGTCAATCCTATTATTACTATAGGTAATGGTGAGAAAGAACAACAAATTGGTACGTTTAGTACTGATAAAGATGGTAGACTGGTCGAACCTACCATAACTAACAAGGTTCTTGGCTTTGTTAAACCAAAAATTAGAGATGTAGGAACAACAGACACGCCTGGTCGTGGATCTGGTGCTGAAATAGCACCAACTTATACCTTCACAGGTCCGAGAAAGATCAAAGAGACAGGTATTTTACAGCGTCAAACCTACATAGATTGTGTCGGACACCCGATGTTAAATGGCAGTTAACTTATTTTCGGGTGGATCTATCCTCAATAGATTTCTACCTGACATCAAAATTAGATATCCTCAGAACTGGGTAGAAATAAGTTCTGCAGGTCACGTATTCGAGAGGAATAACACCAAAGATGGTGAGCAATTCCGAATGATCCATGCTCTTGGCAACTTCATTGACATGGACGAGAAGAAGAATACAAACATAGTCTCCTACAATGATTTGATCGTTTTAGCTGACCATAATGTTGTAATTCGTTGTGGTGAAGATCCTAAAACAGATAAATTAGTCTTACAGGTGATAGGAGACGTTAATTTGTATGTCGAAGGTGACATGCATACTGAAGTCGAAGGCAATCGCTATGATATAGTGAATGGCAACTGGCAACAAGAGTGCAAGGGTGTCTACAGTTTGATTGCTGATGAGAACATGACAGTTGTCAGTAAGAACCAGATGAAACTCAGGTCTAATTCTTACGAGAACAAAACTACCTTCTTATACAATGACTTGACTGAAGGTGGCTCCATCAAGGAGGATGTCAAAGGAAATTATGAAGTTAGAGTCCAGAAGGAATCATCGACGTTCTCAGTCCGTAGTGACGGAGATATTCGTACCGAAGCACTCAAGTGTAGGTATGAGAAGACCGATGGTAATGTTATCCAACAGGTAACAGGAAAGGTAAAGACAACCATAAGTGGTTCGTCAGTATCTTGCATAAGCGGTGGTTCATTCGATGGAATGGCTGCAGTACCTTCAGGCAATAGTTATGACATCAATGTTACTGGTGTGATGAACACATATTCCAGTGGCAACTATAATGTAGGATCAGGTGGCAACATAGACATGGATGCTACCAACATCTATTTGAATTGAATGTCGAATTAAGAGAACCAATGACTTTTCACATGTCAGTAACCAAGCAAGAAGCACTATTCTTAAAGAGCATACTTGCAAAGCATTTAGACGATTACGTAGAAGAAATCGTAAGAGAAGAAACAAATAATTCCCAAGCCATGCAGCATCTACAGGAAACTCGTGCGACTGGACTTAGCCTCATAGAGAAGGCAGGTGAGGTCAATCGACGTGCCAGTAGAAGTTCTGGCCACCCATACTTTACAAATTAAAAAGTCCGTGCTAGTATAGATAAGTCCCGTATTGTCCAGTAAATGACCGATGAATTAACAAATCCGTCCATCTTTGACGGTAGTGAGGAGCTACTAGCAAAGGTTACGGTTGACATTCCTAGGAAACAGTTTACAATGTTATCAAATAGGGGATCAATGAAAACTGTCACATGCGATGATGGTGACCAATTCCTGAGAGTTCTCGATCTCGTTCGAGACACAGTAAAATTTGATGATGTGGTGTATCTTTAATGTCTTATAACAAAACTTATTCTGAAATAAAGCAGATCCTCAAGGACAACAAGAAGATCTCTAAAATGACTATGGTCAAGGTTGCTAAGATGGCAATCATTGAGACCATGGGTGAAACCAGACAACTTGAAACAGAAGTGACATGGGATTCTAAACTAGGTGATGACCTAGAACTAGACAGTCTAGACATGGTAGAACTTGTCATGTTCTTGGAAGAATGTTTTAATGTTGAAATACCTGACGAAGAAGCAGGTGAAATAGTTACCGTTGGTGATGCTATTGAAGTAATTAAAAAATGCAAGGCAAACAAGGGTAAAAAGAAAACGATCAATGTATCTAAGTACAAGAAGGCAGCAAATCCAGATGCACCTTTAACTGCTGCAAAGGCAGCACGTGCTCAGGCAGATGCTGCTGCTAAGAAAACAGCAGAGATCGAAGCAGAAATAGATAAAGCAATAGAGGAAGATGAAAAAGTCTGAACTAATACACTGGAGATTACAGGCAATGCTAAGAGAGCATAGTTTTAGTGATCTTGCATACTTAGGGGTAAGACCTGATAGTATTGGTATGGATCAACACTGGTATAGTATAGATGGTAATGAAGTACCAGTTGATGCTATTCAAGAAGTAGAATCAGTAGAGGAAGAGTGAAGAGAGTTTATTGGGACTATACATTGGGAGACAACCCCAATGTACAATTCCCTCCTGAGATTGTAAAAGACCCAAAAAAATATCGGGCAGGATATTCGTCCAAATACGATCATGCCAAATGTCCTGCATGGAAGAAGTGGACTGAGAACTGTTGGGAAGTAACTCAACCGTTCGATATTGGTATGAAATGTGATACCAAGAATGCAAAACTTGCTACTGACTTATCACAGAAAGCATATGATGCTTACGTTCATGTGGGAGAGAACTGGTTAGGTGGTCCTTATCCAGAAATTCAATTTAGGTTGAGTTACATGCTATGGACAAACGAGAAAGATGTATGGGTGGAACAGATCCCACATCCTTTATTGTCTAGATATGGATTTGAGTTGATACCTGCAACGTTCCCCATATCACACTGGCATAGACCACTGGTAGTTGGAATGAAGATCCTAGATACGGATCGGAACTTGATGCTCAAGCAAGGTACTCCACTATATTATTTCAGACTATACTCCAAGAAGAGTGATCCAGACTTCATCATAGAACGTAAGGCACCTCCAGAGGAGTGGCACAAAGCTAACAAACAAACTGCTATACTACGTGAGTTCCTTCCTTTCAAGTCATGGGACATCATTAAACAGAGATTATCCAATGGTGGTAAATGTCCGATCAAGTGGAAATAGATTTATTTGAGGAGTGGTTCGAGGGAGAGTTTGATAACTGGGGTCAGGCATCATCTAATCCTACATCATGGGCTCATATATTTGTGAAGCATGAGAAGATAGACGACCATAAGTTCCTTACCAGTTCACGATACAACTATGAACCGAACAAACCATACAGAGAACAGGTAGTAGAAGTGACAGAACCTGTTGTCCTCGGTGCTCAGGTCTCTATTATAATAGTAAAAAATCCTGCATGTGATATGATATTCTCTTACATGGAAGAGGATGGTTATTTCCTTGGTAACTCATGTGATGGATGCACATGGAAGGGTAAACCACTAGAGAGTAAGGCTAAATTATACAAGGATAAGTACCATACATGGGATAAAGGGTACTGGCAAGGCAGCGAAGGTTTCTTTCACTTTGATAAGAGTTATAAATAACCTTGAACGTTTTATTGTGGAATAGGTGTGGCAACACGTAAAATATCTGATCTTACATTATTAGACGCTGGTAATGTATCGTCTTCTGATACATTATTATTACTTGATAACTCAGACCCAACTGATCAAAATAAAAGATCTGCAGTCGGAAGTATATTCCGTGCAGTACCTTCTGGTACGTACTCAGTGCCAGGTGTTCAGTTCGAGTTAAAGACAAAGACAGGAATATTCTCTGAATCACAGGGACAAATTGGTCTTGCGATGGGAGACGCGAGATTAAACCTACAAAAGGTAGGTACAACATTAAATATACAGGCAAAGGATAGTGCTGACACGAACCTAGACTTTACCATATCTGCTCAAGGTACTGGTAAGATACGTCTAGGTTCTATTTTGGCAATCACTGATACCTTGTTTATCATCCCAAACTCTTCAGATAATACTAAGGTTGCAAAGTTTAGTACAGCAGATATGCCAACAGGTGTAACACATACTTACGTGTTACCTTCAAATGGTGCTGTTGCTGCATCTGATACATTAGTCACACTGGCTGCAACACAGACATTAACTAATAAAACTCTATCAAATGCTGCATTCACTGGAACGCTGACTGTTGAAACAATTCAAATCAATGGTAATACAACCTTAGGTGATGGTGCAAGTGATAGCATGACAGTTAATGCTGCTAGTATATTCAGTGCTTCAGCAACATTCTCTAACACTGCAATATTTCAACAGACTGTTGACATAACCAGTACTCTTACATGTAACGACCACATTGAGATGGTTGATGATAAGCAAATCAGGTTGGGAACTGATGATGACTATAAATTATATTATCTCACTGCTTCAGACAATGCTTACCTATCAACATTTGGAACTACCAAACTAACTATATCCTCTGCTGAGGTAGGAATACTAAATGCAGGTCATACATCATACTATTTCAAAGGTAGTGAAACAGCATCAATAGTATATCATAACAACTCTGCACGAGTTACAACCACAAACACAGGAATTTCGATTGGAGGAGCAATAGATGATGTCACATCTATCACAGGCAGTGGCGACATCGCTATTGCTACTGACAAGTTTACTCTGGCTAGTGCTAGTGGTAACGCTGTATTTGGGGGGAACATTACCGCAAATGGCACAGGTGATTTCCAACTAGGATCACAGGCAACTACTAAATGCGGTATTGGTAGGGCACCTACTACATATAACCTCGAAGTTGAGGGAACTATATATGCTACAGGATCTACCCTTATTGCAGGTAATGCAAGTGCTGGTAAATTTATCATCCAAAAGGGTGTCGCAGGTATTGGGATGCACTTTACTGATAATACAGGCACAGATCAAATGGTGCTAGATACTAATGGTAACCTCGGTATCGCCAAAACTCCAACTAAAAAATTGGATGTATTAGGTGACTCTAACATCGACGGAGACCTAGCTATCACAACCACTAACCCTGCTGCAGGTACAGGTGGTAAGATCACTGCCAGAGAAATCGTCCTCACAGATTCCCAAACAGGGGCAACTGCAACATTAAACGCAAATACATCTGGGGGTACTTCCAGAGGTAAAGTATACTTCCATTCATTTAATTAACCATGGCAACTAAGCAAAATGGTGTACTTGGTTCTTTTACACCAACAGTCACACCATACACAAACGGAACCGTCGAAGCTAACGCACAGGCGATAACAACACAGGAATTTCCTTTTTATACATGTCCTGGTGCGACAGTCGTTAGTGCCAAGTTAGTAATATCAAATAATACTGGTGGCACTGCTGCAGTAGACGTAGGGATAATCGAACAGACAGACGCTATACAATTAGATACACCAGGTAACCAACCTGGCACACCTGTAAACTATGAGGGTTTCTCACTACCTACAGGTCAGTACACATCATCAATTGTTGCTGATGTTGCTAACGTAACTGGTACATTCTCTGTTGGTGAGACAGTAACTTGGACAAATACCTCTGTTACTCCTAATGCACAGAGTGGAGTTGTACAGTATTGGGACGCAAGTAACAGCAAGTTGTGGTTCAGAGGACTACAATATGCCACTTCACTAGAGCAAGCCACAGGAGATGTTACTTTCACAGGTGGTACATCTGGTGCTGTTGCTTCTGTTGGAACCTCACATGCAGGAACTGGTACAACCAGAGGTAACTCAGGTAGAGTTAAGTACTTTGATAAACTGAGAGGTATTATTTACTTTGATAACCATGAGTTTAGGAACAATTTAGATTATACTCTAGCAAAGTTCCGTGATCTTAATAATGAAGTGAGAGTTCTTGATAACAATAACTTACTCAGAGCTCATACCAATAAGCACAGACCTGTTGCTACTACTGTTGCTAGGATTGCTGCTTCAAACACAACACCTGCAACAGAGTTTATTGATGCAGCTGGTGTTGAGCTATTGGTATCTGGGGTATCAATGATCAAAGAACATCAATACCTTGTCAAGGGCAGAGATGTTGCTGACAAAACTATATTTGAACTAGGTGGATTGGTCTTAGGATCATATCAGTCAATTTATATTAAATCTACTGCTGCTGTTACTGCAACCTTAATTGGATTTGAAGAAACTGCAGAGACACCTTCATAGAGTTCTAAAAGATGGCACTTACAAGACTAAAGAACGTCTTTACATCAAAAACTGGACGTTGCCTATATGTCAACTCTGATGATTTTGATGCATCAGACGCATTTGACAATAGAGGTAACTCACCCAACCGTCCTTTCAAGAGTATACAAAGGGCATTACTGGAAGCTGCACGATTTTCATATCGTAGTGGACAGTACAATGATGCATTCGAGTCATTTAGTATTGTATTATATCCTGGCGACTATTTTATAGACAATAGACCAGGCAGAAATGCATCTGGACAAGCATATGTTGCTTCTGATGTTGCTGAACTATCGGCATCAAGTGACATGGATCTCATTGATGGCAGTGGCAATCCTAATCCAAACAATATTTTATACAGATTTAACTCAGTAGAAGGTGGTCTTGTAATCCCTAGGGGTACATCCATCGTGGGTATGGATCTAAGAAAGACTAAGTTAAGACCGTTATATGTTCCCGATCCTGCAGCTGGTGGTATTGAACCTTCTGCTATCTTCCGTGTAACTGGTGGATGTTATTTCTGGCAGTTCTCATTCTTTGATGGTCCTTCCACAGGTGTCTACAAGGATCCTGCACAACCAAGTGCATCATCACCTCCAACATATTCTCACCATAAACTAACATGTTTTGAGTATGCTGACGGTACAAACATACAGAGTACTGTATTCGATACATCAAGCACAGCTCTAGCAGTAACTGACTTAGACTTATACTACCAGAAAGTTGCTAAAGCATTCTCTGATATTCCTGACTCTACCAGTGTATTGACTGCTGATGAACTACAGTCAAGGGTAGAAGAAAACAGAATTGTAGGTCCGAATACTTCAGGTCCGAAACAAATTTCCAGTATAGTAACTGACTATGTTAACACAAACGTATTTACTACAACAGCTGAGGTTACAACCTCCACGCCCCATGGGTTCTCTGTCAATACTCCTGTTCTTGTTAGTGGTGTAACAGGCACTGATGCATCCAGATTCAATGGATCATACTATATCAGTGAGATACCAACAACAACTACATTCAGATATATTATTAAAGATCCTAGCACAGGAGCACCATCTGGTAACCCAACTGCAACTGGATCCACTGTTGAAGTAGAAGTTGATAACGTAGACAGTTCATCACCATATATCTTTAACATATCCCTACGTTCTACATGGGGTATGCAAGGTATGCACGCTGATGGTAGCAAGTCAACTGGATTCAAATCCATGGTTGTTGCCCAGTTTACTGGTGTATCACTACAAAAAGATGACAATGCCTTCATAAAATGGGATGGATCAGCATATATTGCAGGTTCACACACCGATGGAGACTCTATATACAAGACAGCATATCGTAATTTCCATGTTAAATGCTCTAATGATGCAGTTATCCAAGCTGTTTCTGTTTTCGCTGTTGGTTTTGCTGATCATTTCGTTGCCCTTACTGGTGGCGACCAGTCGATTACCAACTCTAACTCAAACTTTGGATCCTGTGCATTAAGAGCAAAAGGATTCAAATCAGCACCATTCACTCAGGATAAAGCTGGTACAATAACACACATAATACCACCACAAAAGTTAGCACGTACCTATAGTGCTACTACTGGTTATACATGGGCTGTCACTCAGGACAACAAAACAGCGACTCCAACGCCAGCCAATGCTACTCATGGTATAACACAGGGATCTTATGTTAGATTTAATACTATTGACAACGAAGAGACATATAAGGTTGATGCAGTCAACGGTGGTACTGGAGTCTTAACACTTAACAGAGGTTATAGAGGTAGCACAGCTAATCCTGAATCTGCATTTAAGAGTTCTGTTAATGAAATTCCTGTTGGTTATGTTGCATGTGACGTGCAGAAGATACAATATAATGCTGATGCAGGTAACCAGACATGGACTGCTAACTCAGGATTTAATGCCACTATCCAACACAGTTGTATATACAACGGTAACGCATACTATTCAGCTCAGTTGTTAGCTGCATCTGGTACAGTTACATCTGGTACTACTGCACCTACACATACATCTGGTACAGTCAGTGATGGAGCAATCACTTGGTCATACATCGGACCTATTAATACTAGACTATATCTTTACGGATATAATTCACAAGCAACTAAACCTCCATATAAATTACAAGGTTTCAATATTGGTGCAAGAAAGCAAGATGTATTGTATGTTTCATTGATTGAATCATCTGCTACAGTCACTTTCGCTGCTCTTATATCACCTGATGGTACTGCATCACCTGCTGATAGTGCATTTACTAATGTTACTACACAACAGTATACACCTGGTGATCCAGCCCATCCACTACAGTTTGATACTCAGTTAAACACATGGTACGTGAGATGTACTGCTGCTACATCTAGTAGTGCTAGTGTATCATCTACTGGATACAAAGGTATCCACTATCATTTGGGTAACGATTCATTCTATGCTAATGCACTATTCACTGGTGCATCATACATGCAACGTGTACCTGACAATAGATCATCAAGAGACAGAACTTACAGAGTCAGATACGAAGTAGACAGCTCTCCTTCAGCTCTATCAAGAGAACCTATCAATGGTTACGTTATCCAACCAAGGAACGTACCTACGGGTCAGTCATACGGGGACGTATATTATATCTACGACATTAAAACTGAACAGGAACTGATTAAATCAGTCCAGAACGGTATCTATTATATGACTGTTATCAAGGGTAGTGTGTCACCTACCAATGGTAATGTCAATACATTTGCATTCTCACAGAACATCAATAACCTATATCCTACGTTGGATAAGGATAACCCAACTGAAGACTCTGGTGCAGCAACATCTATTGCAAGTAATACTACTGTTGGTCTTGTTACTACAACAGATGGATCTGTTGAGGATAAGTCATTATCAATAACCAAAGAAATTGTCAATGCCTTCATAGTTGAGAATAGAAACGCATATGTAAACTCATCCACTTCAGACAGCTCTGTCTCTGGATACATCACTCTTGAAGCAAGAGATGGTGAGACTAGTGAAGTAGACAAGAACAAGAGGATGATACCTGTTAATAGCACAGGTGGTACACAGACAGAACTTAGACGACCTAGTATCCTCAGATCTGGTAACCATACGTTTGAATACGTTGGTTTCGGACCAGGTAACTATTCAACTGGTTTACCTTCAGTACAGAACAGAGTTCTAACTGACGAGGAAACATTGCTTGCACAGTCACAGAAAGAGAACGGTGGTATCGCATTCTACTCTGGACTTAACAGTAATGGTGACCTATTCATAGGTAACACTAGAATATCTGCTGTTACTGGTGAGGAAGCATCACTTGATACTCCATCACTATCAATCGTTGGTGAGACTGCAAACCTACGTCCTGTATTTGATGAGATCATTATCAGAGACAAGATCACAGTTGATGACACTAACCTAGAGTCAGTATTCAAAGGTTTCTTATCAGTCAACCAAGACTTGAACGTATCCAAATCATTATTTGCTGAGGATGTCACAATTACTGGTGAGAGTGCAGACAACGAAGGAACTAAAAAGTTTGATGTTGTAACTACTGATCCTAATGGTAATACAACTGCTGCTAACAATGGTGACTATGCACTATTAAATAACGTCACTCGTGGATCATCCTTAGGTTGGTATTGGAATACATCACAGAATGCATGGGTTAAGATGGGTCTTACCGATACTGGTAACCTTAATATAACTGGTGGATCTGGTACTGGTGATGCAACTGGTGATGTACAATTTAAGAACGGACTAGGTATTGACATACAGTCAACTGGTACATTAAATGTAAACAGTGGAACTACTACACTTGGTGGTGAGTTAGATGTAACAGGTAGCGTTGATATTAATTCAACACAGTCATCTACAACTAACAGCACTGGTGCATTGAAAGTGGATGGTGGTGTTGGTATTGCCGAGAACCTCAACATGGGTGGTAGTGCTGACATTGATGCTAATCTAACAGTAGCAGGTAACGTAACTTTAGGTACCTCTGGTGCTAATAACGTCACATTTAATGCTGATATTAATAGTAATCTCCTACCTAATACCACTGGTGCACATAACTTAGGGTCAGTTGGACAGAAATGGGGTACAGTATATGCTGACGCAATCGTTGGTATCACCAATGTTACAGCAAGTATCACAGGTAACGTTACTGGTAATGTATCTGGTTCATCTGGAAGTTGTACTGGTAATGCTGCTTCGGCAACTGTATTACAGACAGCAAGAAATATTGGTGGTGTATCGTTCAACGGTGGTGCAAGCATTAATCTACCAGGTGTTAACACTGCAGGTAACCAGAATACATCTGGAACTGCAACTCAGGCAGACAACATAAATATTGATGAAGCAAACGGTAACACCAACTATCAGGTATCGTTCTCAGCACTGAACAATGCAGGATACAACAGACAATACATTGATAGTGATGACAGTCATTTAGTGTATAATCCTGGCACTGCTACACTATCTGGATTAAATATTTCAGGTAGCACTATAACAGCAAGCACATTTGGTAACTCAAACCAAAACGCATACGGTGCAAGGACAGTATCTACTGGTAACCCTAGTGGTGGATCCGACGGAGACATTTGGTACAAGTATTAAATTATGGCAGTCCCTTATAACGATGTAATAGCAGGTTATCTTGACGGACACACACGTATCAAGAAAGATGGCACATGGCAAATCGTAGAAGATATTCAAGTAAAACACTCAGGTGCATGGCGAGATACTAAGGCAGTATACGTCAAGTCAGGTGGTTCATGGCGTACAGTCCATGATGGTGAACATTTCTTATTCAGTTACTATCAGTCAAGTGATGATGCTAGTGAGTTTAACTTAGCAGCACATATCTCAGGACTAGGATATGGTGGTAACTTAATTAAGGGGTGTGTACAAATAAATGCAAAGAGACAGAGAGTACATCTAGGTAGTTTCTCATCCGACTCAAAAGTATTTCTTGGTGTTGCAAATTATGGTAGCATCAAAGGACGTGGTGGTAATGGTGGATCAGTTCCTAGTCAAAATGGCCAAGGAGGTCAGACTGCAGTATATTCTGGTGGTACACCATTTATTCTCAACAACGGTGGCATCATTGCAGGTGGTGGAGGTGGCGGTGGTGCTGGCATCAACGGTCAATGTGTCTATCAGAATACATACTATTACGGTTGTATGAAAGGTGCCCAATGCGATGGCACTGACCAACAGTTCTCACAGCAATCAGGCGGTGGGGGAGGTGGCGGTGCTGGCTATCCTGGTGGCACTGGTTACAATGGTGGTCAAAACGGTCAGGAAACTGGCGGTGGTGGCGGTGGCGGTAACGGTGGTTGCGGAGCAGAATCTGGTGGTGGAGGTGGAAACCTCGGAGCTGGTGGTGGTAATGCAACTAGTGGTGGTAACGGTGCTGGTAACGGTATTGGTATCCAAGGTATCAACCACAGATACCAACAAGTAATGACAGGCGACGGTGACATCCGTGGCGGTACAAGTAACACTTAGGTTAAAACTATGTCTTTAGAAGATATTGATCCGCAGTTTAGATTAGATGCAGACGTTGCACCACAGTTTAAATGCGAGAACTACAACGCAGAGGATAGAACCTTTGAAGTATGGTACAACGATGGTACTCTAAACAATGATGAGTGGTATGGTCCTCTTTATATGGATCTAGACTCATTGAAACCAGAGACGGAAGAACCATTAAGGTTTCAGATAGGACAGGCAGTCTATGCTGCTGTAAATAATTGCAGACTAGCAGAGTGTGATATGTCTTCAACTACACTGGTATTATCTGGTATGCTCGGAACGGTACAGACAGTACCAATGGAAGAGTTGATGAAGCATCAAGAAGCAATGGCGAAGAAGAATATACAGAACGTAGATCCAGTAGTACAGGCTACTACAGTCGTAAATGTGTACAGTGAGGATGATTTCGACGAACAGTTTGAAGCATTGAGTGCTGCATTATCCGAAGAGGAGTAGCATGACAGGTATCTACGCACTTGCAGAGTCCCAAGACGCACGCATTGCTCAGTATACATTTGGTAAGAGCATAGCACAGTTCGGTGTTAGTGTATTCTCATGCAATAATGCACGCAAAGGCAAGAAAGTGTTCGGCAACGATCCTGACCCAGTGAAGGAGATCATGCTAGAAACACAGGATGATATTATATCTGCACATATAAAGAGTAATCCTGACGGGAAGGTAGCAGGTTACGAGAAGATTATACGGGAATGTGGTCAGACATATCAGGTACACCACAGAACTGTATCGTTTGGTAGTACATGGAGGAGTGACTCAGTCAAACTATCAGACTATTCATTGCTATATCACGCTAACTCACACACTCACTTCCGTTTTCCTGGTATGAATAGACTGACATCACGAGAGGATGGAGGCACAGTTGCATGCTCAGGATTTGAAGATCTCAGTGCAACCGCACGTAAGGTGCATATGTTTGAGTCAAGTGACAGCTTTACACCCGCAGGTAATGGTAGTATAATAGTTCCTATGAAGGACATCTACTATCATAAGAAGAAAGTTTATCAACATTATCCATTCCCAGTATCAGAACTAGATACAGTACAGATCTCAGTTGATGAACCTACACTGGTCTTGGAATTTATTACAGATCAAGAACCTGATGTTGCAGAATTCACGCAGTCATGGTTAAATCAGATAGAAGAGGGATTAATCGAAATCGTAAACAGATAACAAATGAATTGTGATTACACTGTAAGAGATAGTAATAACGATCTCACAGTACTATACTATAAGGGTTGCGGTCAAGGATTTAAGTTTTTCGGGGATGACCCAGAAGAATACAAGCATCACATCAAGCAAGAACATATTGAGATGGTGCAAGGTATGTTTGAACGGGAGTTGAAGGAGTTACCCGTAGACTTCTTGCCCAAATTTTATATGCATAGTCGATGCCTAGTGTTTCCCGATGGTGTATGGATGAGTGAAACAGCAGGTGTTCCACAATATCTCAGGTATAGGTCAGGAACCAACCTGAGTTTTCGTGTATCTGGTGTCACTCGGTTCACATCATTGACCGAAGATAGTAGTGCTATCTGTATTGGTGCCGATCCTGGTGCGGATACTATTCCATTGCTACGTAGATTGGTACACAAATGCAGTGGTAGTACACACTTCATGCCACTCAGTACATCATCTATCCTCGTACCAACAGAGAATTGTACTTACGGAGACCTAAAGATAGACTTAGGACACCCAGTACTTGCCAAACATGAGTTTGATGAGTTAGTATTTGAGAAACCAGGTTACCTTATTGAGTTTATGAATGAACCTATGAGTTTGGAAGAAGAGCTTGTAAACTATTGTCATCAATACATATCACAAGACATTGAGGTATTTCAGCGATGATGTTTATAGAGGATGGACTGTATCCGCAATGGCAGAAGCATTTAGATCATCCACCACTGGAGTATAAGCATCTTGAACGTGATAAGTTTGAAGAGTTACTCGATCTAATGATAGAAGCACACCCAAATCACGAACTAACGGAGTGGTTGAAGCGTGGTTACGCTATGAATGAGGGAGATAGTACCATAACATTCGCTAGTCTGCAAGGACATAGAGTATTACAGTGGACTATGAACCATTTTGATGAGGAGGATGCGGAGAGTTATGAAATGATGTTCGGTGAAGAGGAGGAAATGGACTGGGATGACGATTGGGACGATTAATAAAGTTGCACAATAGCTTGCATATCCGCACAAAATAGACTATAATAAGTACATACACAAACAGGAGACACATGACAGTAGCAACCGCACCTGCAACACTCGAAGAAAGAGTACAAGGTTGGGCTAACGATCTATGTTCAGCACTAGACTTAAACTATAAGAAGCAAGCAATCAGACATCATGAGAGAGAACTAGCAGATGAGAGATCATATGCGGAGTATCATGAAGAGCAACTAGACAAGATTGCATTTGGTACTGCTAACCTAAACAGATTTGTTGCATACACAGGACGTAAGTACATCAAGATCGTTATGCAAGAGTTTGGCAGACACGAGACAGAGTACAAGGACAGCACTGTACATGCATTTATAGATAAGAAGACAGGTCAGGTGTATATGCCTGCAGGTTATAATGCACCAACAAAGACAGGTAAGTATCCAGTAAGATGGGACTTAAGAATTATCAAGGATAGAGAGTATATCCTTAATCCAGTAAACTGCACATGGTCTGGTGGTTATCTTTACGATAGATCAACTTTACCTACCAAGTATATCTAAGACCCCACAGGGGGTCTCAGACCCCTTTCAATAGAGAATTATGCCAGTATATAGAGACTACGAGATTAGACTTAACCTCAATGAATTAATAGAACACAGGATACCAACCTGTGATTTGTTGCATCCAGACCATTGTTTATCTGAAGCACAGGTGGCACAGATAGCACACGATATTAACATGGATTTAGATCTGCATCCAATCTATCATCAGATAGATGATCACATCATGCGGTATGTCAAGGCAGCAGGTATTGATAACTCAGAACATTGGGTAGAACCTAAACTCAAAGACCTATGAAGAAGATACTTGAATACCTAGTCTTGATAGGATTTATAGTAGGTTTATGTTTTGTATTCCTATTTGAGGTATTGGATCTCTTTTTGGTGCGACCCATATATCAAAGGTTCTTTAAAAAGAAAAAAAGGAGGAGAAGGCGATGAATGACATAACAATATTCATATTCGGTCTTAGTTTTGCAGCAGTCACTGGTGCAACATTCGCATTTATGTTTAAGATGACAGGTGCTGTATTAGAAGACGCGAAGAAACCACGGAGAACAGTGCATCCAGAGATGAAAGAGGTGCAAGATGGTGAAGAACTCCTCGTATTCCGTGCGGAGGACAAGGACGAGTGAAGAAGATATGGAAGATATGGAAGTATGCACTCGGATCTTTCCAAGATGAGACAACTAAAGAGTATGATGATATCATATGTTGCATAAGATCTCTAATTATGCTACAATTGGTTATCACCAACTGTTTCATTATAGGTGGCAACATTCGTCATTGGAATGACCACTATACTAGACCACATTATGAACATATTCGTAACTGACGCTGATCCGCATAAGTCTGCACAGGTGTTACCTGACAAGCATATTGTCAAGATGCCACTAGAGACATGTCAAATGTTATCTATTGTTGCATCCGAGAAGTGGGGTCATGGTTTCGGCACACTACCTAAGTTAGATGGTACTCCGTACAAAACTGACAAAGGTGCGTTTCGTAATCATCCATGCACCATCTGGGCACAGACTAACTTCTATTGGTTAATAGAACATGGTCTTGCATTGTGTGCAGAATATACACACAGATACAACAAGGTTCATAGTTGTCAGCATACTATTGAGTGTGCTGATATTATGTTTCCATCCTGCCCACCACCCACATCCTTTACACGTGCTATGCCCGATGAGTTTAAATATGACACAAGCATTGACACTTTTACTGCTTACAAGAATTACATTGGCAGCAAACCTTGGGTTGCATCTAATTATTTACGTGACCCATCCCGCAAACCAGATTGGTTATGAGTAGAGTGTATCCCAACATGAGTGCTAACTTGCAACTCACGTTTACTGAAAGAGAACTAGAGTGTATAAGAGTGTGTCTAGCAAACGCACCATCACCATATGATATTCGGTTGAAGAAACTTCCGAAAACAATCTTAGATAAGATTGGTGAACCAACACCACTCAAGGGTGAACCATTACCACTCATTGAGTGTGATTTAACAAAATACGATAGATGAAACTAACACAGGAAATTATTGACCAGATACAGGAAGCAATGCTTCATACCAAGAAAGATGGTAGTATCAACTGGAAAGATGGAGATGAATTGGAAGTGCAGTTAGCAGGTACGTTTGCTGCTGATAGATTTATTGTCATCAAGAACAAGAGAATGTCTCCTGTTGTGAGTGCAGCACCTCATCCTTACTTTGATTATGAGAAGAATGTCTTTACCGAAGATGGTAGAGATAAGTGGATGAAGGATTGGATGAGGGACAATCCTGATGATGAATAAAGTATTATTCGGTGACTGTCGTGAAACACTGAAGACTATTGATACCAAGGCACGCATGTGTGTCACATCGCCACCATACTACGGACTACGTAACTATGGTGATGAGGACAGGCAGATAGGTATGGAACAATCACCAGAAGAATACATTGCTGAAATGGTTAAGGTATTCCGATCAGTACGTGATGTACTCACTGATGATGGTACACTATGGTTAAACATAGGAGACACATACTATAACTACAGGTCAGATGGTAACTATCCTAAACAGACAGTATCCAGAACCAAGCAAGACCTACCTAACTTCTCACCTGTTCGTGGTAACAAACTACAAGGACTGAAGAGTAAGGACTTGATAGGTATACCATGGATGTTAGCATTCGCATTGAGAGCAGACGGATGGTGGTTAAGACAGGATATCATCTGGAATAAACCTAACCCTATGCCTGAGAGTGTCAAGGATAGATGTACCAAGTCACATGAGTACATATTTCTATTGAGTAAGAGTAAACAGTATTATTATGACAATGAAGCAATTAAAGAGCCAGTCAAGCAAGACTGGGGGACAAGAGACCGCACGAACGGTAAGTACCATAATCCTGGTACTGGCCTGGCTCCTCATAGTGGGTTATCCAAGTCTTATGACAGGAAGAATAAACGATCTGTTTGGACTGTGACTAATAAACCATACAAGGGAGCACACTTCGCTGTATTCCCACCTGACCTCATTGAACCATGCATACTAGCAGGCAGTGAGGAGAATGATATAGTCCTTGACCCATTCATGGGTAGTGGCACCACAGCAATGGTTGCCAAGAAACACAATCGTAACTACATTGGTTGCGAGTTACATGAGGACTATGCCAGTTTACAGACTGACCGCATTGACAGCATTCCATCCCAATTACCTGCTATACTATGGAAGTAATCATCACAGAGCAACCAGAAATGGACAAAGTAGTAACTATGGTTGAACTCGATACTCAACAGATCAAGTATCTTATTGATCTTATGTGGTCTACCGATCCTACAATTTCAAACAATGTAGCATTGAGACACAGCGTTGATGACGTTCAACTAGAGAGTAGATTGAACCTAGCACTAGGTAGTGCACTAGGAGAAGTATGAACGCAAAAAATATGTCAAGCACAGAAAAACTTATCTTTATCTTCTCATTCATTAATTTTCTTCATTGGTCATGTCTTGTTATGTCACGTTTGGTGGGTATCGCAATCGGAAGCGTATCGCTCGCAATGCAGTCGAGTGGTTCCTACAACATCGTAAACTCAATCGCTTCAACACGTTTATCCATATTGTAGATAAACGACTGTGGCCTGAGGATGATGGTGCTTGTATCGCCATTGATAGTATGTCACGTCCTAGATACTTTGAGATTGAGATAGAAAATCGTCTCGATAACAAAGAACAATACCTCACAACTCTATTTCATGAGTTAATTCATGTAGAGCAACGTCTTCGTAATACACACAGTGTCACTTATGATGCACGTCTCTGTCGTAGTGTCAACAAATGGCATGGTGATGTAGTTCCACCAGAAACTGCATACATGGATGAACCATGGGAGATAGAAGCATATGGTTTAGAGGGTCAACTGTATAAGGAATACAGGAAATATGAAGCAAAACTTAAGAATTGAGACGTTTTACGTTAAACCACCAGTAAATACAGATGAGATCCTTGATGATCTCGACTGGTGTCGTAGGGAAGATGCACCTGTAAAGGCAAATCTGACCGAATGGAATATATCTGACTACCTACCCGACCTATGCTCACAATTATATGTCCTCTTCCCGAACTATAAGATCGAAGATCTTTGGATTGCTTCGTACGGACTGGGAGACTACACAGAAAGTCATGACCATCGCGGTTTTGATTGGAGTTTTGTGTGGTATCTGGATGCCTGTATTGACTGCAGTCCTCTCACGTTCCCAAACTTAAAGCATCCATGGTTGCCACCTCATGTAATATATCCTAAGGTAGGCAACCTGCATGTATTTGATGGTGGATTAGTCCACTATGTGTGTCCACACACATGTACCCACGATCGAGTTGTGGTATCTGGAAACCTGACTACATATAACTCGGATAAGAAATGAAACAATGGATCCTGACATTCAAAAACACTTTGACTTCAAATATGTGGAGGGAGAACTTCACATGTATATTAAGGCAGAATTCGTCAAGAAACTAGGATGGACGGATAAAGATATAGAACTATCATTCGGTAACATCAAGAGAATGAATAGTTTTAAGGGAGCATCCCTATCCATCAACACAATTGAACAATCACATTATGAACACCCATGGCACTTACACCAGAAGAAAGAGAACTTAGAGCAATAGCAAGATTTTATAAGGATGCCAAGTATGGTTTTGCGACCGAAGACGGTTATTACGCAATCCCTAGTGATGGTAAGAAGTTGGCTTTATTCCATAAAGGTGCTATAATTAAATGGTGTAGGAACGAACAATCCGCACGCAATTTAGTTAATCGCCTTCGTAAACGTGAAACCAATCGTTAAATACCAAGGTGGTAAGTCAAGAGAGTTACCACTCATCAAGACATTACTACCACAGAACTATGACACTGTGCTCGAACCTTTTGCAGGTGGAGCAGCAGTGTCTTTTGCATTAGGACACCGATGCATATTAAATGATATGAATGATGCATTGATAAACATGTATCAACAAGTATCAAATCCAACTACCTTTCATGATGTATTCTCTCATGTAGCATACTTGAAGACACTGGAGCATGATGCACTCAGTGATGAGTACTATAAAGCAAGAGACTACATCAATGGTACAGAACGTGACCCATATGACTGGGCAGTATCATACATCACATTGAGACAGTTATGTTTCAGTGGTATGGAGAGATATAACAAGGATGGTAAGTTCAATGTACCATTTGGACATTACAAGAGATTTTCATGTAACCTAGACTGGAACCACATGAAGTTCTTACATCAATCAGGTAGTAGCATCTATCATGGAGACTTCGCACCCATATTTGATATGGCAACAGAGGATGACTTCATATTCATAGACCCACCATACCTAGACAGACTAGGATATACACATGGGGATGGAGGTAATACACTTCATACAAGACTAGTCGAGTGTATGCATAAGACCAAGGCAAAGTGGTTGTTCATACACACTAAGCATGACTTCTACATGGATACACTATGGGAGTATAACATCATGTTCAGACCACATGGTTACTCACAGAGGTTCGGTAAGAACAGAGACCATAGTGGTGCACAGGTAGAACACATGTATGTTACCAACTACGAGGATGATATGACACTCCATAGGGTGTCTAACTCATCGTTGCAGAATTTATTAGACCATGATAGAATAGGAGCATGAAACTAAGACCCCAATCACCTGGTAATGAGTACTTGAGGTATAACCTACTACCTCTCATTGATAGTATCGTGCCAAAGAATACATCATCCAGTATATTATCTGCATGTGGTTTAGGTGATACCACATCAAGTCAGAGTATACTCATCACATGTGGTAACCGTTTCGAGAAGTTTTGGAACAAGGTCATTACACACAGTCGTGGTGTAGACAATCAATTACCATTTGCAAATGGCACTGATAGGATTAAAGTTGATGCTAAGGACAGACAAGTAGATCACTTCTTCAGTATTCATGACCTTGAAAACAACAACTATGTGTATCTGGAGAGTAAGACCAACCTCGACTTCGATACAGAGAAGAAACCAGAGAGTAACGAGAAGATCAAGAGAGTTGGTGAACAACTAGGATTTGCATTTGATGCAACAGTAAATTGTGGTTACTATGTACCAGTTGAACGTGAGATTGACCAGAAGGTTAGATCACACTATACCAAACATGGTGTTAATGTATATGGTGTAGAGGACATGTTCCGATGGTTAAATGATGTACCATTCACAATAGATGAGTATTTCATATTCCTACGTGAGGTCATAGGTCCTATATTGAAGGAGAAACTTGATGGTGTGACAGTGCAACAACCTGCACACAGTGGTAGACATAGTGACCTAGATGCACTATAATAATAGAGGGAAACAAAGGCACACGTGCTTTTTGTTTCTCGCACCCTATTACTCACGGAGAGGTACTTGACCACTTATTATTATGACGTTGTATGGACTGACTATCAGTACACACACAACCTTACCACAACAGAGATGCAAGAAAAGCATCATATTGATGCAATGCTTAAACAAGTAGACCATCTCAAGTGGCAAGACGAGCAACGTAGCAAATGGATGGGTGGTGAAGAACCAGAGTATGTATCAAGGGGTATCCCCGAAGACTGTCCTTTTTAATCATCATCATGTCACAGACATTCGCAAACTTCCTTCTTTGTCAAGCAGATACAGGCAATGACTTGCTTGCTATACTCGAAGACATCGTGGACACAGTAGACTATGATCACACCATCTTATAACTCAATGTCCACTGTTACCACTCTTGCTTCAGTCAACTCTATGATTAAATCACTCAAGAAGGCACTCAAGGCATCTGACCTTGATCCATTTCTATATGAGGAGAAGGAGATCATATACATGAAGACCAAACTTCGTGAAATGTATGCTGAAAGACAAGAGTTAAATAGTGGAAATGGTTTTGGTTAATGAAACTACCTTTCCGCAAGGGAGATCACGTACAGTATGAAGGTAAGCAATGCCTTATCACATTTGTATGTCGCGATTACATCACAGTATGTACTCAGCAGTGGCCAGATGAGAATACTCTTCATGGTCACAAACAAGTCAACGTTGTAGTATCTCGTAGATACTGGAACACTATCACACCTCATGCTTCAAATGAAGAAAAGTAAGAACGTACAGTTCTCCGTCCTCAACAGTGACGTGACTGTCCAACTACAACCGAAGAGAAGAGGGATATATTGGAACTATCAGGATGTACCATTTAACTATGGTCCATTCAAAGACGACAATCAGGCAATCAATGATGCCAAACTATACTCACAGTATGGTACAACATCAAAGGTCTTCCTTACTACACAAGGTAGGAGGAGAAGATAATGCAGAACGTACCGTTTTATGACTTACCACAGTCACCAATACTATGGATAGGACTATGTGGCATACTGTTCACGTTAGTACTGTACTACTTCACGCAGAGAGCGTATTTCCAATCACCACTCAATAGGGACAATGACAAAAACTGAAATCATCCTCGAACGCTTCCCATACAGATTTGTACAGAAAGGACTGCTAGAGATCAATGGCGAACCAGACTATCGCATACAGAAGTTCAATGACATCACCAGACAGTACAATGACATGTACTACCTCGATAGCAGCATACAGTTAGATGCATGCCTAGAGGATCATGAGTATGTCAAGTGGTTAGACCCAGATCCTGAGGTTGCTGCATATCCCAACAAGACAGACAAGGTGGTATCCCCATATGCCTGATAGAATACTCGAACGTAGACAACGATGCTACAAACAACTGATACAGACAGACCTGCCCATGGAGTTTGTATATGCATATTGTACTGAATGGGCAGAAGGAGACGAGATCGAACTCAATGTACCCAAGAACCCCAAGGTAGTCAAACGTGTTCCTACGTACAGACCAAGTAAGTAATAATAAACTCATCGGACTAGAACATGTGTATCCTACACTTAAACAAGAGTGGGATGCATATAACCATGACATAGAGTGGAGAGACTTTACCACTTATATGGAACGTACTATCAATCAATCTAACCAAGGACATGAGATAGACAGTATAGAGAATGCACCAATAGCAACACCTCAATCTAAATGGAGTATCGCACCATTATTCTATCACAATCAACCATATACAAGGAATACTAACCTATTACCTAAGTTAAGGAAGACTATGTACTGGTTAGGAGAGACTAGTTACGTAGGAATGGTTAAACTAGCATCAGATAGTGGTCTTGGATGGCATTATGACCCTGATCCGAACCCAGTTACTCAGAGGATCAGATGTCAGTTACCATTTGACTGCTCAATCTCTACGTTATCTGTACAGAGTGAGAATAGACCCTATGCGGAGGGTAAGCTCATGATTTTCTTGAGTTCCGCACGTCATAAAGTACAAAATCAGGGAGAAAACGATAGAATTTCACTAGTTTTTGACCTGTTCCGTAAGGGGAAGGGTATTTTGTAGTGAAATGAGTATAGGATAGTATCCTTTTATGAAACGTTTAATTAAATGTAACTGGGCGATTTACTTTGCGGATCTCTTGTAGTCTAAGCCCGCAGTCTAGCAGAAGTCAAGCTCGCATGTGCCACTATGTAAACTGTCTGAAATATTTGACAATTCTCTGAGGTTTCGCTATAATTAATAGTATAAACACAAAAAGAAATGCCCGCAAAGAAACACACATTTGACATCGGCGAGTTGAGTTCTGCCATAGATAAGGTAGTCGTGCAAGGATCCAAGGTTTTCATCAATTTTTCAGGAAACGAAAAAACCTACGAGTATAAGTGGAAACCTGCAAGCTCGCAGCTTTTGTCAGTTCTTGAAGGTTTTGTCAAAAACCCAGAAAGTGTATCACTTGGACGCTTTTACAACAATTCACTAAAAAGTGAAGACCTTGTACAAATTACAACAGTCTAGTAAAAACTACCAAAAGGCAAACTAATGGCAAATACTTGGAGTTATCGTGGAAACGGTAAGAAAGGTTCATTTGGTCAAAAAAAGAAGAAACTGAAAGAAAATGAGGATTTGAGATCTTCTGGCTATTATGACATGTTATCTAATAGGCAAAAGATAAATAGTGATACAGACATGGAGGACCTTTATGGTTAAGCTGCCACAGCTAGTACAAATGTACACAGATGGACTCATGAGTCCATTAGAACAAATAGAACTAGTACAAATCCTACTAGACACTGAATTATTATCAGAGTATCCACAATTTGACAAACTGGCAGATTATTTCATAAGTGAAGGTTTATGCTACTATGTGCCAATTAATATAATGCCTGAACTAAAGGATTAAAAGACAAAAAAAAGAGGGGTTGACCCTCTTTTTTATTATATAATGGTCAACTCCTCTGGACGGAATGCCTTACGGTCAAACCTCTCCTCTACTGTAGTGATACAGACCACGGAGTTGATCTCAGGGAAGAGAGATAGAACCCACCATTCTAATCCCTCTTCGTCTCTTACTTTGTCGGAAATACTCAGCTGAGTCATGAAAATTCTCTGATGTAAAGTTCGTAATTGATCATGTCATCTAATTCTACGGGGATATCCTCTTTAAGATATGCCCGTAATTTAGCAGTAGATGCTCTGCGAATTTCGTCATGTGTCAATGGTCGCACCTCTTGTCCTGATATGCATCCTCGTTCCAATGCTCATTAGCATCCAATGCCCCTACGTATTGTAGGATTTCATCATAAGTTTGCATACCACTACGTGACATTCTATTACAGGTGTATTCCCATCCTAGGTCACAAAGTTTATCCATTAGCACGGATAGTTTAATTTGCTGTTTTGATTTCATGCCGCCACCTCTTCTTCAAGGTAACGGAATGGATTGAAACCGCCATCATAAATCTGGTTCATGATGTCTCTTACTCGCTCTCTGTCGAGACTATCGCCATCGCCCCACGTGTAAACGTCGCTGTCATAATGTGCAATAGCATCAAGGTAAATGCATGTAGCGTAGGCAATCTGTTCACGTGACCTACCTTGATCATATAAACCACCGTAACCATAAAATTCTTTACAGTAGTTTATGAAGTCGTTAAAAGATGTGTTCATGATTAACCTACCATTTTTTTGATATCGTTTAGGAAATCTTCGTATTTCCATTGTGCTGATTGGTTCAGCATCTGTTGACCGTACATAGGTAGGTCTCCAGTATCCGTTGCTTCTGCTACTACTTCGTCGTAGCATGCCTGATAGATACCCTCGTTTGTTACAGGATAGTCACTAGGGTCAACGTAGAAGAATTGCATAATCTAAAAATGAATGAATTTCGTTTGTACTCTTTTATTATAGTCGAAAGTATGCCCAAAAAAGAGATAAGTGAGCATACTGAAACAATTCGTTACAAATAACCTGCGACCTCTTGACCTGGTTCATCATAGAACCAACTCATGCTTAAGTCGTCAAATTGCTCACAAATTGCTGAATGGATTTCCTCAGGTGGAGACCACGCAGTTTCAAAATTGACCTCGAAACCGTTTGGCATATCGCAATCGTCAATCTCTAAGGAATAAGCATCCCACTTAGTTCCCCAGTTTGCATTTCGCCAGTTGTACCATCTGTCATCATTATTTCCAGTAGAGGGAAAGCAAAGACCTCTCATAGGATCTTCATTCATTACAGGCAGTTCACCAACTTCACCTCTAGGGGAACTGAATGAATACTCTCTAACGTGTTCTTCAGCGAGGGGAACTTTACTCCAATCAGGTTCGGGGACAAATGATCCGAACACGGAATCTCTTCTCTCTGTATTGTCGTCATTCTTGAGACCCTTTTTAAATATGTTATGTAGTTTAAGGATCGCTGTTGTATCTTCACTATAGAAAGTGACTCTGTTATGGCAATGATTTGGCATTAATGACACCTCTGTTGGAATAGTTCGTTTGCTAGGTCGATTTGTTCTTCGTATGACAAATCTGGTCTCTCTTCTAGGACATCTTCGTAGATGTCCATTAAGATGTCTGCATGATGGAGGGAACTCATTTTTTGTTGCCCCCTAGATAACGTTTCTTAGGGAATCCGTCTCTGTTGTACTGTCCACAGTTCATTTCTTTACCTCGTATGGTTCGTAATCAAATGGGGATGGTTCGCAGTATTTCTCACAGAGTGAGTCATATGCTTCTTGAGTTGAATCGTCGATCCAACCCATATCGTTAAAAAACGAGATCATGTCGCCGAGTACGGTTTCTTCGTCTTCGGTCATTGTGATGGTTCTTAGAAAACCAGAGTTTGCGAATGAATTATCTCTCATGATTCTATTATACTCCCTCTGGATGACATAAAGAAACAATGACATCATCTGTAACAATGTTGACTTGATCAACGTGTTTGAAGTACTGATTGATGTGCTTGCTAGTTGTACGACTGTAATAGGTCTCAGTTTTGAAGTGACCTAGTTTAGGTGAAAAACCTGCAACAGGTGTTTCATATGAAAAGAATAGCGTATTGCCATTGTTCAAACTGATTTCGGTTTGGTTGCTACCGACTTGTCTTAAGATCATTTTAGTCTTATTGGTTTGGTACTCTTCTATTATAGACTCACGGATCACTGAATCAGGGAAAAAGTGGACGGAAATATTACTGGCACACTGAGTCGGGTTTGGATGGATATCACCCCTTATAATGGAATCAGTTCAACAAAGACTATGCAAACCCACTCAATCACCCTAGGAATGAATATTGGATCCGAGGGAAGAGTAACGAATCAGATGTGGTTGCAATTCCTAACCGATGAGATTTGCTCCATGCTCGACTATGCCACAATCACCGATGCAATCGGAATTTATAAAGGCACCGTTGAGAATTCAAAAATCATTTCAGTGACTGTTGACGAACGTACAACACGCGGTAACTCAATCATTGAATCATTACAAGAGGTCGGACAGACCTACAAAAAACAGTTCAGGCAAGAAGCAATCTTGTATACATGCACGGAGGTCCCCACGCTCACCTTCGCGTAATTATGCCGAACCCTTACGGGTGATCCTACTCACCTTTGCCCTATTATTTGAATCCTAAGCAGCTTGAATCCTTATGTTACAGATTGTTTCAATTCTCTATCTTTCACTACTCATCATACACTTACCGAGTATAATAGTAGTATGAACAAACTTCAAACACATTTCAACGGTGCAGTACTCATGAACGAGACAGCAACCAAAGACAAAGCAGTAATGGCAGCATTAACAGCAATGTCGAAACGCAACTTTGAACCACAGGAAATCAATCGCTATGGCATATGGTACATAAGCGATAGGCACTAAGTGCCTTGGGCATTGATTGGGCATGGTGAGAGTCCATGCATAAAGGAGATCAATCTATGTAAGTCCCATTCCACTAGGCAGTAAGAACCTTAAATGACCGTGTATTGAACATGGTGGTTGTAACGTAAGTCCTATCCCACAGTCAGGCAAGCGTGACCTCATTCCTCTAAGTCTAAAGACTCGCGAGACGGAGGTGGTACAGGTCTTTAATTTGAAGCTCTGACTCTATTCTAGCACGAAGGATGTTGGTTCGGCCACAGGCGAGTGCCAGTTTACAAAGTGTCCACTGAGTCATGACTCGGTGGGCATTTTCTTTTATAATAGAATCAAACAAACAAAGGTTTACTAAATGCTAAATCAAACTTCACTCAACCTCACCGATCTACCAAAGAAGGATTATAATGGTTGGTCAGACTGGACTACATGGAATTGTGCCTTATGGGTTGGAGGTGACGAAGGACTCTATAACCTCGCTAAGGACTGCGAGTCATGGTTCGACTTCATCATATGCATGCAAGATATGGGGATGAATAAGACTCCAGATGGTGCAAAGTGGACAGAAGCAGACTATGACGAGATGATGGAGATGATGGATGAATTGTAAATCTTTGTTACAACACCTCGTCATTACTATAGACGAGGTATTCATCAATGCTATAATTAGAACATACACATCATCACTTGAACAAATGAACAAAACTACTTGGGCAGTTCAACCTACATCATGGGGAAACGATTTAAGATCATGGGCAGATCATTGTGCTACATGGGAACAAGTCGAAGACATGGCATTAGACATGGCAGAGGAAATGATGGAGGAAATGACAATTTTCAAAGTCGGATCAGTAAGCGAGTTTAAATGGGCGACTAGGGGTTAACGCACCCCGTCGAACTATTAGACGACTAATTATTCACCTTTTCTATTACAATCAATGACGCGACTCATCATTTTAACTTTGGCAATCTTTTGCATAGGACAAAACACATTTGCTCGAACGCAATTATCAAACGTGTTAGACTTAACAAGTGATGTAATTAGACCTAGTTCATACTAGGTCTTTTTTTATACCCCGTCGAATATACAGGGCGGGCTATATATCGCTATATGTGGGTATATAATACACATATATGAGATTAATTTGTTTTGTTATATCAGCTCATATATTATATACTATACACATATACTATTATACTCATATACTATACACACATATAATATACTATGACACATATATAACTGTCACATATACTATACTATAGTCAATATACTATACTATAATAATACTATACACATATATCACACGTATGAATTCACTATCTAATGACACATATGAGTCACTACTCAATGACAAGTTTATTAAAGAACACTTCACAGTAATAACATATGGATCACTAGAAGAGGAACGCGAAGACTTAGGGTATTGCCCTTGCTGTTGCTCACCACCTGAGGAAGAGTAGCACTCAGGCAGTACCGCCCCCCCGTCGCGGTTTTGCCCCCCGCCCTAGCTTAACTTTCTATATAAGTCTAACCTACAAAGTCTTGCATGAGCGAGCGTGATATAAAATAAAAAATTTTCCCAAAATTGCCCAGACCCCCAATGAAAACTTTCGATGTAGAAACCACAGTAACCTATAAGCAGTGGATCAGAGTGGATGCCGATAGTGAGTATGCTGCTCAGAAACGTGTCAATGATATGGCATGGGACGTAACCGCAATCCAGTATCAGACGATGGAGAGTGCGAATGCCACAGGAACGGTTAGAGAGTGCCCAAACTAATATACTCGGATGACGTAGCAAACGTTTATCTAACTGAAGATGTCAAAGCTGCCCTAAGAGATTTTCTTGGCAGATACCCTCTGAATTGCAAAGAGAGCATCCAACTACACTGGAACAAATCTGACACCGCACACTACGCTGTAGTAGCAGTGGGTTTCAGAGAACTTGGAGTAGATATTGAGTACATGAGAGATAGAAGGTTCGGAGATATATCTCGAAGATACTTTCATAAGGATGAAGAGACAGTCAATATCAACATCTTCTATGAACTATGGTGTAAGAAAGAAGCATACACCAAGTGGAAGAAAGGTAAGATATCTCAGTATATGTCTCAGAAGATAGACAAGGATGTGTCTCAACTTGTACCACAATCGAGGTATTCTCTGATAGAACTAGAGTTACCTGATAATCTCAAAGGATATCTCTGCTATTGACATTGTGTTCAAACTCAGATATAATAAATAAAACATCTACACTCCTTGCCAATGCAATACGTCTTGTACAACGAACATCTAGACCAAGTAGGTACTTACAGTAGTATCTACGATTTACGTAAGTTTCTCTGTGATCGAAAGTATGAGATAGACTGTGACAAGGACATAGGGGATACATTTGATTATATCAAACATATCAAGTGGACATTCGACATCAAACAAAATTAATGGCATTATCAAACGAAGAACTTCTCGGTCGGATTGAGGCACTCGAAGCAAAGGTGAGACAATCTCGACTAATGATGAAGAGACCTGGTCATGATGAGTATGAGAGACTTGTCGATGTTGTATGCGACCATGAAACCAGATTAGCAAGAGAGGAAGAGGAACTTCAGAAGTGTTCTGAGAGTGTCTCTGAGCTTGAAGATGCGAACTGGTAAAAAATCGCGAATCCTAACCAAAGGGCAAAAATCGCGTCGTGTATCTCTAAATAAACTCAAGTAAGTAACAACCATGTTAGGACTGGAATCACTCGAAGGAGAGTTCGTTATCAAAAAGGATGGTCAACTCATAAGGCATACGAAAGCCAGAGACCTACCTGCTAGTTTCGACCATCTAATAAAGTTTTGCCCTACCCCTCCCGAACCTCCACATAGTGTGAATGATCATACAGAAATGAGTCGGTATACGGAATACTTGCAGGAATTAATGACAAGAGAAACTAAATGACAGAATACGATTTCTGGTTCGACGAAGAAATACCAAAGGCACAGTACGGAAGTCTCCAATGTTGGATATCAAATGAGAAGACGCAACCATGGTCAACTGCATACGATATGACAATACATAGTATTATGTACGAGATAGCGTCAAAGAACGGATTAATATTAGGAGGGAGCGAATGCCAGCAGTCACCCGTATAGGAGATGCAGACACACCTCATTGTTCTGGAATGTCCAGAGCACAGGGTTCGTCTAATGTGTTTTGCAATGGTATAGGTATCTCTCGTCAAGGAGATAACAATACTGTTCACCTTAAACCTCCTGCAGCACCTGTATGTCCTCCTCATTCAGCATCAATAGCTACAGGAAGTACAACTGTCTTTGTAAATGGCAAAGGATGTGGTAGAGTAGGAGATGCAACATGTACTAGCGTCGCTGCTGGTTCATCAAACGTATTCGCAGGTTAATTATGGCAACAAGATATGCAATGGGTCTTCCCTCTATTGAGCAGCACCCAAAGAAGACAAGACAAGGTAAAGGATCACATACCAAGTATTCTGCTACCTCTAGAAATAAAGCAAGGAAGAGATACCGTGGCCAAGGCAAATAGAATTAAAGACGGTGGAAGGAACGCTAACATTCCTGTGGATATGAGTGATCATTTTTACGATCATGGTAACGAATATTGTAGATATTTGATCACAGATCCTAGGTCTGATAGGGCAGGTAAAAAAAAGTCACAAAAAGAAGTATAAATATACCTGAGGTTAATAATAGGCTAACAGTTGGCATTAATATCGAAGTCATTTCGTGACTTCTCGTTGACTTTTGAAAAGAACGCAGTGACAAACGATGTATTGGCACTGAACAATGAAGCAGCCATTAAGGAATCAGTAAAGAATATTGTACTCTACAACTTCTACGAGAAACCTTTTGACCCAGCATTCGGTGGTAATATCATCGGATTGCTTTTTGAAAATTTTACACCAAACGACGCACAGAAGATTAAGAGACGACTTAAGCAATGCATAGGAACTCATGAACCCAGAGTGGCGGTATATGAGATAAAGGCAACTTGGACTGAGGATCGTAATCAATTAGATGTAAGTGTAGCATACGTTATTATGGGTTTACCACCAACTTTTGATTCCATTGACGTAGCATTTAAACCATAATGGCATTTAATCAGGTCAACGCCTTAGAATTTAATCAAATCAAGGCACAAATTAAAGATTACCTAAGGGCACAGGAACAATTCTCGGATTATGACTTCGAGGGATCGTCCATGACTGTCCTTTTAGACGTTTTAGCATACAATACTTACTATACAAGTGTAAATGCTAACCTTGCAGTGAACGAAGGGTTCCTTGAAACTGCTGTTTTAAGAGAAAACGTTGTAAAACTTGCTAGAATGATTGGATATACTCCAAAATCAGCAAGATCTGCTCAGACAGTAGTCGATATTTCAGTTCAGACTGTAGTTCCATACCCAAAAACAGTTACAATCAACAAAGGATTGGTTTTAAACTTCACAGGATTGGATAATAACAACTTTGTATTCTCATTAGGGACTGATACTACTCAATCAGTAGACAGTACAAGTGGAATTGCCACCTTTACTGGTGTTCAATTGTTTGAGGGAGTGTTTCTTACCGATACTTTTGTAAAAGATATCAACCAAAGACAGAGATTTATACTAACCAATGCAAATGCAGACACAACTTCTATGAGAGTAGAGGTTACTTCTGGTACTATTACAGAAAGATACCTTCAAGCAACTGATATTACAAAGATAGATTCAACTTCTAAGGTATTTTTCCTAGAAGAATCTGAGTATGAGATACCCGAAATATTATTTGGTGACGGAAAGGTAGGAAAGGATCTAGAGAATGGAGATGTAGTAAGCGTACAGTATTCTACATCTAGTGGAACTGGTGCAAATGGACTAAAAGTGTTTGAGAATATTGGTACATTTAGAGATAACCTTAATAATACAATTACAAGTGGCATCACTATTACTGCTACTACGTTCCCTGATGGGGGTTCTCAAGCAGAAACTACGGAGTCTATTAAATTTGCTGCTCCTAAATTCTATTCTGCCTTTGGTAGAGCAGTTTCCACACGAGATTATGAAGCAATTATTCCTCAAATATATCCAAACGTGGGTTCCATAGCATGTTATGGTGGTGAGGAAGCAGAACCACCTGAATATGGTAAAGTATTTTTGGCAATCAAACCAAAAAATGCAGATAAATTATCTCTTTCCGAGAAAAATGTGGTTCTTAAGAGGTTAAGAGAGTATTCAGTTGCTGCAATTCAGCCTTCTATCATTGATCCGTCCATATTATACATTGATGTGGACAGTTTTGTGTACTTTAACCCGAATATAACGCGGAGAGAAGCGTCTGGAGTGAAAAATACCGTAATTAATTCATTAACTGTCTTGAATAATAGCGGAGAGTTCAATAAATTTGGCGGAAAATTCAAATTTTCAAAGCTTCAGAGTATAATTGATAGTTCAGAGACCTCAATTACGTCCAATATCACTCGTCTCAAGATGAGAAAGAACGTAACTGTCGATCTGGGTGCACGTGTGAACTACAAGATATGCTACGGTAACCGCATTAAGCAAGGAACTAGCACAAAACCTACCGTTATTAGTAGTGGATTTAAGATTGTTGGAGATGATTTCAACACTTACTACTTAAATGATGACGGAGCGAGTTCTTTGAGACTCTATTATGTCAAAGGAACTGGTGAATATGAGTATGTTGATGGTCTATGGGGTACAGTTGACTACTCCATGGGTGAAATTGTAATCAATGATTTGATTATTTCATCTACAAGTGTAGCAAATAATCAATTACAGATATCTGGAACTCCTGAATCTAATGATATCATATCTTTACGAGAAACCTACTTGACAGTAGGCATAGATAATACGACTGTAAGTGTTGTAGAAGACACTATCAGTAGTGGTTCAAATATTTCTGGTACAGGAGTAGTACCAGAGTCCAGCTATAGTTAGTAACAGATGACAAATTCTTCCTGGAAGGTTAGTTCGTGGACTACCCCGACCACAACGGTTTCTGTACCACCAGTACCGTCTGAGGTCAGTCCTGAATCTAAATCGCAAATATCCCTCAGTGTTGCGGGACAGTTTGCTTCGTTTATACAGGAAAATTATCCAACCTTCATATCGTTTGTAAAAGAATACTATAAGTCACAAGAATTAAAGGGATACTGTTTTGATGTCATTCAGAACTGGTCTGATTATTATAATATTGACAACTACGGTGGTCTAGTTACTGAGACTACACTAATTTCAGCGTTAACAACTACCTCTTCAGCAGTTGACGTTGAATCTACTCGTGATTTTCCTAATGAAGGTCTTTTAATGGTAGATGATGAGATCATTTACTACCAAAAGAAAGGATCTACACTTTTTCAAGACTGTGCAAGGGGATTTAACGCTGTAAAGTCAGTTGGAGAGGTTGGAACTTTCCAATTTGAAGAAACAACTGCTGCAACTCATGCTCTTGGAGCAAAAGTTGTCAATTTAAACAATATATTTCCACTTTACATACTTGGAAAGTTCAAAGAACAGTTTTTAGCGACTTTTCCAAAGAACTTTGCAAGTGGAGTTACTGAATCAACAGTAATTAAGAGAATTAAAGACTTCTATGCTGCAAAGGGGTCTACAAGGTCATTCCAATTTGTTTTAAGAACACTATTTGGCGTAGAATCAGAAGTTAACTACCCAAGAGAGAGAATATTCAAACCATCCGATGCATATTACACCTCCAGAGAGGTTATTCGTGCGGTTGCTGTCTCTGGAGACCCTATTGCACTTGTTGGACAAGTATTATACCAAGAAAACGACGCAAACGACGCAAATGTTGCTTCTGCAAGAATTTACGTTAAGGGAGTTGTAGAAGTATTCACTCCAAGTGGCACAATCTTTGAAATTGACGTAGATACCAATAATTCACTAGGTACATTTGTTACACCGTACAAATCTACTCTTGCAAATGACTTAGGTGGTCAATTAACAGATACAACTGTTACAGTTGACTCTACATTAGGTTGGCCAGAGGCAAATGGTCGATTTAGGATCGAAGATGAGATTATAAGTTATACAGACAAGACTGTAACCCAATTTCTTGGTTGTAACCGTGCTAGAGAGAATACAATTATCAATGCACATGATTCAGGTCAAGAAGTCTTTGCTGCATTCAAGATTTTCGGATATTCTAATGTAGATAACTCAGAAATCCAGTTAAAGGTATATGGTGGTACTAGAGGTGTAATATTGAACGATGGTGGTAAGTATTATCTACCAGACAGTAAAGTCACAACACCTGCAGCACCTGGCTTTGATAGTATTGATCCTCTATGGGATAGTTTTACATATAATGTGAGACGTGCTCTCAGAGGGTCTTCAGCGACCCTAGGAAGCGTACTTGCTGATGGTTCGGTACGTTGTACTGTTGTGACTAAAGAAAGACATTATTTAAAAAGAGATGATGTCATTAGAATACTGAATGCACCTGAAGACATCTACAATAATATGCACGATGTTGCAGGTATTATTGATGACTTTACATTTGAGTTTATATTCAGCTCAACACCTGCAAATGGTATAACAGGATTTGAATTCTACATTGCTAGAGAGTTTGCATTTGGTAAGAGTGACTATAATTCAATTAATGTAGGAATTGAGAAGTATACCGCAGATGTACAGAACACTTATAAGAGTAGTACAGATGCACTTGTAACTAGTACAGGTTTACCATCACATAAGATAGGTCCTTTCGGTACTAACGACTTAAATCCTGGCAACCAGAGATATCTTAAGAGAATACCTCTTGTACCATCTACTAAGAGTACAAAGACTGCTACTCCAGTAGGTCAAGTTGGTATTGGATCAAATGGTGTACCTTTCTTCTCATATAAGGGAGAAGGTAAAAAGAAATATGGTGGATTGAAGTCTATTACGAAAATTAACGGTGGAACTGGATATGATATCACAAACCCTCCTACAGTTGAGTTTGAAGCAGACTATAAACTCAATACACCCTATGCTTCAGGTATAAGAGTCAAATATAATGGTAATAGGTATAAATCGTTACAAGCAGGTATATCTTCTAATACATTATACCCAACACACAATACTGGAGACGCTGCAGTAGGTCAAATCACTTGGGAATACGAAGGAACGCCAGCAGCAGCGACTGTTTCCGTAAAAGGATCAGTAACAGCTATAAACGTTACTAATGGTGGTAGTGGATATACAACAGAACCAATTATATCAATTACTGGTGGTGGAACAACCTCTGATAACCAAGCATCTGCTACTGCACAGATTACATCGGGTACTGTAACTGGTATTAACGTTGTTAGTGGTGGATCTGGATATACCAGTGTCCCAACTATCACAATTACTGGTGGTAATGGTTCTGGGGCAACTGCAACCGCAACTTGTCGAGGTCCTGTTGATACTATTAACATTTCTAATGCAGGAACTCAATATACATACGAACCAACTATCAATTTGATCTCTGGTAGTGGTGCTGTTGCATATCCGTCAATATTGAACGGAAAGATCGAAAGTATTATTGTTACATTTGGTGGTAGTGGATATTTTGGTGCTCCAGACGTTATTATCACTGGAGATGGAGTTGGTGCTACTGCATTTGCTCAAGTAGACCTTTCTAGCAACATTGTTACAGGTATTGTCATAACAAACAAAGGTGCAGGTTACTCTGCAGGTGCTACAACCGTTAGTATCGTATATCCTGGTTCTGGTGCGTCATTCCAGACCAATTTGACAGAATTAACATATAATGAAGCAGCAACAGCAGAAGAACTAGGAGTTCCGTCAAATCAGTTCACAAATAGGAAAACTGTAGACGCTTCAAACGGTGCAACCATGCAAGGTGAGAACTATTTGATATATGGTGGAGAATATGGATATTTGTACAATCCTAAGCAACTTAGATTCCTTTTAAGGGATAATATTGACGCAAACATGACTGAGTTGAATCCAACCTCTCATTCACCGATTATTGGTTATGCATTTGACGGACATCCGATATATGGACCTTATGGTTTCGAGGATGCTGAAAATACCGCACCATACAACTCATATAAGTTGATGGTTTCCAGTTATAACGTAAAGTCCTCTAGAGATGCTCTTCTAAGCGGTCTAACAGACCCTATGGGGACTTATATCGACGATTATGAATATACAGAAGGATATGGAGATTTAGATCAATATAATGGAAGATTTTGTGTTACTCCCGAATATCCAAATGGAGTTTATGCATATTTCGCTACAATTAAGGGATCTGCGGGAGAACCGAAGTTTCCGTACTTTGTAGGACCTAATTTCTACTCAGAAGCGGATGCTGTCAACTGGAATGGTAATGGTCTGCAGAAAAACTTCACAGAAGACGCAGTTAGGTATAAAGCACCATTTATCAGCACAGATAACATTGTAGCGAAGAGAAAACAGTTAGATAACCGAGTTGACTTCTTTTTAGCACTAGAAGATACCACAACTTTGATTGTGATGGAAACTGGGGAGATATTAACTTATCTTGAAGATGGAATTGGGTATTACAGTTACTATCCTACTATTAGAGGTGGTACTGCTGATTCTATGGTTGTATCAGGTACTAATAAGTATTCATCCTCTGGCGTTGACCAATATCTAGTTGAAGGTGGTGGTAAAGAGTATAAAGTCAATGATAGACTTCAATTTGACAATACTGGCACTGGTGGAGAAGGTATAAGTGCAATTGTATCAAATGTACAAGGTACTACAGTAAGTTCCATCAGTATGATGGTTTTATCAGGTGAGGACAGATATCTTGCAACTGTTAACACTACAGAGAACCATTATTTGCAAGTTAACGATACAGCTGTCATTACAGTAGCAGATAATCTTTATACGAGAAATATCAAGACAAAAATCATTGGTAGCAGATATCACTTCAAATATGGAGATATGTTGAGTGGTGGAATGAAACTTATTGCCCCATATCAAAATACTACCGCATATGTCTATGGTGACTTAATATATGTTGCAGATAGAGTTTATAGAGCTGCACAAGGTACATCTGGTTCATCAGCACCTACACACACTTCTGGGACTGTTTCTGACGGTTCTATGGACTGGACTTACATGAGATTACGTACAGATGGTAATTTGTACCAAGATGGTTGGTCTAGCATCACAGGTGGGTCTGGATACACAAATGGCACATATTCTGGAGTTCCTATAACAACTAATGGATCTGGTAAGGGTGCAAAAGCAACTATCGTCGTTTCTGGTGGTTCTGTAACAAATGTTACACTTACAGAGATGGGAACCGCATATAACGTCGGTGACACTATAACTGCTGCAGATATTAACCTTGGTAATGCAGGTGGGTCTGGATTTACAATAACATTGACTGAAGTTGAAACTGAAGCACAAATTCAACTTAATAAAGCTCATCAGACTGAAATTGGCGATATAGTCAATATCTCAGGTGTATCACCTGCGTCTTACAATAAGACAGACTATACAGTTGTTCGTAGTGATACATTAAGAAGATTTGTCGTAAAACGCAACTTTGGAAGTGTTGCAGCTGCAACAACGACTAATGCCGAGGTTTATGTCCAAGAACCGAAGTTAAAACTCATTGACGGACACAAATACACTTTTGACACTTCTGATGCAAGTAATGTTGGAAAAACACTTGCATTTACTTTAGATTCGGCAAATACCGATATTTTCACTTATAAGAACATTACTGACGAAGTTAGAGACGCAGTTACTGGAGATCAGACCTCAATCACTATTTTGGTCGATGGTTTACCTGGTATCTTCTATTATTTCGATATTCAAGGATCTACAAGCGGAAATTACTTCCAAGCGATTAATGATCCGATTATCGGCACTCAAACCGTATTCTCAAAAACTGATACATCATTTACCTATGAAATGGCAGTTGCACCTGAAAGTGGATATGCAGCTGCAACTTACACTACAGACTCCGTTTATCCTTCAGGAGGGATTGCATCTATCTCTATTGGTGATCCTGGTCGAAATTACTCATCTCTTCCAAAATTATTAAGTTCTACTAGATCTGGTTCTGGAGCAACTGCGGTAGCGACTATTTCTGGTTCTTTATCAAATGTATCGGTTACTAATCAAGGATCTGGATATAATCAGGCATCTTTACCAAGTGGAGTTGTTACGTTACCAGATTACGTAGATTTAACACTTACTAACATACTTGGGTCATTTGTTCCAAATGAGATCCTTATTTCACAAACAGTCCAAGGTAACCAGACTGCTAGGGGACAAGTAATTAATTGGAACCCAGTTACCTCTGTATTGAGAATTAGACCACTTAGGAACGAAAGAACTGGTGCAGGTAATAAAGGATACATTATGTTCAGTACTGGGGTTGCTGAGACCAATAATCTCTTTAGTGCAGATTCACAAGCATCTATTAGTGCTATAAGTGGAACCCAAGCAACTGTAGCAACTGTAGTGTCTGGTGGTGGTGCACTTTCAGAAGTGACCGTTACTGCTGCAGGTTCTAACTACAGAGCTGCTCCTAACGTTATATTTGATGATCCTTACTATGGATCTGTAGATACTATTACTACACTAGTCCAACCAGCTGGTAACGGTACATATACCGCAGACCAGACTACAACTGGTGTAACTCAAACTAGTGTTGCTCCTGTCAACGGTACAGGTGCTACTTTCACAGTTGTCACAGATGGTAATGGAAGAATAGCTACTGTCACCGTGACTGGTGGTGGTAGTGCATATGCATTGGGTGATGTAATCACTTTTGATGGTACAAAGATACCAGGTGGTGCTTCTAACGAAGACTTTACTGTGACAGTTAATGGATTGGCACATGCTAATCCTGCAACGATCGCTACTCTGTTAGATGCTGCTGTAGATACCATTACTATTACCAATAGTGGATCTGGTTATCTATCTGCTCCTAATATCGAAGTTAGTGGTGGTAATGGAATTAATGCTAAGTTCAATGCTACTATAGTCAATCAGGGTGTCAGTGCAATTAATATCGAGACTGGTGGTCTTCAGTACCAAAGTGCTCCTGTAGTCAATATCACACAAAAAACAGGTTCAGGTGCTTCTATACTACTCAAGTCATCAGACATGGGTAAGATATTGAAGATAGGTGGAGATAACATCACATTCAACTATTCTCACGATAGAACCTTAAAACCAGAACTCAATACAACATATAACCTTCAACTTACAAGAACTCAGGTTCTTGATTACTTCACTATCACTTCTGGTGGTGCGAATTTCGTATCTACACCTGAGATTGTTCTTGTCGGTGGAAGTGGGTCATTATATGAGACAAGGGCATTAATAGAGAACGAAGTCATACAAACCATTCAAATCATCAATGAAGGTAGAGGTTTCTTAGCTGCTCCTACAGTTGAAGCAAGAGTAACTCATACATGGGTTGGATTGCAGTCTAATAGTACTTTAAACTTCCCATACAATACTAAAATACCAACAGGGACTAAAGTAACCCTACAACAGAACAGTGGTCAGTTCCCACCACCTCTTGCTGTTGGTACAACTTATTATGCTGTTGCAGCAACTATAGCAAATGGATTGGCAGATAACCAGATCAGACTAGCTACAAGTCTTGCAAATGCAAATACTGGAACAGTCATTTCGTTTACTGGTGCACCAGTGGGTGATGCTCTAACTGGACAAACATCCTTTACACTTCAGACTAGTGACCTAGGAGATAATATTACTGCGTTTATGAAACCTGCTACTTTCTCTGTTGGAGAGAGGATTTATCAGGGTGCATCAACATCTTCCTTTACTGCATATGGATTTGTTAAGAACTGGGATGCTTCTGGTCGTGTTGTAAGTGTAGAGATAGTAGAAGGTGAGTTTAAGGTCGGTGAACCTGTATTTGGTGAAGAGACTGCTGCATTTGGTCAGATCCATGAGTTTACTAGAGCAGATGCTGTATTTGAGGTTTCACCAATCAGTACATCAGCAACCACATGGGAAAAGACAACTGGTTTCTTAGATCTTAACGAACAGAGACTATATGACAGTGACAGGTATCAGGAATTCTCATATGACATCTCCTCATCTATTAATATTAATGATTGGAAGAACCCACTTAAGTTTGCTGCTCATCCTGCAGGCTTTAAAGTCGTTGGTACACAAGTACTATCACAAGCAAGCATTAAAGACCATAGATCTAAACCAACTCTTAACCTTAACTCTGGTAATTCATACGATTGGTGGATTCCAGCTACAAATAGTCTAGGAACTACCTTTAATGGTACAACATACGTCATACCTAAACCATCTGCTAGAAATACTGGTAAGTTATCAGTTATTCAGAACTTTGCTCTAGGTAAGGCAGACTATAGTGCAGCAGTTCCAACTGAGGTTCAAGTATATGGTAAGCAACTACTAGACATTCAGAAGATCTTATCTTGTATTGCTTATAAGGCAGATGACATCAGTGATAGGTCTCTCAGTTTTGATGGATCATCATCTAGTCTCGTAGATACAAGCACTAATAGAATTACTCTTACAGGTCACAACCTAGTTGATGATCAACGTGTCATCTATAACTCTGGTGGAGATAGATTCCAAGATGCTAGAGATTTGGTCATTAAGAATATTGATTATATCGTAGAAGAGGTCATTGGTGATCTAAACTACACATACCCAAATCTTATATACAACTCAACAACCTGTGCTAGAGATACAAGACTAATATTAGCTGCATTTGCAAATGATTTAAGATATGGTGGTAACCAGTTTAGTTTAACAGCAGTCAATTCTTATGTTGGGCAGACTATATCTCAAGGTAATGCTTATATTGACGCTGCTAATCTCTTAAAGGACAATAAGAACCTAATTGCTGCTGAAGCAGTGTATCAAATGTTACAAGACCAAACAGTTGGTATACCAAGTGGTTATGCAGGTGTACCAGGTGGAGATCAGAACTGTATTGACGATATTGTAGATGTAATTGAGGCAATTGCTTATAACCTACGTTATGGTGGTAATAGTGAAGTATGGGATGCTGCAAACTACTATGTAAACACAGTTCACCTAGATGGTGAAGAAACCCAATCAGTATGGGCATTTAACAAAGCAAAAGAATATGCTGCTAGTATTCTTATCAATACTGCGATTACTATCCAAGGACAACACGGATACACCCAAGTAACTAACACTGGAGTCACATTTGATGCTGCGACATGTGCAACTGTAGACGCTGCAATGGACACTCTATTCAATATTGTTACTACTGCTATCAGTAATGATACTCTTGCTAGTGTAACCAGAACTAACCCATCAAATCACATTCTGCATATTGAGGGAGAAGAGATTGAAACCATTCATGCAATCAACAAAGCTAGGGACTTAATGAACTTAGCGGTAGTCAACAACCTACCTATTGGCACATACACTACCAAGGTTCCTGTTACTGACCTCAGTATTACACTAGCCTCAGACAGTTGTGCAACTGTCACATCCGCTATCACAACCCTTGCTAAGTTGATGACTGATGGTATTGATAATCCATCTACACTACCTCAACTGAACGAAGGTAACTATCCAAATATTAGAACAGGAACCCCTATTACAGGATTAACTAATGGTACTGCATACTTTGTCAAATATGTTGATGCAAATACAATTGAACTTAGAACTATAGCAGGTGGTCAGTCAATTAACTTAACTGGGGTTGGTGCTGGTACAGGTCATACTATTAGAGCATTTATTGATGGTGTTAACACTCAGTTTAAACTAGTTGAGAATGGAGCTCCATTCAGTACTAGACTAGGTAAGACTCCAGATAAGGATCAGTTATTTGTTCTTGCTAATGGTATTGTTCAGAACCCTACCAATTACACATATGCAAGTGATATCATAACCTTCAACAAACCATTACTTAGTGGAACGACTGTTGTGGCGATGTATTACGATCGTGCATCATATACCTCCAGTTTCCAGTTAGATACTATTGGAGATGAGATCAAGACATTTGATGTTGCTAATGGTCTAACACCTGGCAATGGATATAGTAATGGCACATATATCAATGTACCACTTAAAAATAATCTTGGTTCTGGTAGTGGTGCTACTGCAGATATTACAGTCACAAGCAATAAGGTATCTAATGTTGTACTCAACCAAGCAGGTAATGGATATACTGAAAATGATGTATTGGGCATATCTGAGATAGGAGAACAGTTAACTAATAATTACATTCCTTCTACAGCATCTTATACACCTGCTAGTGGTGATTTAGAGTTGACTATTGGTAATCACACTCTAACAACTAATGACACAATCAGAATTGCTAATGATGCTCTAATATTCTCATGCAGTTACGGTGGTGGTGGCAATCAGAACTATCCTAGATCCACAGACCCTATCGGAAATCTATTTGATGTTCCTATTACTGCTACTAGTGCAACCACTATTACAGTCAATGCTTTACAAGGCACAACTCCTACAAACACTGATGCTCATACATGGCAAGGATTAAAGGCATATCAGTTCCAACCTACTAAGGTCAAGTATATTCCTGCAACAGGTGACATGATAGTTACTGCTGCTAGTCATGGAATGTATAAGGGAGATAGAATTCAGATTGATACAGATTCATTCACCTTCACTTGCTCTAAAGATAATAACAGTAGTAATCACACATATCCTCGTGCTTCAGATCCTGTAGGTGGTGCATGGTTGACAATTGCTAGTGTAACCACAGATGCATTCACAGTTAACGTTGGTGCTAACGAGAGAATGTCATTTACACCATCAGCATCAACATATAATGCTGCTACAGGTGATGTGACACTTGATATTGGTGCACATGCTTTAGTTGCTCCACTAGATCATACTGCAACGAATGCAGTCTATACACCTGCTGATGGTAAGGTTGTTATCACTGTAGTTGGACATGGAATGTCTAATGGTGACAGAGTGTGGATCGTAGATGATTCATTATCATTCACATGTACTCATGGTTCTGGAACTAAAACATATCCTAGATCAACTGACCCTATCAGTGGTAAGTTTGTAGAGATCTTTGATGTATCAAATGATACATTCACTATTCAGTGTTTGGAGACTATCCCATCAAGCAATACTACTACTCATACATTTGTATCTGCTCAAGGTGCAGGTATTAAACAAGCAAGAGATTTTGTAAGAATTAAGAGAAATGGATTGATCTATACTTGTGAGATGGATGACAGAGCAACACGTCATTCTTATCCTCGTCAAGGTGATCCTGCAGATGGTGCACCACTAGGTGTTAAATCAGTCTCAGGCAACGTTATCACTGTAAACGTTGGTAAGTCACCTATTGTCAATTACACCCCTACAGATGCCACATACTCCCCAACCACAGGAGTTATGGAATTGACTATCGGTTCTCATAGTCTTGTTGCTGGTAAGAGTATTAAATTAGCAGAGGGTGCTGTAACATTTACCTGTGCACAGGATGGTAATACTGTCAGTAAGAGTTATCCAAGATCATTGACAGATGGATTTGATGTAACAGGTGTTAACTATAATCCTGACAACGGTGTTATGACAGTTACGTCACTGGCACATGGTATGGCGAATGCTGATTGGATTAAATTCAAACCAGAATCATTAACATTCACATGTGGACTAGATGGTAATGTTAAGAAAAAACAGTATCCACGTGCTACAGATTACCCCTATGATAGGTGGTTAAAGGTATCAAATGTTACAACTGATACATTTGACGTTGTTGTTCTAGATGTTGTACCTTCTACTAATACAGATACCCATTTATTCAGTCCATTACCTACTAGAGGACCTTCCTCAGTATCTTATAATGCAACTTCAGGTATAATGAGTATCTCAGTTGAGCAGTTTAATGTAACTGATGCAACTTATAATGGTACAACAGGTGACATGGTACTAAACATTGGTACTCATAACCTAACAACTCTTAATGTAATCAGACTTGATGAGGAATCATTATCATTCAGTTGTGAATATAACGGACAAGTACAGACTAAGGCATATCCAAGATCAAATGGTAATGACTATGTTTACAACGTTGATATTCCAATCACAGCATACACACCTACTACAATTACAGTCAATGTAAATGGTGGTCAAGGTGCTATCAGTCATGCTGTACCTCATACCTTTATAAGTGCTACCGCAAACTGTGTTAAATCTGGTCATGGATTATCAAATGGTGACTTCATTAAACTTAAGGATGATTCACTAACATTCAGTTGCACACAAGGTCTTGGTAATAAGAATTATCCTAGAGCAGTTCAGGCACAATATACTGCTGCAGCAGGTACTACCTATGATCCTGTAACAGGTCTTATGAATGTTACTACTTCAATCAACCATGCAATTCAGGTTGGTGATAAAATTAAATTTGATGATGGTGCTACATCATTCAGTTGTACTGCAGGTTCATTCCCACATACATTCGTAAGTGCTACTGCTAACGCTGTTACTGTAGTGACAGATAGTAATGCTCAGAGAAACGTAACAGATGCAGCATATAATCCTGCAAATGGTCAGGTAGAATTGACAATAGGTTCTCACAGTTATACAACAAGTGATACCGTTAAGATTGCTGTTAACTCTATAACATTTACTTGTGATGAAGATAGTAATGCTACCCTTCACTCATATCCTAGGATAACTGATCAGGCATATGAAGCAGTATTACCAATTCTTGCTGAGACTGGTACTACAATTACGGTTGCTGTTGGTACTGCAGCATCTACTGCTGCTACTGCATACCCAAGATCAGGAGACTATGCTAGTGGTAAATGGTTAGAGGTATATTCAAGAACTGCTAATACCTTTACTGTCAAGGTATTGGATAGCGTTCCTTCAACAAATATTGCACCTCATACATTTACGACTGGTTCTACTAATGGTATTACATTAAAGGATCCTGCAAGTCAAGAGTTTCTTCCTGTATCAAATGTTACATTCAACTCATTCGATGTACAAGTTCTCAATACTGTACCTTCAACTAATACAACCGTTCACACATATATCTCTGGTGATGCAGATGCCATTACCATTGCACCATTTGAGAAGAAGCGTGACCCATTCTATGATACTGCCTTAAAGATTACTGCAACTACTGCAACGACTATTAGTGTTGATGTTCTTACTACTGAACAGAGTACAAATACCTACGCTCATAGTTTCGTATCTGCCTTAGCAGATGGAGTTATAACAGGTGGTAACTATGCTCATACATTTGTCGCTGCAGATGCTGGTGCTATTGTAACAGGAGATAGACATACATTTGTGAGTGCCACTTCAAATAGTGTCACAAGGGGTATTGTCACCCATGGTGTATTTGCGTATAACAAACTTGCAGATGCAGGTAGGTTGATACGTGACAACCTAGAGTTCATTGCAACTACTGCATATGGTAGAATGCTTGCTGCTAACCCAAGTTTCAATGGTGATGCCTACAAAGTCAAATGTATTCGTGACACTAAGTTGATATGTGATGCTGTTGCAGATAATATAGAATTTGGTGGAAACGATGCTACTTATGATGCAGCAAACTTCTATGTTGGAACTGTACACTTGACTGGTGAAGAAGATCAGTCTGTTCAAGTATTCAACGCTGCTAGAGATATATGTCGTGAAGTTATGCGTAATATCACAGTTACAACTAACTCAACCACTCTTGGATCTCAATTCAAGGATCTAACTATAACTAACGATAGTGGAAATGATGTGTACGACACAAATGACTGTACTGCCATCGCTTCTTCTATCACAACACTCTTCGCTATTGTTACTACCGCAGTTGGTACTACAGCAGGTGGTTCTGGTAATCTTAATAGTATTACAAGAACAGAAGCATCCAACCCATTCTTCCAGATTGGAGTGGGAACTGTAACCTTTGATGGCACAGACACCACATATACTGCACAGGTAGGCGGTAGTACACAAGTACTACCCGCAAGTGATAACTTCCTAATATTCTTGAACAGCACCCTACAGGTTAAAGGTAGTACTGAGTCTTACACATACACTGGTAGCACATTAACCTTTAATGAGGCACCTCTACCAGGAATGGACTTCTATGGGTTCTACTTTGGTAAATTGGAACTTATTGACGATCTTGCACCATACTTTGACAACTCTAAGAGAAACTTCACTATGAAGAAGGATAATGAACCAATATCCTTAGAATCTGATAACGCTTCTGTTATTGCATCTAACAACTTGGTCATCTTCCTAAATGGTGTATTCCAAGAACCTCAGCAAGCATATAACTTGAGAGGATCTATTATTGAGTTCAGTGAAGCACCAAGAGCAGGTTCTGACTGTACTGCATTTATATTCACAGGATCTGCTGAAGACGTATTATTGAGTAATACATACAACTCTGTTGATCCTGGTGACAGACTTCAGGTTGCTAGTGAAGGAGATGACAGACTGATTGCTACAGTTTCTAGTTCTACTTCTATTGATAGTTACGAGTACGTAGGTCTTAGACCAATACCTGCAGAGTTCGTAGCTACTATATCCAGTGGTAGAGTGACACAGGTTAGTATAACTAATCCTGGTTCTAACTATGAAGTACCACCAATCTTATTATTCCAAGGTGGAGGTGGTGAAGGTGCATTCGCAGAAACAACTATCGAAGAGGGTAGTGGTAAGGTTATCTCAGTTACAAACTTGAAAGGTGGTAATAATTATGCTACAGTGCCTACAGTGTTAGCAACACACCCACTTCACTTAGAGAGAAAGGAAAGGAACAGAATTATCTCAGATTCAAATCTGATTGCTAATTCCTTCCTAACTAGTTCTGTCACAGATAGTGATACTACATTAAATCTGCAGAATGTCTGGTATGATGTTTCTCAAAAATATGGTTTCCCTGATGAAGCAGAAGTGCTTATTACATTCTATAATACTGTGAAGCAACATTGGACTGCTGAGAGAATTCTCTATGGTGCAAAGGATACATCTGCTAATACATTAACAGTAGCAACTGGTGGTAGAGGGTTTATGGGAACGACTGCCCATGCTCACACTATATTAACAGGAACTTACAGTGCGACAGGAACTGCGTGTACTGTAACTACAGCATCAGCTCATAATCTAATCAATGACATGTATCAATACTTAGATTTCACGAGTGGTGATGGTTTCGACGGATCTTATAAAGTTACCGTTACAGGAGCCACAACATTCACAGTCGAATTCCCGTTCTCTAGAACAACAAGCGGAAACGTAAGTCTCCTCCCAGAAGTTCGTCTGAGATCATTATAAATAACCAATAAAGCTTGTAGGTAATGGCATTAGTTACTGATAAATTTAGAATATACGCTGCCGAGAGCTTCAGAAATACTCTGCAAAGCTCAAACAAAGTGTACATGTTCGTCGGTAGGGCGAAAACATGGGGGTCTTCTGACATCCCACCAACAGGTGAGCCTATCGACAGTTTTGAGTATGCAAGAACTACATATCAGGATTCCGTTGCCTTTAAGCGTGTTGATATATCTGATACTGCATTAGTAGTTCCTAGAGTTGATTGGGTTGACCCAACAAAGACAACTGGTGGAGTTGGTCGTACATATTCAATGTACAAACCAGACTATGCACCAACTAAGACAACCGCAAACGGTGCGTCTAGGTTGTATGATAGTAACTTCTATGTTATGAACTCAGACTTCAATGTCTATAAGTGTCTTTATAATGGTGAAGATCCAGACTATCCAAGAGGTAGACCTTCTTTGGTAGAACCAACTGGTACATCAACCACAATTATTGAAACATCTGATAGTCCTGGTGTATATTCCTATAGATGGAAATATCTCTATACTATTGATGCTGATAATATTCTAAAGTTTGTTACTTCTGAATTTGTCCCTGTATTATCCAATACTCTAGTAAATTCTGCAGCAAACCCAGGTTCAATTGACACTGTTGTCGTTGAGAATGCTGGTGCAGGTTATAACAACGGTACATATACCAATGTTCCTATTCGTGGAGATTGGGAAATCAATAGTGGAACCCAAGCACTATGTACTGTAACTGTTGTTTCAGGTTCTATATCTGCAGTGACTGTTACTCAAGCAGGTTCTGGATATAGTTTTGCTTCTATTGATGTGGCACTAATTACTAATATTGGTAATGGTACTAATGCAGCACTTGACGTTGTACTACCTCCTCAGGGTGGTCATGGTGCAGACGCTGTTAGAGAATTAGGTGCATATCGTCTTATGTTCACTAGTAAATTAGAAACTACTAGTGCATTCGTTGATTTCCCTAATGATTTGTCATACAGAAGGGTTGGTCTTGTACTAAACCCATTTGATTACAATACTACTAGTATTTGTAGTCAGAACACAAGATCTGCTGTTAAGGCAATGATCTTTCCCCAGTCTGGTACTGGTACTCCTAGCGGAAGTTTTGCACCTGGTGAGACTATTACACAGACAAGCACAAATGCGAAAGGATTTGTAGTTTCTTATGACTCTACAACTAAAACTTTAAAATATTATCAGGATTCTGTTGATGGTACTGTCAATGGCAATATTATTGCGTTCTCTGGTTCAAACCAGATTACAGGTGGTACAACATCATATACCGCAACCCCTGATGCAACATTTGGAACTTCATCCGTTCCACTATCACAGATTACTATTGGTGTATCTGTGTATGAGTTAGGTCTTTCATTCGTCACTGGTTATGCCAATGAAGAGATAGAACTAAACTCAGGTGAAATGCTTTACATAGATAATAGGATTCCGATCACAAGATCGGCAGACCAAAACGAAGAGTTAAAAGTAGTAATTGAATTCTAAATGGCACAGAATACTAACCTGAACATAGCTCCTTACTACGACGATTTTGATCAGAGTAAGGGTTTCCTAAAAGTACTGTTCAAGCCTGGCTACCCAGTCCAAGCGAGAGAACTTACTACGCTTCAGAGTGTACTTCAAAATCAGATCGACACATTTGGTACAGGTGTCTATAAAGAAGGTTCTATGGTGGTGCCAGGTGGCATTACACTGAACAATGATGTAGCTTGTGTCATAATACAAAATACGTACCTCAATTTAGATGTAGAACTATACAGAACTGCTCTCGATGGATTAGTTATTAAGGGATCAACCTCTGGTGTGCGTGCCCGTATACTATTTTCTATTAGTGCTACTACATCAACTAAAAATAATATCACATTCTATGTCAATTACCTCCAAAAGGCAACTGACAACACTACTAGTTACTTCTCAGATGGTGAAACCTTCACTTGTGAGACTGATTTCACTTATGCTTCCACAACTATTGCTGCTGGAACACCTATTGCACAGTTATTAAACTCTAATTCTAATAGTAGAGGTTCTACAGCGAGTGTAGGATCTGGAACTTACTATGTTAGAGGATATTTTGTTCCTGTAAACGAACAAACTCTCATTTTAGACCAGTATGGCACTTCACCATCATATAAAGTTGGTCTAAAAGTAGAAGAAAGGATTATAACTGCTGATGAAGACGCAACTCTTTACGATAATGCCATTGGTAGTACCAATTTCTCAGCACCAGGTGCCGATAGATTTAAAATTAACCTATCTTTAGTCAAAAAAGCAGTCACAGACCCCAATGCTGCTGACTTTATTGAGCTTCTTAGGACTGATACTGGTAAAATTCAGAAGAAAGTCGAACGTAGCACACTAGGATTCATCAATGATGTCCTTGCTACTAGAACAAAAGAAGAATCTGGTAACTATTATGTCAAGAAATTCACTATAGATGCAAGAGAGAACCTTGATGATGGGTTTAACAATGGTGTATTTGCTTCAGGCTCTACTACCTCTGATGGTAATACTCCATCTGAATCTAATATTGCTGTTCAACTATCTGGTGGTTCTGCATACATTTCTGGTTACAGAACAGAAAGACTATCTACATCTTATAAGGATGTGGAAAAACCAAGGACTTTTGATACTGTAGTAAATCAATCTCTTACATCTGATTTTGGTAACTATGTCTTCATGACAAACCAACATCAAGCACCTACCATATATGAGACAATTGAACTAAGAGATACAGTCACTACAACACCAGGTAGTCCTGCAGGTACTGTTATAGGTCTAGCAAGATCTCTTAACTTCTATCATGAGTCTGGAGCATATAATAATCAAGAAACAGTTTACAGGACATATCTTTCTGATACTCAACTGTTTACAAAAATTACGTTAACTGGTAGTGGGACTTGGACAAATGGAAGAAAAGTGTACGGTGCAACTTCAGGGGCTACAGGATTCTGCAGATCGGGTTCAGGTACTACTGGATATCTTTACCAGACTAATGGTACTTTCGTTGCAGGAGAAGACTTAAAGGTCAATAATGCTGGCGGTGCTGCTCATGGTACTATTGCAGCTGGTGGAGTTAGGGCATATAACTTTAGTGATGTAAAATCATATGCATTCTCATCTGGTGGTGGTACTGCTGATGCAGTCATGGATGTTAGAGTTGCATTACCTGGCTCAGGTCCTATTATCTCTGGTCAGAGTGGATCTGGTACATCTCAAACTGCTACTATTACAGCAACCTTATCTAACTTCAACACTCAGTTGAAAGTAGGTGATCTTGTTGAGTTTTCAAACAATGGTATAGCACATAAGTGTTCAGTTACTGCTGTTACCAGTGGTTCTGTATTCACAGTTCAGAAAGCAGAAGCTGGTGCAGGTAACATGGCTAATGGTGCTATCAATGGTAGTGTTGTTAGATCTCGTCCAGAAATTAAGGAAGCAACTAAGAAGAAACTCCTTACACCACTAGGATTTGAAGCATTAAAGAATACTAATAATAATAACAGTCAAAATCCTGCAGGTTATTACAGGATGAGTGTAACAGGCGTTTCTGTAAGTGGTGGTGCTGCTACAGTTGATGTAGGTTCAGGTCTATTAATTAAGAATGCAGACAGTGGTGATGACTTTGTTGTCAGTGTCACATCTGGTACAGGTGATGGAGATATATTAAAAGAAGGTGACTTTACTACAGGTAATCCCTCAGTCAACACACAGTCTGTTGCTCTAGGTGGTTTATGTGGTGGTGGTTCTGGTACTATTGATGTTACTGTAACAGTATACAGTTCTAATAGATCTGCTAAGGCAAAGACCACTGAGAGGATGAAGATCCTTAAAATTGACAAGACAACTGTATCTGGTAGTCCAAATGGTCTAACAACTGCTACTACTGGTAATGGATACAGAGTAGATGATGACCGTATCGCTTTAGGTACTGGTGATGTATTCAAGGTTAAGGCAGTATATGAATCTGTAAACCAATCAGATCCACAACTTCCTCAGTTTACCTATACAAATTTACTAGGTACTCTATCTGTTGACGAAGTTATCACAGGAGATACCTCAGGTTCTAGAGCAAGAATTATATCAACCACAAGTAATATTGTATATTTCATCCCAGTAGAGGATGATGTGTTCACTGACGGTGAAACTATCACAGCACCTAATGCTACATTAAAGATCACTACAGGTGGACTTGTTAAGGGTGCAACTGATATAACTGATAGTTTTGATTTAGATGATGGTCAGAGAGATCAATACTATGATTATTCAACTCTTACAAGGAAGGCAGGTTATTCAGCACCTACACATAGAATATATGTCATAGTTGATCGTTTCCTTACTACTGCAGGTGTTAACCCATATACAGTAGACTCCTATTCAACATCTGAGTATAAAATTATACCAGAGTTTGATACTGGAAACCTTAGAGATGTTATTGACTTTAGACCAATAGTTGCAGAGTTACTAACTGGTGCTGGTTCTGTTGCTTCTCCATGGACTTTAAATGCCACTAAGTTCCTTGACTTTGATAATAGAGCATTTACTGGTAACTTAACTGGAATTCCTGGTATAGGAGATACCACTATTATTAGTCTACAGCATTACCTTGGAAGGATTGATAAGGTCTTTATGAACAAGGATAACATTGTTCAAGTAGTTAAAGGTGCACCTGCTACTAACCCTGCACCTCCTGATGATATTGATGATGCAATGTTATTGGCAACATTGAGATATGAACCATATGTCTTTGATGTTGAAGAAGATATAAGCATAGAAGAGACAAACTTTAAGAGATTTACATTCCGAGATATTCAAGTACTTGAAAATAGGATCAAAAATCTAGAGTACTATACTCAACTTTCATTACTTGAAGGTGAGACTGCAGGTATGGAGATCAGAGATGCTAGTGGTCTTAGCAGATATAAGAATGGTTTCATCGTAGATAATTTCGCAAGTCTTGCTACTGCTGATACCTTACACCCTGATTATAGAGTATCTACTGACTTTGAAGAGGGTCAGATGAGACCTTCTCATTACACAACTCAGGTTCCATTAACATATGGTACAAGTAGTGCAAATGTACAGCAGACTGATGATATAATTACACTTCCATACACAGACGCAGTTTTAATAGACCAACCATATGCATCAGCTGTGGAAAACGTTAACCCATTTAACGTCTTTACATATGTGGGTGACATTGAACTATATCCTGAAAATGATAACTGGGTAGATACTAAATCTCTCAACCCAATCAAAGGTCCTGTTGTAGAAGGTAACTTCATGACAACAGTAAGAGAATATAACGCAGACCAGAATGGTTTCTCACCTATACAGTGGAACTCATGGAAAACTACATGGACAGGTAATTCTGTAACCAAAGAAACTGGGTCATGGAGAAGAAGTGGAAAGCATAGAAGAAGAAGAGATAGAACTATTACTACTACATCTACTACCACTACAAAGCAAACTAGAAGTGGTATAAGGTTTAGAGTTACTCCTGTGATTGAGCAACAATCTCTAGGAAGTAGAGTTGTTTCTGTTGAGCATATTCAATTTATGCGTTCTAGGAACATTGAGTTTGTATGTCAGAAACTAAAACCAAGAACTAAGTTCTATGCATTCTTTGATGGTATTACACTCGCTAAGAAACTAATTACACCTAAGGTGATGGGATTAGTTAAGGATCCATCTACTGATGCTCAGACAAACAGTATTCCATTCCAGATTGGTGAAACAATCCACGTTAAGAAAGGAAATGGTAAGTTCAGATTTAAAGCAAGAGTAGCATCTCCTAATGAAGGATACAATATCAATCCATTAGACGGTACAGATATTACAACTATTTCTGATTATAAGTCTAACCTATCATTTATTAACATTGATACCAAATCCCTTGCTGATCAAGTAAAAGGAACCTACTATGGTTCTCCTAAGATCAATGACTACATTGTTGGTGAAACATCTGGTGCTATTGCTAAGATTAGCAATAAAGACCTAGTGACCGATAAGAAAGGTAAACTTAGAGGATCATTCTTTATTGACCAACCAAATGTTGATGGAAACGTCAAATTTAAGACTGGTACTAAACTATTCAGATTAAGTGACTCTGATAGTGATAGTAAGGTAGTTGGTATCTCAGACTCTAACGGTGAAGCAGAATTTACATCTTCTGGTTTATTAGAGACAACTCAAGAGACTATTATATCTGTAAGAAATGCGAAGGTGACATCCGAAGATATGAAGGATGCTAGAACTGTGACTAGTGCAAGTGTATCAACTGAGACAGAGACTAGATGGTGTGACCCACTAGCACAAACATTCCTAGTTGAGGATTCAACCCTAGAGGGTGGTGTATTCTTAACGAAGATTGATATATTCTTCTTTACTAAAGACGAAGAGATCCCTGTTGCATTAGATGTTAGAACTGTAGAAAATGGAAATCCAACACAAGATATTTTACCATTCTCTAAAGTAGTAAAGGATCCTGAGGATGTATTTACATCTACTGATGCTTCTAAACCTACATCATTTACCTTCAAAGCACCTGTCTTCTTACCATTCAGACAAGAACATGCAATAGTTCTTACATCTGATAGTAACCAGTATAAGGTATTCATATCATTACTTGGTAAGGATGCTATTGATGCTGCACACTCTGGAGAGAAGATATCTGAGCAACCATATATCGGTGTGCTATTTAAGTCACAGAACGCATCTACATGGACACCATCTCAGTATGAAGACTTGATGTTCAAGATCTATAGAGCAGAGTTCACAATTCCTACTACAGCAGCAAATAGTACACTTGTACTAGAAAATGCACAGTTGGGTGAATCTAATGGTGGAGTTCTAAATCTTAGAACCAATGCACTACAGACCACATCTGGTAGTGATGAGATAAGAATATTCCATGGTAATCATGGTCAACAGTCTGGTCTTAACTATGTTGAACTTAGTGGAGCAATCTCTGAGGTTGCAAATACTACTGTCAATGTGGGAGCTGGTTTGAGTACTACTGCTACTTCTGTAACTGTTGCTGATGCATCTCAGTTCCACACAACTATAGGTGGTTCTGCTGTTGGTAGTTCAAATACTGGATTTATAAGGGTCGTAGGTACACAAGAGGATGGTAGTGGTGATGAGATCATTGCATACGATAGTATTGCAGGTAATGTCATTAACTTCAATTCAACTGGTAGAAAATATTCAGGATCTTCAGGATCCTCCACTGGATTAGCACATGCTGATGGTGCAGTGGTAGAATGCTATAACCTATGCGGTATACCTCTTACATTAATCAACACAACACATAACAGTACAACTGGTGGTGTGATTTCAATCAATAGTCCTCATAGTTACAACTTGAAGATTACTAATAAGAATGCTGGTAAGAGTATTAACTGTGGAGGTCCTAACCTCACAGTATCCCAGAACGTACCATGGGATGTCCTTACACCACAGATACAAAGTCAGGTAGAACCTATGACAAGCATTGTTGCTAGAGTCAAGGGTACTAGTGGAACCTCATGTGGTCCTTTCCCAGTTGGCGAGAGTGCAGAAACATCATTTACTAAGGACAGCAACTGGCAAGACATTACTATTGCTGAGGAGAACTACTTCCCAGACACTAAGATCATTGCTAACCAGTTGAATGAGATTAATAGAATGAGTAGTGCTAAATCATTTACTATGGAACTTAACCTCAGTACTGAGGTAACTCACCTATCTCCTGTCATTGATCTAACTCAGTGTGCTATTATTACTACTGCGAACCAGTATAATAACATCGAACCTACTTCAGGTATTGGTGGAGAGTGTGCTGCTAACTATATTACTAAGGTGGCAAGACTAGAGAAGAGTGCTAGTGGTATCAAGGTCATGCTTGCTGCTAATACATTCAATCAATCCAAGATCGTAGTGATGTACAAGTTGGTTCCAGTTGGTTTTGCAGGTAACCTTGATGATCTAGAATTCACATTCTTTAACAGCACAGGTAGACCAGATAGCGGTGAGTTAGTTCCTCAGAACGACTTAACCACATTTACTGACTATGAGTTCACTGTTGAGGACACTGATGACTTCGATGCATTCCAGATCAAAATCAGTCTGCTCAGTTGGAGGCAACCATACATACCTAGAGTAAAAGACTTTAGAGCGATAGCGTTGGCATAATGGACAAAGATATAATTGAACTGATCCCTGTCGAAGGACATAACCAACTTGGTAGGGATCCAAATTCTAATGCAATTGTGAATACTGACTTAACTGCGTACGAGTCTTATAAGAAAGCACGTGCAGAAGCTAAGCGAAAAGCAACAGAAATGGAGGATTTGAAGGGTGAAGTTGCCGAATTGAAGAGTCTTGTGAAGAGGTTGATTGAGAAAGAAGATAAATAAAGTTAAGCTAAATAATATAGTTGTAAAAGAATGGCTAGTGCTGTATCCAATTTACTGATATATCAGGGTTCTGACTTCATCATCGACTTCACTATTGAAAACGATAATGGGACAGTATTCAATTTGACTGGATATACAGTAGCATGTAAAATCAAAAAGCATTACACAAGTAGTACGTCCACTACTGTAACTGCTGCAGTTCTTTCACCTGCAACCAGTGGGCAGATTCAATTATCTCTCACAAACGGACAAACGGCCGCAATGAAGTCAGGTCGTTATGTATATGATGTCGTTATCACAGCAACGTCTGGTGTAAAATCCAGAGTGCTGGAAGGTTCTGTCAGCGTACTTGAGGGGGTAACTATCTAATGGCAAGACTAAGATTTGGAGATCAATCAGTTCCAAGAGTAACACGAGTCGCCACAGGTGGTGGTGGAGGTACTATTGGAGGAATGTCTGATGTAGATCTTACAGACGTATCTCAAGGAGGACTAGCCGACGGTTCAGTGCTAGTGTATTCTGCTGCAGACACAAAATTTGTTCCAACGAACGTATTAAACAACATCACTATCAATGGGGGTAGCTTCTGATGGCTTCAAATATACTCATAAAAAGGAGTACTGGTTCAACCGCACCAGGCAGTATTACTTACGGTGAATTAGCCGTAACAACAGGTGCTAATGGTACCCAAGCAAACGCAGGTGACCGTGTATTTGTCGGAGACAATAACGGTGCTGCTCAGGTTGTGGGTGGTAGATACTTCACAGATCTACTAGATCATGTCCATGGAACTATTACCGCAAGTTCTGCTGTACTTCTAGACAGCAACTTAAAAGTTGATAACTGGAATGTTGATGACATTAACCTAAATGCTAACGTCATTACTACTTCCACAACTGACTCTGACCTTGTTTTCCGTGCAAATGGCACAGGTAAACTGGTAATTGAAGATGGTCAGGAACTAGAATTTGGAACTACAGGTGATGTAGAATTTGTATTTAACGACTCTGATGCTGTTGTAGACATCAAGCGTGTAGCAGGTACCCCCGACTTGCGTATCGCTGATGACATGAAGCTTCACTTCGGTAATACAAAGGATGCTTCCATATACTATGATGAGACAACTTCTGACAAAATCCAAGTAGAGGGTGCAGATTGGAACTATGCTGTCGGTGTTACTGCAAGTTATGCAGATACAACTGATGCTTCCAACGTAGCAACTGCATCTGTAACCTTTGCTGGTGGTATTGGTATTTCAGCAACCACATGGACTAAAGACCTTAAGGTTGATGACAACACAACTCTTGGTACTGCTAATACAGACATATTGACTGTTAATGCAACAACTACCTTTCAGAATGGTGTAACCTTTAATGGTCAAACAAATATCTCTGGTAGCACACAGCAGACTGGTGATATTCAGATTGATAACCTTAAGTTAGATGGTAACACACTATCTACTATTAATAGTATACAAGAATTGATTATTGACCCATTTCCTGCAGGTGGAGACGCTGATGGATTGGTCATAATTAAAGGTGACCTTCAAATTGATGGTACAACAACGACTGTTAACAGTGCTTCAATGTCTGTTAATGATCCTACCATTGAGTTGGCTGATCCTACTACACCTGTCACAGTTAAAACTCTTGCTACCTTTGCAGGTAACGCAACAGTTGATGTTATACTTGACACTGTAGAGCAATTACAAGTAGGTAATTCAATTACTGGTACTGGTATTCCTGGTGGAACTACAATCTCTGCTATCAATACAGGTACAAAAACTATTACACTTAGTGCAGCAATTACTGCTGACCAAGTTGTAGGTGCTACCCTAGTATCAGTTAGGGGTGCTGATGATGCAATGGATCGTGGTGTTAAAATCCACTACAATGCTTCTGGAACTAATAAGTTTGGTTTCTTTGGTTATGACCGTACAGGTGGTAACGATGGAGCAGGTGCATGGACATTCATTGAAGATGCAACTGACACTGGAACAGTTTTCGGTGTAACTGGAAACCGTGGTACAGTTGTATTGGGTGATCTTGAATTAGATACCGACCTCGCAGTTCAATACGGTGGTTCTGGTGCTAGTTCATTTAATACAAATGGTATCATCTATGGTAATGGCACAGGTGCCTTACAAGTAACTGAGGCTGCTAATATGGCATCTCCTGGTACTACACCTGACATGGCCGAATCTTATCAAATTTTAACCGTAACCTCTGGTGGTGTTCCCGTATGGACGAACACGATCGACGGGGGTACCTTTTAGATTAAATTAAAATGAACGCACAAATTGTTATTTCTAGATTACAAAGAAAAGTATCTGAATTGACCCTTATTAACGTGATGCTGGAAGCACAGATTGAAGACCTGCAAACCCAGTTAAATAGTATAAACGAACAACCTAGTGATGCTCAAGTAGATGGCAACGAGAATCAAACTCAAGAGATCGACAACAGCGACGACAGTCCCGACGACTTCTAATTTAGAAGACGGTGAAGTCGCGGTTAATATAGCCGATCAAAAATTATACGCCAGAAATGGTGCAGCGATAGTCGAAATTGCGAACCAGAAACCGAATGTCGGTGAGGTGACTACTGCTATGTTGGCAACGGACATTACGAACGGTGCTGGTAACACATGGTTCGTTAACAAGTCTGGTTCTGACGTTACTACATTATCAAACTCTGGTGCGAATGGTAAGCATTCAGATTCTTCGTTCCTTACAATCGCTAAAGCACTTACTGTAGCACAGTCTGGAGACACTATATTAGTGGGTGTTGGAGAGTTCCAAGAAGTATTTCCCCTAGCAATTCCTGATGGTGTAACTCTACGTGGTACTAATCTACGTTCAACTCAAATAACTCCTACATCTGGAACTAAAACTAATAACGCAATGACGTTATCAGGAGATTGCCACGTCTCTGATATTACAATTAAAGGTTTTGAATACGCTAGTGGTGCCGATACAGGATATGCATTCGTTCTAGTATCAACAGTTAATTCAGAAAAAAGTCCATATATTGAAAGAGTAACAGTAGCAACTAAAGGTAGTGTAACTTCTGCATCAGATCCCTATGGATTTAACCAAGGAGATGCAGGACGTGGTGCTAAATTAGATGGTGCATTAATAAATTCTGCTTCACAGCATGCTGCAGTGCTCTTTAACGAGTGTACTTTCATCACACCTAACCAAGTTGGTCTTTTACTGACTAATGGTATTCGTTGTGAGTGGTTAAATTGCTTTAACTATTTTGCATCTATTGGTATACAAGGTATCCAAGGTGCTACAGGTAAGTATGGAGCAGGTCAAACAAGATTAAAACTAGGTGGTACAAGTGGTACTTTCTCTGCTGCTGAGGTAATATATCAGTTAGAGGATGGTTTCCAGTCAGGTACATATACTAGATCAGGAACTACTGTCACTCTAACAAGAACTGGACACGGTTTAGTCACTAACGACTACATCTATGCAGACTTTATCAGTGGTGGTGCTACAGATAACTTCTATCAAGTTACTAAAGTAGACAATAACGTTGTTACATTTAGTGATAGTGCATCTGGAACTATAGCAGCTGGTAACGTAACTTATAAGAAAGCAGTTGGTCGTGGTGTTATTGCTTCTAATGATGGTACTTACCTCTATGTTAATGGTAAGGGAAGTGGGATATTCACAACTGCACTCAAACCAGTAAAGGTATTAAGTAGATTTGGTGACACCCAAATTGACACTGCACAAAAGAAATTTGGTTCAGGTTCACTACTACTTGACGGTACGCAAGATAATTTAAAAGTTCCTGACGATACAGACTTCGGATTTGGTACTGCAAACTTCTGTCTAGAGGCATTCATACGTCCAGCTAGTGTTACTGGCATACAGCATATATTTGACCTCAGAAACGCTTCTGCTACAGACACAGCAGGTAAACTTTACTTAAATGGTACTGCACTACATTACGGTGTAGGTAACGCATCTACTCGTACTGGTGGTACTCTATCTACAGGTACATGGTATCATGTTGCTGTTGCAAGAAATGCTGGAACTACTAAGTTATTCTTAGATGGTGTAGAATTAGCAACTGGTGCTGATACAAATGACTATGGAACTACAAAACCTGTTGTCATAGGTTCAGACTATCAGGCATCTCCAGCTGAAGCATTTAATGGACATATTGATGAGGTAAGAATTAGTAAGGGTGCTGCTAGATTTACTGGTGCATTTACTCCCACTACAGGTGCATACGTTTCAGATAATAATACTGTACTACTATTACATGCTAATGGTGACGATGCTTCAACAACATTCACTGATGAATCTGGTGGAACATCTGATATTAGATCAAATGGTGGAGACAGTGCTACTCAGGTAACAACTGCTGACTACTCTGCATTTGGTGCTGAGTTGCGTTCAGTTGCTTCTGCATGTGTATATGGTAGTAAAGGTGTACAGGCAGATGGATCTGGTGTAAAACTCTTATTGACTGCACATAACTTTGCTTATGTTGGTGCTAATGCTGACTATACCAATGACCCCTCACTTGCTATTCAGGCAAACGAAGTAGAAGAACTGAATAGTGGTAAAGTATTATACTCATCAACTGACCAAGACGGTGACTTCCGTGTTGGTGATGCTTTCACAGTTGATCAAGCAACTGGTAACGTTCAGTTCCAAGCAACATCTACCGCCCAGTCTGCTGCCAACATCACCTTGAGTGATGGAACTGGTACTACTAACATCTATCCTGCATACGTTGAAACAGGTAACTTACGATTAGCAGGTAATAGTCTTACATCTACGTCAGGTAAGATCATCCTCGACCCTGCAGGTGACGAAGATATTCAGCTAAATGGTCAGGTTATTGCTCCAGAAAATATCTACTTTGCTTCAAATAGACTAGCATCTTTCCTAGGTACTGGTAACTCTTCTGTTGCGTTCACAGTTGGTACTTATGCACAAGCAGGTTTCTCCTCTTTTGGTATCTTCTCGAATAAGAACTTTGGTGTTAACAAGAAATCTCTTAACGAAACCACTGGTGTTACAATCACCAACGAAGGTTCAGGTTATACACCAGGTGCATATAGTGCTGCAACCTTATCAAACCCAGATCTAGTTGCTACAGCAACTGCAACCCTTGCAACTGATGGTTTAATTGGTACTATTACCATCACTAATGCAGGTTCTTTATATACTACATCTCCTACTGTAACCGCATCCCCTACACCATCATCAGGTATCACAACCTTCCTAACTTCTCTAGAGAGTGGTGGTAAGGTAGCAATCATTGCTGTACCAGGTGGATCAGGTGGATCAGGATACACATCACCTACAGGAATATTTACTGCACCTCCTAACAGAGAATTTGATGCTAATACTTCTATTGCTAACAACGCTATAACATTTACTAATACATTCCTAAGCAATGGTGACAAATGTGTTTACGATAATAATGGTAATAGTGACTTAACTAACCTTACTAATGGTTCAACATATTATGTTGTAAATAGAGACGCAGTAAATCATACTATTCAACTTGCTGCAACTTCAGGTGGTACTCCAATCGTTCTAAGTGCAACTGGTGCACAGGAAATGCATATCATCAGAGGTTTCACTGCTACTACTGGTGCAGTAACTGTAGCTGCTGGTGTCATCACTGCTGTTGCTATAGCAGATCCTGGTTCAGGATACACCGTGGGTGCTTCTCCTACTCTTACTATGAGTGAGGATGGTGGAGCAGGAGTTACAGCTGCGACATTTACAATCACACTTGGTTCTCCAATTTCTGCGGTCACCACTACAGGTGATGGTGTGTACGCTTCAATACCTACACTTACTGTTACTAATGACAGTAATGACACCACAGGATCTGGTGCTGTACTTACCGTTTCTAATTTAACATACGCTATTGCTTCCCTAACCATTAATAATGGTGGTTATGGATATTCATCTACTCCACAAGTAAGTTTTAGTGGTGGTAATGCAACTAACGATGCTGTTGCTACTGCTGTTCTAGACACTGAATTAGGACAAGTATCAGAAATTACTTTATCACAAGGTGGTGAAGGATATGATTCAGTTCCTACCGTTGTTATATCTGGTGGATCTGGTACAGGTGCTAATCTAGCTTTAACAGTCTTACCTATCGGTGGTACAATAACATCTGCAGGATCTGGATACGTAGCTGGAACTTATGCTAACGTTTCATTCACATCGACTACAGGTAGTGGTGTAAATGCTGCTGCAACATTCACAGTTCGAGGATTATTTGGTACTATCACAGCAGGTAGTGGAGGTACAGCTGGTGAGTATATGCAGATTGACGTTGTTAATAACAATCCTGCAGCGACATACACAGTCACCACTGTCAATAAATTACAGTTACCTTCTACTGTTAGTGGAATAACAGGAAGCGTAACCGTCGGTGCTACTGCCACAGGTGCAACATCTGGTGCAACTGGTGTCGTAAGTTATGTTGGTGCTGCAGCTGCAGGTACTGACAGTATGGTATTCCTAAACTTCCCTGTCACTTCAGGTACATTCCAAGATAACGAAGTAGTTAACTTCTCTAGTGGTGGTAGTTTGACAACTAGTGGAGATCCAGCTGCAAGAGGAAGATATTTCATAGACGGAACTGAGGCAGCAAGTCTTACTATGGTTCAGGGTAATACATATCGTTTTGATATGTCTGATACCAGTAACAACGGTCATCCACTTGTTATGGATGGTACATCTCAGGCTGCTACAACAGAATTTCAAACAGTAACATACGGAACTGCTGGTCAAGCAGGTTCTTTCGTAGACATAGTTGTTAAACCTAGTGCAACTATAGGTAACACTGCATACTACGAGTGTTCTACACACGGTCGTGTTATGTCGGCAAATGCCTTAATTAACGTTACTGCAGGTGCTGCTGGTGAATATGGGCATGGTGCTCAAATGGATATTACCGTAGCAAGTGGTGGAGTCACTGTAGCAACCTTTGCAACAGGTATGCAAGGTAGTGATTATAAAGTGGGTGACGTTCTTAGGGTAACAGCCACTTCTCTTATTGGTGATACCTCAGGGTTCTTATATACAATCACTGGTAATGACACTGGTATCTTTAGTATAACTGAGATACAGGCATCTGGTTCAGGTTATGCTGTTGGAGATCAACTTAGTGTTGATGACGCAGACGTTGGTAATGCAGGTGGTTCTGGTTTCGTATTTAACGTAACTAAAGCAGGTTATGTATCTTCTGCTCTTGTTAGTGCAGGTGGTGGTGGAGCAGGTTTCTTTAGTGGACAAACTCTAGTATTTGATAGTCTACAGTTTGCAGGTATGGGTGATGGTGGATCAGGTTTTGCTATGACAGCAAATACTATTGACACTACTGGTATCACAACTATCTCTGGTGATGGTTCATTAACCTCAGCAAAATATGCATTCTCAACTGCAGGCGATCTAACAATTGGTATCGGTGGTTCTACCACAACAAGTATTTCTGCAGACACTGTTACAACCACAAATGGAAACTTTACTGGTAATATGGTCATCGGAACCAACGCTACTGTTGGTGGAACCTTTGGTGTTAATGGTATATCAACCTTCACAGATAATATTACAGCTAATGGTCTAGACAACCACATCTTAAATGGTAAGATTGGTATCCAGAATGGTACTAATACCGTTCCTTCAGTTTACCTAGCAGCTGACACTACTACTGGTTTCTACAGATCATCTGCTAATGAGATAAGCATCACACATAACGGTACACAAAAGCATGTATTCTCGCCATTGAGTATACAAACTGCAGGTGATATCATTGCTGATAGCACTATTGGTAATGCTGCTCCATTCTTTAAGGTAGATTCTACTAACGAAACTCTAACTGTTGGTACTGCAAACTCTGGACTTCAACTTAACAACGCTGCTGTACTGACTGCTGCAGGTCAAGATGCTGACATTCCTGTAACCATCACTCCTAAAGGTGAAGGTGACATGATCATCACTGGTGGAACTAATAGAGACTTTGTAGTTAATGATGGTGTTGTTGGGCAAGACAAATTAAAATTAGACACTCAGACTGGTGATGCAGAATTAACTGGTACTTTAAAAGTTGATGAGAAACTTAAGTTTGTAACATCTGCTATTGAAAACGCAGACATTGGTGGTACTAACTCTTTCGGTGAGATAGTCACAGTTGGTATTACTGGTACAGGATCAGGTTACACTGATGGTTCTTACACTGCATGTACTGTAACCGCAACGACTGGTGTTGGTTCAGGAGCAACCTTTGATGTCACAGTATCTGGTGGTGCGATTACTGCTGCAACAGTAACGACTGCTGCTAGAGGTTACAACTATTATGTTGGAGAAGAGATCACACTTAATCCTGCTACGATTGGTGGTGGAACTGGAAACACTATTACTATTCTTGACACACAAGGTCAAGGTTTAACATTAAAACCAGGCGGTGGTAAGAGTGTACTCGTCAAGACAACTGGATCACTTATTATTCCATCTGGTACTACAAACCAACGTCCACTCTCTAATGACAGATTAACTGGTGCGATAAGATTTAATAATACTCAGTTACAGTTCGAGGGATATAATGGAACTGACTTTGTATCTCTTGGTGGTGTTCGTGACGTTGACCAAGATACTTACATATTAACTGAAGCATCTCCTGGTTCTGATGAAGATACATTTGAGTTCTATGCTGCAGGTATTAATAATCTTTCATTAACCAACACTACCCTAACGTTCAAACCGAACATGACGGGTACAAAGTATGATACATCTCACCTTACTACAATTGATGGTGGGTACTCACTTAAAGGAACAGTCTTCGATACTAACCCATTCAATGTTCTTGTAGGTGCACAAAATATTGTATCTGTAAGAGCGAAGAAAGACCTTGAAGTTTCTGGTGGTCTAAGACTACGTAGTGTACCTGCTCAGGGTGTCGTTGCTACATTAGATGCAGCAACCCTAACACAGGTTGCAACATCATATACTGCATCCACAACCTTTAATGCAGTTCCCACAACAGCATCTGTTGAAGGTATTGGAGCAACATTAACGGTTACTACTGACGGTAACGGAACTGTGACTACAGTTACTATTGCCTCTGGTGGTACTTTCTATGAAGCAGCATCATCTCCTTCAGCTGGAGACGGTGAAACATTAACAATAGCAGGTACTGCTCTTGGTGGATTAACTCCATCTCAAGATGTAACAATCAAGGTAGATACTATTTCTAGTCCTTCTACCCCATATGCTCGTAATGATATCCTCCTTCAGGACTACATTACCAGATTAGATAATAAAGCATTTATTTCATTAGATTCTAACGCATCAGAATGTAAGTGGAAAATTAATAGAGGATGGAACGGTGGTTCAGAAAGCTACCTAACAGTATTTGATTCCACTGCTGATTTCGTAGAACTAGATGACTGTAGAGTAGAGGGTGGTCAAATGACTACGTTTACTTCTAACTCATCTATCACACAGTTTGATAAGACAGCATACAAAGGAGCGAAAACTCTCATTACTATTGAAAGTGATGATGGAAAGGTTCACATGCTTGAAGTAACTGCTATCTGTAGTGCATCTGGAACTACAGCACATGCTACGGTTACTAACTCAATAACTTCTGATAACGATCTTGTAGATGCAACTGTTGCTGTTGCTGCTAACAACATCAATATTAGTTTGAATAAATCATCCGCAGCCACATCCTCAACCTCATTTACTGGTAGATTTACGACTACCAAAGTTAAGGTATAAATAAACCATAGGTAATCTAGAGTCATGCCAGTTAAAAATTTCGCATCCATAGGGGGATTTGCAGTAGGTTCTACTGAAGTCTTTAATACGGAGTACGCATTGAAGAATGTCAGTGCGATACATATGACTAGTAATAATTTTACTGACGCTACTCATGATAAGTACCTAACTAAGAGAGTTACAGATGCTGCTAACAATACACTACAGTTGACGTTAGATGGCACAACTGCTCTTACAACCAATACCCCTCCACTTGCTGCGGATAGGGTATCCTTTATCAGAGCAAGGGTTTTTGGACAGGAAACTACCAACAACCAGTATGTTTATGCAACAAGTTTTGATGTAATCGTGACCACTGCTAATGATGGAACGCCAACAGTATCAGCGACACACGAAAACATTATTAAAAATAATCCTCCTGGGCAAGAGGATTGGGTAGTAACACCTGATGCCTTCCTAATAGGAGGAGCTCCATATTTTACATTTGAGGTAAAATCCGTGACAACCAATTCTATTGTTAAATGGATTGGCATTTTAGATATCACAGTCGTATCATAATAGTTGGGAACTAATGGCTCTTAAGATTAATTCTGACCAACAGAGAATATCAGCATCGGGGAATACCCCCACAGGTAATTGGATAAACGCTACTTACAGTAGGACTGTGACTGGTATGGTCAACATCCTGTCTGTTGCACATGGGTTTATTGGAAGTGATAAGTTGTATATCGACTTCACTTCTGGTGGAGAAACGGATGGAACTTATACTGTCACGAAGGTAGATGACGATAATTTACAATATCAGAGTACAAATTTAGGTGTCATAACTGCTGGTAATACTCTAGCGTACAAAAGAGTAAGATCTTTAAGTATTCAGGGTGACGAGACCATTGAAATGTCAGTGGGTACTGGTGCAAATGAGAAGGATGCACTTACCGTCAACCTAAATGCACAAAATAATATACGTATTGGTGTTAATACTACCGATCCTCTATACGAATTAGATGTTGAAGGACAGATAAGAACCACTCGTTCTATCATTTCTGATACTGCACAGGTTGTTAACTTAGATATTCAGACGATTATCAACCCTGCACTGGATCTTCGTGGTCCTAATTTAATAAATTACGAAGATACAGACGTAACAAGTCCTACTTTTGGTACGACTTTTTACCCAACTGCCGATACTCCACCTCTAACTGACCAGTCCAGAAGACTTGCAACCACTGACTTTGTATATAAAGTTGCTACTAATGACACTGGTGGTCGTGTTTATGTGTCTGCAACCATCGGTAATGACGAAAATGATGGTCGTTCAGCTGCAAGACCAGTAAAAACAGTTAAAAAAGCAGCACAGATTGCCTATACATTACAAAAAGCAACCCCAGATCCTAGTGATGAATACGTTTCATTGATCGTATCTGGTGGTGAATACCTTGAAGACAACCCAATTTCACTTCCTAGGAACTGTTCACTAATCGGTGACAACCTACGTCGTGTTGTTATGCGACCAGCTAACCAAGATCGTCACATGGTTAAAGCGTCTAACGAGACGTATGTGTTCGGTGTTGTATTCAGAGACGCACTACAAAACCCATCAGACCCACAAAGTACTGTAATCCATACTTGGAAGTATGCATTTGTGTTTGATGACAAGCAGAGATTATACTACGAACCAGAACTTCAGCAGATACCTGCTATTCCTGGTGATAAGTTCCGTGGTGATAACCTTTTCAATATTACTTTTAATAACCATACAGGTAACAATACTACTCTCGTAGTTGGTTATTTTGTACAAGGTGGATCATCAGGAACACTAGGTACAATTCAATCTATTACTTTCACAGGTCCTGATGCATCTCCATACTCAACTGGTAGTATAACGATATTAATTACATCAGGTGTTAACGATGTATTCCAAGACGCTGAAAAAGTATTCTATGATGCTGTGGCAGCAAATATCATTACTGATATTAATAATGCTAGTGTATCAAACCGCTTTGACGTAGCAGATGCTGAATCATTAAGACCTGAACTAGAAACTATATCTAACCAGATCTATCAGCACACAGTTAATTCCGAAAGATTTTTTGAAGCATTCTCTGGTGACGCAACCAAGGTCAACCTAACAACAGATCGTATCACAGTTCCTAATCATTATTTTGAGACTGGTTCTGCTGTTTACTACCAAAAGGATGAAGCAACTGTCCTTGCTGGTTTAGCTGACACTACTGTATACTATGTCAGAGTTATTGATTCAAACACGATTGAACTTTATGATAACTATACAAATTCTGTAGCGACTACTACAACTACAGGTAGAAAAGACATTACCTCAGTATCTACAGATACAAAACTTCACTTGTTTACTTGTGGTAATGTAATGCCAGAAAGTAACAATATCAGAATTCCAACACACCAATATGCAACTGGTGATGGTGTAGTGTACCGTTCAGGTGCAATGGGTGGTATTGATGGTCTTGTAAGTGGAACTTCATATTATGTCTACAGAGAAAATAAAGATTGGATCAGACTTGCATCATCTGCTGCTAACGCAGTACAAAAAGATGCACAGGGTAACGATGATCCTGTAACTCTTCCTATCAATAGCACTGGTACTGGTTATCAGAGATTTGAACTTGCAGCAAATCTTCTATCAGTTGGTACTATAGACACTACTATTGCAACACAGCAAACCTACAGAGGTCCTATCTTAACTCTTGCTGGTACTGAATACCATGACTATGAGGTAGGACAGGAAGTTCATCTATATGGTTTCCAAAGTTCTGCTATTAACTTTGGTTCTTCCACTAACACTTCTTGGTCTTTATCAAGTGGTGTAGTTACTGTTACCATCTCAAGCGTAGATAACACTCTCACAAGTGGGCATTTTAGTAACTGGATGACACTAACAGAATGTGGTCTCACATTTAACTTTAGTGGAACTGGATCTGAAGCATTAAGCAAGACATATCATATTGATCAATTTGATCTTGGATCTGGTACTCCATCTCTACCTGGCAACACTGCATTGGGTATGGGTTATGCTAGGTACAATAGTTCTAGTACAACTATCACTTTCGTATTAAAGACAGCAAATATACAATCAACATCTAATACTGCCACTGCAACTGGATCTACAGTCAGTGTCTTGGATAACGTTGCTGACCTTAATGGACGTAAGTACATCACACACCGTATTGAACGTGCTGATGGATACTCCCTACAGTTTGTTATAAGAGCTGCTATCAGTGTATTTTCTGCTTCGCTTAACCCAACTGGTAACCAGACAGTTATCTCATCTAGTAACTATGTTCTAGCATCCTTAAGAAACTCTCCTTATGGATTTACCAAGATCTCTCAGACTGACAGATATAGAGATGGTGCTGAATCTATTAAGAGAAACCAAGAATTTATTGCAGAAGAAGCATACGGTTATGTTAAGTCACATTATGAACAGTCTGGTACTAGAAGCAGTACGCTTGTAATAGGACCTACAACATTCAATGCTTTAGGAGATACCTTTACACATCCTATCAGTGAGTGGACACTAACCTACAATTACCTTAAGGTTAAGGTCAATACTGGTCACAACTTAAGCAAAGGATTTAGAAATCATAACCACATATACAATGGTGGTACAGCATCTAATGCTATTACAATTACACAAGGTAGTGTTCAGAAAGATGTAACTGATGCAACATACAATCCTGTAACAGGAGATCTAGTATTAACAATTGGTGCTCACGCCTATACAACTGCTAATACACTGGTTATTGCTAATGGTGCTATTAGTTTCACATGCTCTAGAGACAACCACGCAACATCTCATACCTATCCAAGAGCAACAGATCCTGCATACGGTGCTACTCTACCAATCACAGCAGTAGATGCTGCAGGTACAGTTACAGTCAACGTTGGTGTTTCTGCGGGTGTCACAATTTCAGGTAGTTCTACTGCTGGTATCAATGGTACTTGGGCAATCTCTGACGTATATGATCATAGAGAATTTACACTAGACATTGGTGAAAACACTATCTCTACTGGAACTACTGGTACTGATGGTTCATTCAATGATATAAGAAAACCATATAGAACTCCAAATACATTCCCTGTCAGCAACAAGCAAGGTGATGGTGCAGACTTAATTGCTAATAACGCTGAATTAATTGCTGAAGTAGCAGTTAAGAAGATGCTTGCTGCCAACGCAGGATATACTCCTACAGGCGGTACTTCAGCATGTACTGATGACCTTAAGGACTTCTTACAGAAATCACTTTACCATAACCTCAAATGGGGTGGTAATGACAGAGTATATGATGCTGCAAACTACTACATTCATTATGTAAGCACAGGTAATAAGGATAGATACGCCGAAGCATTTAACTATGCTAAAGAATATTGCATGAAGGTTATCCGTAACCTACCAATACTAAGGCATCCTCATACTCTTGCACCTCAGTACTACGATACTAGCATCACCCTAGACAGAGCTGTCTATGGTACAGTTCCTAACCTAACTCAAGATGCAGCAAACTTATTGAATGCTAACAACAAGTTTATCTCTGAGGAATCTGTAGAGCGTTTCATTTCAAAACTAACAGACGTTGCTGTTGATGCAGTCAATGGAAATGAGATCACTATCAATGCTCTAAACGGAACAACTCCAACAAACACAAATCCTCATACATTCCAAGGTGTAGCTACATATCAGTTCACACCAACTGGAGGATCATACGATCCGTTAACTGGATATATGACTTTAACTATGAATGGTCACCCATTTGTAGATGGAGATAAAGTTCAGTTTGCTGCAAATTCTATTAAGTTCACATGTGACTTAGATGGCGATGCATCTATCAAGTCATATCCTCGTACTACAGACCCATGGTATAACAAGTGGATCGGTGTACAGAAGGTAGACGCAAATAATATTAAAGTTAACGTAGGTCCCGCTAAGACTGACGTTACCAATCACACATGGTCAAGTGCTACAACTAATGCGGTATCAAGAGCAGTTGTTTACAATGACACTGGATTTACACAGCATACTGTAACTGGTGCTAACTACGAACCAATCACAGGTATACTAACTCTTACAATTCCTAATCATGGATTTACTATAGGAGAGAAGGTACAGGTTGCACAGGATTCATTGACATTCACTTGTTCAATGGATGACAACTTCTCCAAGCACACATATCCAAGAGCAACAGATCCAGCACTTAATGTTTGGAAGAGTGTTACTAACGTTACACAAAATACTTTCGATATTAACGTAGGAACTACACCTCCTGTCACTTTCACTCCTACAAACGCTACATATACGCCTACAACAGGTCTTATGGAGTTGACTATAGGTAATCACACTCTTGAAGCTCCTACTAGTCATACAGTCACAGACGCATCATTAGACACTAGCACTGGTATCTTTACTGTAACTATTAATAATCATGGTTTCCAAGAAGGAGACAAGATTAATGTTGCACAAGGCAGTATTCAAATGTCTTGTGGATATAGTGGTGGTGGTAATGAATCTTATCCTAAGGCAGGTCAATATGCTGATGGTAAGTGGTTAAACATCTGGGGAGTTACTCAGAACACATTTAGTTTCGACTGTACTGGTGGTGTAGCGGTATCCGTTAGTGATGCTCATACATTTGTATCTGCGACAACTCTTGGTTTGAAGCATGTTAAGGAGCATATCAAACTTACAACAGGTGCGGTTACATTCAAGTGTGCTGCTGATGGTAATTCAACTGATCATGCATATCCAAGATCAATCGTAGATTCACATACTGCAACAACTGGTACAACATATGATCCTAATACAGGTATCATGAAGATTACCACAACTGCTGCTCATGGTATGAGAAATGGAGATTGGGTAAAACTTTCTGAAGGTTCTATTTCATTCAGTTGTGGATATAATGGTGCAACTGGTTCAGCTGCTATCAAGGCATATCCAAGATCATCTGATCCTATCTACAACCAGTGGCAGAAAGTTTTCAACGTAACCTCATCAACATTTGATCTTCAGGTTCTTGACAGTATTCCTTCTACTAATACTGATACACATACATTCGTATCTGCAACATCTAATGGTATTCAACAGAAGAGAGATAAGACATACAATACTTCAGTTCCTATCGTAGCAATATCTGGTACTTCAATTACTATTGACGTTGGTATTTCATCCAACACTACTGCACACGTTTATCAGTCTGCACTTAACAACTCAGTTATTACTGGTGGTAACTACAGTCACACATTCATTAGTGCAACAACTAATGGTATTAAGAGAGCAACTGCATCCACAATTAATAACTACGTACCTTCTTCAGGAACATATAATCCTACAACTGGTGCTCTTGTATTAAATATCGGTGCCAACGATCTTTCAGCACCTCAAACTTATACTTCCACTAATGGTGTGTACAACCCAACAACGGGTATAATGACAGTCACTGTTGCCAATCACGGGTTCCAACCAGGTGATAAGGTTAAGTTTGCTGTAGGTGCAATAAGCTTTAGTTGTACTTATGGTAGTGGTGGCACAACTGCATATCCTAGATCATCAGATCCAATTGCTGAAAAGTGGGTTAATTGTTTTAACATCACTACAAATACATTTGATGTACAAACATTAGATACTACTCCATCAACAAACACAAATCCTCATACCTACGTCAGTTCTGCTGCTAATGGTATCAGTCATGCTAAGTCTACAATTAAGATTGCAGTAGAAGCATTAGAGTTGAGTTGTACTTATGGAGATCAGAGTACTAAGAAATATCCTCGTGCAACTGACCCAATAGCAAATCCAAGATTTACTATACCTAACCACAATCAAGATTGTAAGGATGACGTATCTGATGTTCTAAGAGCAGTAGCATACAACCTTACTAACGGTGGTAACGATGCTGTCTATGACCATGCAGGTTACTTTGTCGGCACTCCACACGTAGATGGTGAAGAATTCCAAGCACGTGCTGTTATGGAACTTGCTAGTGATATCTCACAAGAAGTTCTTGCTAATGAAACAGTTAACATTAAAGGTTGGCATGGTGTAGATCAGACTAAGGATCTCACAATTACAGTAGAACCTGGTGGTTGTGCTTCTGTCAAATCTACATGCGACACTCTATTCTCTATAGTTGAACAAGCAATCGTTACTGATAGTCTTGCTCATGCTACAGATACAGCAGCGTCTACTCCAACATGTGCTGATGTAGCATCTTCTGTCACAACATTCTTCGATATTATTACAACTGTAATCGGTACTGAAGCTGGTGGATATGGATCTCTTCCAACCACAAGAACAGTTTCAGTTGGCGATCAGCAGTGTATTGATGACATTCTTCATGTCGTTAGAGCATTCCAGTATGACCTCAGATACACTGGTAACTCTAAGATAGTTGAAGCTGCTAACAAATATATCTCAAGTGGTGCAATCGTACACATCACTGAGGAGATAGATTATACTCGTGCGATCTATGCATACGCAAAAGAGTTATGTATCAAAGCAATAAGAAATGATCTAGAGGCTGGTTTCTTCTCATTGATTGCTCCAATATCTAATGGTTCTATCACTGTAGATTCAGCGAAACCTGAGTGTGCTAACGTTGTATCTGCGTTGACTACTAACTGGGGTATATTAGATAACGTATTGTCAAGTGGTACTGCATACAGTGGAACTACAACAGTTCCTGATCCACTCATTCAGGAACAGGATGCTGCTAAGTATAGTTTCCCACTACTTAATATTTTCTTAGATCTTCCAGTTATTGAAGCATCTCCTTACATTCAGAACTCTTCACTTATATCATTCCTTGGTGGTTCTGGTTGTGACATTGACGGTGCTAAGGTTGCTACACCTAACGTACCTAGACCTGGTCTTAAATTAGATGGACTAGGTAATAGTATTGCACAGTTCGACCCACAAGGTAAGTCGATGGTTGCAAACGCATTCACTATCATCTGTTTTGGTGGTACTGCGTACAACGTCAGTAATGATGGATACACCCAGTTAGTTTCTGTATTCGCTATCTTCTGTCAAGATGGTATCTTCTGTCAGTCTGGTGGTTATGCATCTGTTACTAACTCAGCATCTAACTTTGGTACATACTCACTACGTGCTACTGGATTTAGAGCAGAACCATACTCATTTGATATTGGTGTTATTGATAGTATCACTAATGACGCTGATGGAAATGGAGTAGAAAATGGTAGACAGGTCATTCAGGTTTCTGGTACAACCTTAACTAACATCCCTGTTGAAGATTACATCATCAGAATTGGTGACACTAATCCTACAGACCCTGCTGTTGAGCATATCATTCTTGAAACTGAAGTTGTTTCTGGTGCTCCTGGTACTCAAGTTGTTGCCAAGATTACAACTAACAGGTCAATGGATTATACATTGACTGCTTCACCTAATACTAGGTACGACTATGCTAGTGGTAACCTATCTGGTCTTGTCGGTAAATCAATTCAGTTCCACAGACCATCTGTATGTAACTCATCATCACATACTTGGGAATTCTCAGGTTCAGGTAATACCTACGCTGCGTTACCACAGAACGGTGGTTTCGGTCTAGGTACTGCATACGAAGCATCAGAACAAGCATTCGGTCAGGTTTATACTTCAGGTACTAACGAGTTTGGTGACTTCAAGGTTGGTAATTTCGTTACTATCTTCAACAGAACTGGTAATATTAGTTTCGTTGGTACTGTTAGTATCTCTGAACTATCATCTATCAAGATTGTTGGTGGTGACATCACGGTTACAGGTTTCTCTGACGCTGATACTCTTGGTGGTGTATTCGCATCTGATAGTTTACTACCTACTCAGGCATCAGTTAAAGACTATATTTCAAATAATCTAGGACCATACCTCAACCAACCATATTCAACAAACGCAGTTCCATCTGCACTGGTTCAGTTAACATCTTCAGGTAAGATCAACATTGACCAGATACCTGCTTTACGTCCATTCAATATCACCTCTGTTACATCTGAAGCAGAAAGACTTGCAATTGAGAACGCACAAGCTGGTGACATTGCTATCCAAACAACTGCTACATCATTCAGTGTTGCACCTGCATCTATTAACACAGGTGCCGATACAATCACCATTGCTTCTCATGGAGCAAACACTGGTGATGGATTAACATACACACAAGGTACTACTGCAATCGGTGGTCTATCGACTAACACCAAGTACTTCGCTATTAAGGTTGATGACAATACTATTAAACTTGCAACTACCAAGTCTAATGCAACCAACAACCAAATTATAACTTTAAGCGGTCAAGGTACTGGTACTCATACATTCACAACTGATGGTGTTGCGGTTTCATACATCTTGGAGAATGACTTAGAAAGTCAGTTCTTAGCATTCCAACCAGACAGTAACTTCTCATTTAGTGTTGGAGCAATTGTACAAGGTAGTACAACTACTGCTCGTGGTACTGTTTCAGCATTCAACGATGGTCAAATATTTAACTTCGTCATCAGTGATGGTGGTGGAGATTACACTGGAGACTTTGCACTAACAATTGCTGCACCTGATGATGCAGGTGGTACACAGGCAGCTGCTACTGCTAACGTCACAAGTGGTATCGTAACCAAGGTTACTATCACTAACGCTGGTTCTGGATACTATACACAACCAACTGTTACTGCACCTAACTCACCAAGTAACAATAATGCAGTAATCGCTGCACAGATTGAAGGACGTGTAGCAATTAACATTGCAAACAATATTAAGTTTGACGCTTCTGACTTCTTACTAGATGGTGCAAACGCTAACCTAGGAACAGGTACATACAGTCAGACTGGTTCCACTATTACTGTTAGTGAGAGTGGGCATAACTTAGCAAACGGTGCACTAGCATACTTAGACTTTACAAGTGGTCAAGGTGCTGATGGTTTCTATGCTATCACTCTAGTTAACGCTAATGAATTTACAGTAACCTCTGCTACATCAACAAGTACTACTGGTAACGTTTCTAGGAAACGAATTATTGATCTTACTAGAGTAATTAATACATCTGGTAGTAACATTGCTAACTGGACACAGTTGACATCTACTAACATTGATGCTTCTAACATCGTTGCAGGTACTGTTGACCCAGAGAGACTAGCGAATAAAGGTATATCTAACTCCTTTACATTCTTACGTGGTGATAGTTCTTGGGAGTATGCACTACAATCAATTAGACCTAGCACACAAGATGCTGTGGTTATCGGTGGATCTGTAACTGATAGTTCTTACATTGATACTATTACAATTACAAATGGTGGTACAGGATATACCAACGGTACATATCAAAACTTACCACTACAAGGTGGTAACGTTAGCATCTCAGACGCAGGTGTTGCGAGAGCTACTTACATAGTTTCTGGTGGTGTTATTACATCCGCACAGGTTACTGACTCAGGAACAGGATATACTGCTGGATTTAGCGTAACAATTCCATCTGAGTTTGGTGGTGGTAATGGAGCAATACTTGCTGCTAACAAAGGAACAATCAACCGTGCCTTTGGTAACATTGAGATTGATATTAAAAAAGGTGATAACTTAACTCCAGCTGCATCTGTTTATGGTAACTACGGTGTATTCAGATTTAGAAAAGACATTGCTAACCAAGCAATTGGTAACCAAGATCAAGGTGGATTTATTATTGACAATGATGGTCAGGTTTCAATTGACCAAGGTCCAGGATCTGGACTTAACGCTGACTTACTAGATGGTAACGGTGGAGGTTTCTATACTAATGCAAGTAACCTAACTCAGGGTACTCTTGCTGCTGCAAGACTAGCAAATACCACATATGCAATATCCATATCTGGTACTGCTGACAAAGCAAACAGAATATTCAACGAGTCTGCATCACTAACTTCAAACCCTGCTCCTGCACAGGCATCAGACGGTGTTGGTGCTGCACTAAGAAATAATACTGCTACTGGTCTGAATGATGGTGGTACCACACACGGTATCATGACTTACAGAAGACAAGCAACTGGTACTGCTACAACTCAGCTTGGTTTCACTGATAATAATAACCTTTGGGTTAGAGGTAACAGTGGTGGTAATGCAGTATATGGTAACTGGTATAAGATGTGGTCAGGACTCAACGATGGTGCTGGCAGTGGATTGGATGCTGATAAATTAGATTCACATCAAGGTTTATGGTATCAGTCTGGTTATAACTTCGGTGCTTCTCAGGGTGGCATCAACAAACCTATGGGTGACATCTTCTTACCTGAGGTTCTTGGTGAAGACAAGATGGTATTTGAGAACTTCTATCTCAATGATAGTGGACTCAAGTATACATTATACGTTCCAGATTTCCATGTAAGCACAGGTACTGGTGGTAACGTCAACAATGGTGGTACATACACTATCTACTCTGACGTAGGTGCAACAAACAACATAGGTTCTATCGTAGTTGATGGAGCAGGTGTTCAGGAACTTACACACACTTCAGGTGAGATATACTCTCTCATAACTGGTACGATCGCATTTGTTGGTAACAATACCAACGCAAACATATATGTTGTAGGTCCTAACCCAGGTACTAAGTGGACTGTAACATCATCCAACTTGATCTCTAGTGGTTCTTCCACAGTGATCGGAATGCGTGATGCTGCTGCAGGTGCTAAGTTACAGGTTGGTAAAGCATCTGTTTCTACAACTCCAACTGTAGACTTCCGTTCTTCAGGACAAGCACCTGAGTACGATGTACAGTTCCTTATTTCTGGTGGTAATACCAACAACGGAAATGGTACTATAAGAATTAACACTGGTGATATTACCGTTAATGGTAACACCATGTGGCATGCAGGAAACGATGGTAGTTCCTCACAGCTAGACGCTCACTACGTAGATGGATTTACTCAATCAACATCTGCTAACGCAAACACACTTGCACGTAGAGATGCATCAGGACACTTAACAGTCAATGACTTAACAGGTGACCAAGGTATATTCCAGAACACTGGTGCTTCAATATTACAACTTGCTGATGGTAACGGTGTTAACTTAGGTAAGGCAACAACTAACGCTCTATCAATTCAAGGTAGAAACAGTGCTAGTGTTGGTTACATCCGCTTTGGTAATGACAGTAATAGTTTCGGTTACAATGGAACATATCTAAACTACAATAACGTTACCTTCCGTAGCGGTAGAGTAGGTATTGGTGATACAAATCCTGGCTCACCTCTTGAGATTGTTGCTGAGGGTAATGCTAGTTCTGCTACTGCATTTGCTGACTTTAGAGACGGTAGATCAGGATACGGTAGAATAACATTTGGTGCTGACGGATCATCTTCCTTCATGACCTTTACTGATACTGACAACGATATGGGTTGGCAGTTAGGTGCTGATGATAATGATCAGTCATGGTTTGCTATTAGAAACTTTGCTGATGCTAGTGGTGCATTATCAACATCATTCCAATCAAATGCTAAAGTAAATGCAGCGTTAGCAATTTACTCTGCAACTGGTAGAGTATTCATTAACAAAGGATCTGGTGTAAGCACTGGTAGTGGATCACAACTAATGGTTGGTGGTTCAGTTGAAGCTAGCAGTCAACTTAAATCTACTGTTGCAACTGGTACTGCACCAATCAGTGTTTCATCAACAACTGTATGTACTAACCTTAACGCAGATCTACTCGATGGTTATACTGCACTTAACCTTCCATACTTGGGTGCTAGTGTTAACACATGGTTGAATGATGATGGTGGACAACCAAGATTCTACTTTGGTAATAACTCTCACACATACTTTAGAACAGGTGACAACTACTACTGGAGATCTGACAATGATACCAGTATGGGTTCATGTGATGGTAACGGTGGTACATGGACATTCTACTCAGGTAGTGACCAAACACAGACATCTTACAGGGTAGAAGTCAGAGGACAGAACGGATTAAACATCGACAGTGACTCTGTTGGTTTATCAAGTGGTCAAAGATCTGTTGTACTTCGTGCTAACGGAGACAAGCAGTGGATCGACACATACGGTATTATTAAGAGAAACCGTAATAACATTTCGGAAAACATATCTATTAACAATGGGGACAACTGTCAAAGCATTGGTCCTATTACTATAAATAATGGATATACCATTACTATAAATAGCGGTGGATACTGGAGTATCAATTAACAAAAAGTAATTATGGCTGGCATTTTAAGGGTTGACCAAATCCAAAGTACAGGTGGAAGTAACGTTATAGACGTTTCTTCTGGCTCATTCAAACTCTGGAACGGAAGTTCATACGAGAGTTTCACTATTGAAGGTGCGTTGATTTCGATGAACGTATACACATCACAGAATGGTACATGGAACAGTAAGTCCACTTCTGGTTCTTCAGGAACATGGAGTAAACCTTCAGGTTGCAGTAATGTTCTCGTCTACTGCACAGGTGGTGGCGGTGGTGTTCGCTGTAATGACAACTCTTATCGTGGAGCTGGTGGTGGCGGTGGTGCTACTGCTATCAAATATATTGATGTTTCTAACGTAGGTTCAGTCGGATATACTTATGGTGGTGGCGGTGGATACGCCCGTAACGGAGGTAGAGGAGGTACAGGTGGTACTTCATCCTTCGGTTCATACTGCACAGCAGGTGGTGGACAAGGTGGTCAAACCGATAACCCATATCAGGGAGGTCCTGGTGGATCAGCATCTGGTGGTGATATTAATGTACCTGGCGGTGGTGGTGAGATGTCTCACGGTCACAACAGAGAAGGTGGTGGTGGATCATCATTCTGGCACAAGGCAGGATCTTCACACCATTATGCCAACAACCAAGAAGAGATTACTCATGGTCAGTGGGGATCTGGTGGAGGATATGGTTATTATTCTCAAAACAGTTATGCACACAACAACGGTAACGGTGGTGCAGGCGTAGTTATCGTATTCAATTACACATAAAGATTATGAGTTTCGCATTAGTAGACAGAGCATCTAACCAAACTATACAGTTTGTGGTAGAAGAAGAAGAGTGCTTTGAATGTCACGAAGATTTTAAATGGGTAGACATCCCTGACGATTGGGTCATGGAAGAAGGTACTAACCCTCCTGACTTTAAATGGAATCCTGATACCCAGAAAGTCGAACGTGCTGTGCCGACACCTCTTGGTTGGGAACAGAAAAGAATGTTTGCCTTTGAAGATATGACGGTTGAGCAGCAGTTAGGAAACCTCTTTGATGATATTGAAGCAGGTGTCTTTGGAGATATACAAGGTAAGAGTAAATTCTATACAGCAATAAAAAATATTAAGGAAGCTTATCCTAAGGACTAAATCATGTCTCAGTTAAATTCTGGAACCGCACAAGTAAATACTCTAACTACTTCGGGGAGCACAATCTCTATCCCGAAGAATATTAGTGTCACTGGTGATATAAACTTCACTGGTACTTTGTTGCAGAACGGAGTTGCTTTTGAAACACTACCCACTCAAAGTCCTAAGACTGCGGGTGGTATTTTAATGTCTGATGGTGAGAATGCTTTCTGGGGAACCACTCTTGCTGCGGAAGGCGATGTAGGTGGTAACAATAACTTTGGTTACTACAACTCATCTCCCTCTACAACAACTGGTGCAGGTGGACAGAACCCTACAGTTTCTTCAGGTGATTACCTTCCTTACTCAGGAACAGGTAGTTGGTATGACTACAACGGTTCGCAGTATAATATAACAGTCGGTTCAAGTTTTAGATATAGAAGTATATTCACACACTCGTTCTTAGTTGGTGGTTACAGAGGATCAAACCCATGGAGATCAGTTAACCAATGCTACAACGCAACAGATATTACAATCTCTCGTGGTGACCAGTTAGACCGAGCAGCATCATATGTTGACGGAAACTTTGGTGACTTCAACGGATATGTCTATGGTACTGTAAACTCCTACGGTGGTAGTGGTGCTTCAGTATCTAGTGTCAACCTACACACAGGAACTAACAGAACATTCGGTCCTAACGGAACACCTGGCCACAGTGATGCATACAACACTACTCCAGATAGTATCGGTGCTTCAATGGATACTTGGGATGGTACTGATGACCCAGGTTCTGCATCAGGACAAACAACACAGAGAGGATACACCTCAGGTGGTGGTCCTGGATCTATTCAGAGAATGAACTTTATCACTGAGATGTGTACTCGTCTTGGTAATGGTTTCAGTAACTCAGGTGCTACTGGATCCGAAGGACAGTATAGATGCCATCTATTTGGTGACACAGGTAACTCAAGATATGTAGAATTTAGTAACGAGTCCGTTAACTCATACTCCTTAAGTGGATGGGGTGGTAACGGATGGAAGAAGAACTTGTCAACTAAGTGGGGTTTCTGCTATCATGGTAACAGTAACAATGTTACACTACCATGGCTCAAATTTAACGATACCAATAATACATCTATTGGTGGTGCATTTAACCAAGCAGATATTTCATCTGGTGAAGAGAATATGGCAATGGGTCAAGATTGGGGTTATTGTTTAGGTAACTATGCTTCTGGTACAGGTAACTATCAGAACAATAGAACATGGAAACGTTACCATGCAACTGATGCTGATGTAGTATTAGGATTTAAAGCAGAACCTAAGGGTCACCAAGGACAGTCCTCTGGATGTTGTTTCACTGGTGCGTTCTCAGTAACAGGATTGAGGTATCAGTAATGAGCGAACAAAACACAGGAGATGCAAGAAAGATGTTTTTTAACACAGACCTTGCATCAAAGATAAAGCAAGATCAACAGGATGTAACTATTGAAAACCTTAAGGCAGAAATCACTGCCATGAAGAATAGGATTACTGCTCTAGAAAATGCCTGATAACAAACTCTACATAGAAGAAAAACTTTTTGATGTTGAATGGAAGAAAAGAATTCCATCCGATCTTATTGAGGATGAGGATTTCCTACGTCCAAAATACGAACCGCAGCATCCACTAGAACTTGAGACTAAGAAGTTTATAAAAGATAAAGAACGTATCAAGGAAGGTTTCATCTATATGATGATCCACGAAGATGCTCTTAGAACTGCTGGTATCAAACCACACGAGACATCATACTTTACGTTGTTCAATTTTTATAACGTCTCAACCATCAAGATGAACAAACTTGTGTTCGAGACTGTAAAGTCTACCTTCAGAAGGTACGTTGAACTTGATGAAAAAGAATTCACTACTGGAGTTAAGTTCCAAGGTGAGATACGCTCACACTTCAAAGACTATGAAGCTGTGATGCAAGATGATGGATCCTTAGACTATGAGAAGGTAAAGAAAAAGACTGTACCTGAACATATAAATCTTGCTGTACAGTTCATGAAGAAGCAAGCAATCTTAGTTATTGAACATGAGTTTGATCTTAGGTTCAAGAACTTTAAGAACTGCTGTGACGTAGAGTCTGAGAGTTGGGTATACCAACTTGAAGAAGCAAGAAAATACAAGGAGAGTGAGGAAGCTAAAACTCCTTTCCTAGATATATTATGCATGACAAGAGGTATGCAGAAGGCAGAACTTGTAAAAAGGGTTCTCAAAAACCATGATAAATACCTTATAGATTACGCCTCATTATTAGGCAAATATCATGCGATACGTTCCCAGTTTAGAAACTGTGAAAATATGTGGGATATGAACATCTTGTACGAAGACTACTTGAATGTTGGTATGCCAATCAAGCAAGGTCAGAAACTTGGCCGAATTGATGAAAATGAAAAGCGACTTGATGGAGATTTAGCATATGGCACTTTCGGATTCTGATGCACTCTGTAGGCAAAACCTAGAAGGAAATAAAAAGACTTGGGTTGAAGCTGCTTACAAATTAGAAGGCGGTCAGTCGAAATACCAAAACCAGAATTTTGTAGTTGGTTCACAAATAACACCATATAAGAAAGTGCAGCAAGCACTTCTCGAACTCCAGACGAGGGATAATACTCGTGTGGAAGTGGAGTATAGTCTTAAGAAAAACGAGATCAATAGACGGATGTTGTTGAGAGACTTGAATGCAACTGAAGATGACCTTGAACAAGAACTGATACAACTAGAAATAGATAAGTCAGATTATGACAGATCTCTATTCGTAGAGAAACTAAAGACAGTCAACAAAGAAATGGATGTCTTTATAGCAGAACTTGAAGAGAATGTAGATAGATCAAAAGGTATAGAGTACTATCTTGTTACCAATGAGGAAGAAGATAGGAAGTACTGGCAGAGTAGAATGGCAAAACAGGCTGCATGTGATATAATTGCATTTGGTCGTCTTGGTGCAGGTAACATGGATTCAATTATGAATCTACCTGAGCAAGATCAAGTCAACATCCTATCTGGTGCAGTACATCATTCTGCACTGATAGGTGCAGGTGTCCAACACATGACACAGCAAATGGAGGGTACCTGCAATGGTCTCCTCAATGGTGATAAGTTCTCACCACCACAAATTAATGGTTCGGAATTAACTGACCGCCTCCCAGAGGTGCCCACATTACCTGAAGTGAAACATGAAATCCCCAAAGAGAAAATCCGTCTTCAGTCTTCCAATTAATCCTAAGATTGATTCCAAGTATGCAGACACGGTTTTTGTACCTTGGTTGAAGACATATAAAGATTATATTAGCGACTTATATTTTACCTGTCGTATGCCACCATTCACCCAAGACTCAATGGGTGATGTATTTCAAGGTGATGTAAGGCAATTGTATTATAATGCGAAAGCAATATCAGAAGATGCTGGTGACATACCACTGTCTGCTACATTCAATAACATATACATTAGACCAGACCTAGAAAATCTAGACCTGTTCGTAAAGAACTTTGGTCAGTTGTATGATCAAGGTATCAAGATTGCAACCATACCACACACCAGTTGGGTTAGCACTGGTATATTACAGAAAGAATTTCCAGAACTAAAGATCAAGAATACTATACTTAGGAATGTCACAAGGGCAAATGAAGTAGTAGCTCTTGCTAAGGCAGGTTTTCATTACATCAATCTAGATAGAGATTTGATGAGAGATAAGGAAGCGTTGAAGAAGATAAAGAAAGCAAAGGAATATTGTGCTGAGATAGGTAAACCTGTAGAGTTATCCATTCTAACTAACGAGGGTTGTTGGGGTGGTTGCTCTATGATGGATGAGCATTACCATTTTAATAATACAAGGACAGAGATGACCCCTCAGTATTTTAATGATCCTATCAGTACCCACTCTTGTTCACTATGGGATATAGAAGATAACTCTCATGCTCTAAAGTCAGCTAACCTACCTCCTTGGAGAGAGGATTGGGAAGAGTTCTTAGACCTAGGTATAGATGTATTCAAGATGCATGGTAGAGAAAATGCCATGAAACTAATGGAATCTATGCAAATGATAGAAGCATGGGCATCTGAAAATGAATTGGTAACAGGTGAATTTAAGGAGTACATGGAAGATCTTGCAGTACCAGATAGTCCTATTGCTCTATGGAGAGAAAAGATAAAGACATGTGGTTTTGACTGTTGGGATTGTAACTATTGTGAGAACGTTGTCAATGCACACCTCAAGAAACAAGGTAGACCAACTACAGTTGATGATTATACTCAGAGAGTATTGGATGCTATAATCGCTGGCAATACCAACACATCTAATTTTGTACCAGACAAATATAGTATTCAAGGACTGTCCTCCAATAGGATAAGACATTTCCTTAATAGTCTTTGTTCTCATGATGATGCAGTCTATCTTGAACTTGGTACCTTCATTGGTAGTACGTTCTTTGCTGCTACCATGGGTAATAAAGCAAAGTGTTTTGGTGTAGATGACTTCTCAGAACCCAATGTTAAACCTATAGTTGATCGTGGTCAGTGGACTGAGTGTGGTAATCCATACGATACCTTAGTTACTAACTGGAAAAAGTATGAGAATGGTAATGCTACATTTGTTAAAGCAAGTGTGGACGAACTAACTGAAGAAGACTTTGAAGGTAGTAAACCCAACATCTTGTTTTATGACGCAGATCATGATATGATGCAACAGATGAACAATCTTAATCATCTGCTACCCTTCATGGATGACAAGTTCATACTTGTTGTTGACGATGCCAACTTTGATGGTGTTGTAGAGGGAGCAGTAACATGGGCTCAAGAGAACAACTTACAGTGTTACCTTGAAAGAAAGATCCTAAGTAGTGTCATAGAAAGTCCAGTCCACTGGTGGAATGGAATTCATGTTATGGTTTTACAAAAGGACGCAAGAGTAAAAGAATACATTAGTGGGAACGGATTATGAGTGCATGGTATGTTATAGGTTGGACTATAGTTACACTATGGTTACTGACTAAGTTAGGTGTATTTAAAAAATGAAGGTAATAAATCCTGAGTTATTGCAAACTCATCACCCTAAGGACTGGGAGATAGAGCAATTACATATTGGCAATGCAAAGAATAGGATCATTAAGATCAAAAATTTCTTTCAGAACCCAGAACAGGTAAGAGCATATGCACTAGCAACTGATTATGTTAATACAGTTGGTGGTCAATTTTCTAATCTACCTGGTTATGTGTGCAAGTTAGGACACATAGCAAATCAGTTCTACCCTAACTTCAAGTTCTTATTGGCAACTTACTTTGAAGCTGATAAGAAGATCATGCTTCAACCAGAGTTCTCCCACTTTACATTTCAAATGTATGAGGTACAGGAGAAATGTAGGATGTGTAGTCTAGCACCGCATACTGATGACACTCACTATGCTGCTGTTCTATCATTAAATTTCGATGAAGAGTTGATGGAGACTTCATCGGGCACTGCATTCTGGAGAAGTAAAGAGTTCAAAGAGGAGTATGTCTCCTCTGACAAGAACTATAGAACTTCTAGACTAGCTAACAAAGTCAATGCCTTTGTTAATTTTGACCCATCACAATACAAAACTAAAGACTGGGAGAGGTATCATGTTGAGAAGCATGAATTCAATTCTCTGCTAGTATATGAAGGAAGACTATGGCATTCACCATACTTTCAACAAAGTGGATGGGATACAAACCGTCTAACCTTCAATGCATTTCTGCACTAAATAGTACACTTATCATTCTAAAACATGGACGCTGAGACAATGGTGAAGGACTTCACCGATCAATTAAAAGAACAAAAGGGAATTATCTCTGACCTTGAAAAGCAACTTAGTACTCGTAAAGAGCAAGTGCTAAGATTGGAAGGTGCTGTTGAAGCATTACAGATGACACTGAAACAACCAGAGCCAGAAACAGTAATCAATGCCCCTACAGAATAAAGCATCGTCAATAGGAACATCAAGTGAACTCCGTAAACAGGAGCATGCAGATTCCTATCAGTTTCATGTTGACTTTGATGGGACTATGGAAACTTGTCCCTACAAAGTAGGAGATATCTACAATGAGAGACCTATTATTGCAATAGGACTTAGTAGTAATGTCTATGGAAAGTACTATCATATTATAGTTGAAAGAGATAAGACACACCTCAGAATGAAGTTTCAATTTGACCAGAAGCACGATCTCAAGTTCGCTAAACCAGTAGAACGGATGGGTAAGCAACCTACCGAAGGAGAGATAAAGAAGTTGTTGGCTCAGACAGAATAGAAAATTCACTAATAGATTCCATTTTACTCGAAAAAATTTTTCGGGTATTTTTTTGTCTATAGGTTTTCGAGACTAAATAGATCTGAGGATAATAGTGTCAATACTAATGAAGCGAGTCATCGTCAGGGTAGCTGATAGATATAGTTTGGATTCAGCAGTTGCAGGAATCCTAAAAACATATGGATATCTAACCTTTGTAACATCCTATAGAAGTTTTTCAATCATAACGTTCGATTGTCCAGAGAAGTATTCTACTGGCATGATCGAGAAGTTACGAGCTCTTTCGGTTGTCAAGAAAGTCTCATGGGATGAAGCAGATAAGTTTTCTCTTGATCCTGTAGATACAGGTGCGTTAACAGTTGAGACCAGTGGGTCAACCAGTTTAAATAATACTGGTGAAACAAACGCCCAATCAAATACTAGAAATTTAACAGGTAGTGGTGGTGGTACCATATTTGTAAAGGTGCAGAATATTTCTGGATCTAACTACTACACCTTCTCAGCAAGTGCAGGTGGTACATACTCAAGATATAATAACCAAACTGGTTTCCTACAAGGATCCACTTATACATTTGATCAGTCAGACCCTTCAAACGCGACTCATCCATTAAGATTTTCAGTAGACCCAGACGGACCTCACACCTCTGGTGGTAGTCAAATGACTACAGGTGTTACTGTAACTGGTACACCAGGTCAGGCAGGTGCACAAGTAGAAATAGTTATTGGTACATCTACACCATCTATTCTTTATTACTACTGTACTGCTCACAGTGGAATGGGACGATATGGTGCTGCTCCAGATAGGTTTGGTACAATCAACGTTCATGACTATTGGCATCTAGATAGAATTTCAAAACAAGACAGGCAATATTTAAACGGACAGTTTAGTTTCAGTCATTCAGGAGACGGTGTAGATATCTACATTCTTGACACAGGTGTGCGTGGAGCAAGTAGACCAACAGGTAACAACGCAGCTCTTCACCCTGAGTTATACGATCCAGACTTCGTATCTGACTTGAATGGTACTTCAGAGCAACAGAACTATAGGGTATACGAGGTTACTGGATACACAAGTCCATATAGTACTAACGAAGATGACAACGGACACGGTACATATTGTGCAATTATGTCAGCTGGAAGAACGGCTGGTATAAGTAGGAACGCCAAAATCTATGCACTTAAGTGTTTTAACAGTGGGTTATCAGGTAGCTATACTGATATCCTAGGTGCTTATCAGGCAGTCATAGATCATAATGATAGTGGTAATGCCAATTATAAAGGTAATAATCGTCCAGCTGTAATCAACTCATCATTCGGACCTACCATTCCTACAGAGTCATATCCATATGTCGAACTAAACGACAGTGGTGATGACAGTGGTACTGACGAAGAGATCCTAGATGACATCGAGGGTACTATTGCTGGTACAAAAAATCTGATTATAGTCAGGTCAGCTGGTAACGGTTTTAAGAATTCTAGTGATGGATTTGCAGGACCTATACAAGGTAAGATGATTGCAGGTACTAGAACTGCAGGTTATTCTGACAATACTAATGGTGGTGTCAACTATACAGATACCAACCAGAATAAGATCGCTGTTGGTGCATCTGAATATAATGACAGGTGGGCAGACTTCTCTAACTATGGTGCAGGTGTAACTACAGTAGCACCAGGTGCCAGATTGCTTACACCAGCATATGACTGGACTGCTAATACTCCATATACAAGTGCTGCAAACTATCAGACGATTGCAGGTACATCATTCTCAGGTCCTTTAGTTGCAGGTATCATTGCTGCATGGTGTGGGAAGAATGGATATACGTTAACTACAAATAATTTACCTGGTCTTGCTAAGACCTTTATGAGAACTGGTGGAGTCACTGGAGATATAACAAGAGGTGCAACAGCAAACTATCCTACTAATAGTATTGATGATAAAAGACTTATAGACAACCCATATGAAACTTTAGCTGGATCCTCATTCCTTGTAGTTAAGTTTGATCCTGCAGACAACTCACACTTCATAGGTAACGTAGGTAAAAAATGTCAGTTAAGAGCAACTGGATCTACTGCAGGTGCTGGTGGAACTGCTGCTTCAACATTTAATATAACAACGACTGCACCTAGTTCGTCATACTACACCCTAAGTGGAACTGATAGAAATGGTGCTGTTAGTGGTAACAATGCAGGTGTCACTGTCTATGTTGGGGATACTATTAATTTCAATCTATCATCTGTCAGTGGTTCTCATCCATTCTATATCAAGAGTGTACAAGGAACTGGAACTGGTAATCAAGTATCCACACCAACTGCTACTGGACAAGGATCTACAGGAACCACAACAGTATCATGGGTACCAAATACAGTAGGAACATACTACTATCAATGCTCTGCACACAATGGAATGAATGGAACTATCACAGTTTCATCTGCACCTGGTGGTAGTGGTGGAGTTACCGTTGGTGGTATAGATGTATCTGGATTAGCACAAAGTGGATGGTTAACTATTCAGGCAGAGAATGCTGTCAATAATACTATCACGGTTCAGAACACAACTAATGCTACAGCTGGTACAACTGGTGGTGGTACTGGAAACTATCTTGCACTTGTAGATCCTGAAAGTAAAACACATGAAAGTATTGATGGTGTTGTTTCTAGATCAGTAACTTTAAGATCTCAAACCGACACACAGGAAGCTGCAGGTACTGGTACATATACTAATGTAGTTTACTATCCATTAGATAGTGGTGTTGACTTTGACTATTCAGGAACAGGTCCTTCACTAACCACTAAGCGTGGTGCATTCTTCCCCTTTGTTGATACCAATGTAACTTGGGCAACTGGTGCAGGTAGTATTGGTGGTCCATTTGCTAATGGTGCTTCTGTAAGTATTGACTTAGGTTTGACTGGTACAACCTTTGCATCAGAACCAACGTTTGAAGCATATACTCTCAGTGGAGATAGTATTGCAGCGTCTGGACTAGGATTAGATACTGCAACAGGTATTTTAAGTGGAACAGTTACAGCAGATTATCTTGACACATCATTCAACTTCACTGTAACTGAGAACACTACAGGAAACGCACAATCATATAACTTTACAACAACTGGAACTGGTGTTCTAGTTACAATCACACAGCAACCAACTGCAACGAGTGTTGAAGCGGGTTCTGGAAACACTGCTACCTTCGGTCCTGTATCAGGTATTAGTTCTGATGGATCTACAATCCTATTCCAATGGGAGTTCTCAAGTAACGGTGGAGCAGGTTGGTCTAACGTTGCTAACAGTGGTGGATATAGTGGAGCAACTACTAACACTCTAACTGTTGATGATGACTTTTTAAAGAATACTTATCAGTTCCGTTGTAAGATGGAAACTAGTACTTCTGTTGCACCATCTTATACTAATGCAGTTGTTCTAACAGTATTCAGAGTTATTACTATAAGCAATCAACCAACTAATCAACAACCTATGGCACCAGCTGCTGCTACCTTTACAGTTGCTGCTAGTACTGCAGATTCTGCAGTTGTCTCATATGCTTGGGAGAAATCTGAGAGTGGAGATGGAGTAACTTACACTCCTATAACTGGAGCAACCAGTGCATCATATACTACAGATGCTACAACATATGACGCTGACTTTGGCGACTACTATCGTTGTGTACTCTCATGTTCAGGAGCATCAAACGTAATTAGTAGTGTTGCTCAAAACTTAGTACAAAGAAGTATTAGTATAACTGCACAACCAACTAACACAACTGGTGCTGTAGGTGGTACAGAAAGTTTCGGTGTTACTGCTACTACATCTGATAATGATGCAGGTGACATCACATACCAGTGGCAAGTATCAATAACTTCTGGTGCTTCATGGTCTAATGTATCCACAGGAACTGGTGGTACAACAGCAACATATACTACTGCTACATTAACTACAACAGAAGACGGGTATCAATATCGTTGTTTACTTTCAGCAGCAGGTGCAACGCAGGTTCCATCTAATGCTGCTACATTACAAATAGAAACCGTTGCGGTAGTAGTATCATCACAACCATCTGATGCAACAGTTGAGGAAACTCAAACAGCAACATTCACAACACTTGGTGGTGTTACTATGTCACCTGTTGGTGGTAACGCTGCACAATCTTCATTCGAGGTAGATCAGTTTGATACGCCTAGTGGTGGAGGTGGAGGTTCTGCAGGTGGACAATCTGCTCATGAACCTAGCGTCACATATCAGTGGGAGAAATCTGATGATGGTGGTGGTGCTTGGGCATCAGTTGGTGGAGCAACCTCTGCTTCATATACAACTGCAGCGACAACATATGCTGTAGATCATAACGATCAGTATCGTTGTGTGATCAGTGCAGTGGGTGCTTCAACTCCTGCAACAACCAATGCTGTTACCTTAACAGTTCAAAGAACATTCTCTATTACAGCACAACCATCAAACGCTACTGCTAATGAAGGTGGAACTGCAACCTTTGCAGTAACCACATCTACAAGTAGTGGAACTACAACCTACCAGTGGGAAAGATCTGATGATGGTGGAGTAAACTATGTGACTGTAGGTGGGGCAACCAGTGCATCATATACAACTCCAACCTTAGTATATGCTAATGATGGCAGTGATCGTTATCGTTGTGTAACATCTCTTGTTGGTTCTGCTGCAGATATAACTTCTAACTTTGCAGTATTAACTGTTTTACGTGTCATAACAATTCAAACTCAACCACAGTCACAGGCTGTTATTGAGGGTGGCACTGCAACATTTAATATTGGAGCACAGATTACTAGTGATGTAATCTCATACCAGTGGCAGAAATCTACTGACAATGCAGTTTCATTTAATGCTGTCAATGGTGCAAATGCAGCAACTTACACAACACCTGCAACAACATATCCAACATCACCATCAGAACAATTCCGTTGTGTATTAACTAACGCAGCTGCTACCACTGTTACTTCTAGTGCTGCAACACTAACAGTCAATGAATCAGAATTTGTATCAGCACCTGCATCAGTAAGTCCATTCATTGATCCAGATACAACTAAGACTCTTTCAAGACAACCTGTCATCAGCACAGCAGCATTTGTTTCTGAGTATGCAGGATCAACTCACTTCTCTAGTTTCTGGAGAATTAGAAGAGTTGTAGATAACGTGACAGTGTATGATACAGTTCAGACATTTGCTGGTGGTGATACTGGTAATTTAACATCATTAACTGTACCAAGTGGCACACTTGAGTTTGATAAAGCATACTCTGTACAGGTTAAGTTCAGAGATAACTCTGGTCTAGAAAGTGCTTATACAGCAGCAGTCACTTTCACAACACCATTTGTAGATCAACCAGACATTCAGACTATCACACCAGCATTCAACCCAACAATCAATGTTGATCCAATCCAATTGAAGAGTGGTTATCAGCATTCATCTAGTGATTGGCAGTTTGCTACTACGTCTGCATTCAGCACAATCGTTCACCAATCTCTTGGTAACTCAACAAACTTAACACAATACACACTACCAGGTGCTGTAAACCTCAGTTCTAATACTACATATTATGTAAGAATTAGATTCAACGTTAATCCTACCTAACATGGCTAAAGCTTCAACAAGGCAGGGACTTATAGATTACGCACTACGTCAAAATGGTGCTCCAGTCCTAGAAATAAACATAGAAGATGATCAGATAGATGATCTAGTAGATGATGCTATCCAGTTTTACAATGAAAGAAATAGTGATGGTTACATCAGAACCCACGTAAAAATTAAGTGGACTGCAGACATGATTACCAACATGACTACTGATACCACTACTAGTATTGCATCTGGTACTTCTAATGCATTACCAGTCTCTTACCTAGAGCAGAATAATTTTGTTAAGATGCCAGATCATATCACTAGTGTCATTAAGGTATTCCCATTTGTATCTAAGAACGTAACAAACCTATTTGACGTAAGGTATCAGTGGAGATTGAATGACCTCTGGGATTTAACGAACACAGAAATTTTGACCTATGAGATGGTCAACCGTAGATTGGAAGACATATATTTCTTACTAGAAGGACAGAAACAAACTAGGTTCCAGTTGAGAGGAAACAAACTTTACTTGGATCTAGACTGGAAGACTGATGTTAAAGAAGATGATTTCTTAGTTCTAGAATGCTATCGTGCTGTAGATCCTACCGCAGATACTGATGTGTATAATGACATATGGATGAAGAGATATGTGTCTGCATTGGTTCAAAGACAGTGGGGTGCTAACCTAATCAAGTTCCAAGGAGCACAGTTACCAGGTGGAATTACTATGAACGGAGAGTTTATATACAACGAAGGCAAAGAGAAAGTAGCAAAGTTAGAAGAAGAAATGCTCACAGTCTATGAGACTATGCCTATGGATATGATTGGCTAATGGCAAGATCCACTTACTTCACACATGGTACTAGGAACGAACAGTTCTTATTACAGAATTTAGTAGAAGAGCATCTCAAAATGTTTGGGATGGATATACTCTATTGCCCTAGAGAGATCATGCAGACTGATGGTGTCTTTAATGAGGAAGTTATTGGTGAGTTTAATGATGCATATATTATAGAAGCATATCTAGAAAACCCTGATGGGTTCCAAGGTGCAGGTGATTTACTTACTAAGTTTGGTGTAGCACAGGCAGATGAAATAACTATGGTTATCTCTGCTCAGAGATTTTCAGATCTTATATCCCAATTCCTTTTACTAGATCCAGATTACAAAGCACCTGAGAGACCACAAGAAGGTGATCTAATATATTTCCCACTAACAAGCAATTACTTTGAGATAAAATTTGTAGAGCATGAAGAACCATTCTACCAGTTAGGTAAAGGTTATGTCTATAAACTTAAAGCAGAACTATTCGAGTACAGTGACGAGCAAGGAGATGTCTTTGACAGCGACGAGGATCTTGTCGATTACGGTTACACTGTCAAGCATTACTACTTGCCTATCAATGGTACTACTGCTACTGGAACTCCAACATTACTAAGTGGAGTTATAGATCAAGTCTACATTGATCAAAACGGATCTAAGTATAACGAAGCACCTACAGTTACTATCGGTGGAGATGGTAGTGGTGCAACAGCAACAGCATATCTTGCTAACATTACTTTGAGTGGTGGATCACCAACAGCATCCGCTATTATCAGAGCAACAGTTAAAGAGGGTGAGATTAGATCTGTACAGATTGTAGATGGTGGTGCAAACTATGATGAGGATAGAGTAACTCTAGTTGTTAGTTCCCCAGATAGTCCTGGTAGATTTGCAACTATACTCCCTACTTTTACCAATGGTGTATTGACTTCATTGAATATAGTCAATGGTGGTTCAGGGTATAAGAGTGTTAGATTAGTTGATATTGATAACGGTGGTACTGGATATACATCTGCTACTGCAACGTTCTCTGCTGCACCAGTTGGAATATCAGGAGCATTCACTGTACCTGAAACAGTCACTGGTAGCACTACAGGAACTACTGCAAACCTAGTAGAGTGGGATGCAAATGAAGGTTGGGTCAAACTGAAGTCCCCAACTGGTACGTTTACAATAGGTGAATCTATAGTTGGTTCAGAGTCTGGGGCTACAATTGTGCTAGATAGTAGGGACGAGATGGCAACTGCAGATCCTAAATACTCTGAAGCTGTTACTTTTGAGACAGCTGGCGATGATATCATGGACTTCAGTGAAGGAAACCCATTTGGAATAGCAGGTAACTTATAATGTTAGGTGCATACACATACAACAAGATTATTAGAAAGTGCGTCATAGGATTTGGAACACTCTTCAATAACATAGAATGCCGAAAGGAAAAAACAGACGGAACCATATACAGTAGGTTGAAAGTACCTCTAGCGTACGGTCCTCGACAGAAATTTTTAGCAAGACTAGAACAACAGGCAGATCTAAACCAAAAGGTTGCGATCACAGTTCCCCGTTTATCATTTGAGATGACAGGGATATCATATGATAGTGCTAGGAAACTTGCTCCCATCACAATGAATTTGCAAACGGGCGATAAGGATACTGTGAGGAGACAGTACACTCCTGTACCATATAATATAGACTTTGAATTAAATGTCATATCTAAGACTAATGATGAAAGTCTAGAGATCCTAGAACAGATAGTTCCCATCTTCCAACCGTCATATCAGATGACTATTAAGTTGGTTGATGAGATGAAAGACTATAGGGACATTCCTATTATATTGAATAGCATCAATTACAGTGATGACTATGAAGGATCTTTTGATGACAGAAAGATTACTCTAGTTACCATGAGTTTTACTTGTAAGACTTACATCTTCGGACCTGTTGGAACTCAAGGACCTATCAAGAAAGCAAAAGCAGATATCTATACTACTATGCCTTCTGCTACAGCAACCAGACAGGTTGAGTATCAGGTCACACCAAAAGCACTTACCGACAAAAACAAGGACGGTACTACAGAACTTGCAGGTGCTATCACCGCAAGGAACCTCTCAGTTGAGGTAGTAGACTATAGCGACATTCCTACTCAATCATATATTGAGATAGGTAATGAAGTAATGTATGTCAAGAGTAAGACATCACCGAACAAGTTATCTGTTCGTAGAGCACAAAATGGAACTACTGCTGCAGCTGCAGTATCAGGTACACCTGTTGATCTAATTGATGCTACAGATGATGCACTACTAACTAGTGGTGATGACTTTGGATTCTCGGAGAGCACTTCTTATTATGAGTAACGAACTAGACAAAGCATTTGATATTGTAGAAACAGTATCAGAGGTGACACCCAAACCTGAGGTCAAAGCACCTCCTAAAAAGGTGAATGCTAAAGATGAGGTACAGGACGACTATGAATATGCACGAGGAAACCTTTACGCCTTGGTGGATAAAGGACAAGAAGCTGTCAACGGTGCTCTTGATTTGGCTATGTCTTCTGATCACCCTAGAGCATACGAAGTTGCTGGACAACTCATCAAACACGTAGGTGATGTGGCAGACAAACTTATGGCACTACAGAAGGACAAAAAAAATGTCAAAGAAGAGAGTGCTAAAAAGGTAGTGACTAACAACTCTTTGTTTGTTGGTAGTACTGCTGACCTTCAAAAGATGCTCAAAGACGCATCTAAGAAAAAAGATAAATAATCTTATGGCATATCAAAGAAACGACAAAGACTGTGACCCAGTAGATCCTCAACCAGGAAAGACTACGGTCAACCAATTCGCAGGTAATGAGGGTTGGAGTACAGTCACTTACGAAAACTTTAACGCTGACTATCAAGCTCGTAATACTAACAATACTGCGAGAACACCTGGCACATACCAAGCAAGGAATACTAACAATACTGCTAGAACTCCTGCAGCGTATCAGCGTCATGACAAAGACAACAATGCGGTGACAGGATGACTACAAGAATACCTACAATGTATGGAAGGTACTACGTTCTCACTATTGTATGGAGAGGTAGAGAATATGATATCACTGTCTTTAGATCTAAGTTACAAAAACTTCAGAGACCACAAGCACAGCGTATCGCTCAGAGTATCTACCCAAATAGTAAGGTAATCAAGTATCATGAATCCGATCCAAGTGACGGACCTGTTGTATTAGCAACAGAATCTTTGAGACAAGCAAAGAAGAACATTGGTAGAGATCCCGACAAACCTTCCTGTTGGAAAGGTTATAAAGCAAAGGGAACTAAGATGAAGGGCGGTAAGTCAGTACCGAACTGTGTGAAAGAATTTGCTACGTTCATGGATGAAGCAAAGAAAGGTTCTAAAAAGAAAAAGAACCAAGTGAATGATGAAGACAAACACGATGCAGGTAACTTACCACCTGCTATGGGAGGACCTTTGGGAGAAGGTGCTGCATGGACAAAGAAGGCTGGCAAGAACAAAGAAGGTGGTTTAAATGAGAAAGGGAGGAAGTCTTATGAAAAAGAAAATCCTGGTTCTGATTTAAAAGCACCATCTAAAAAGAAAGGAAACAAGCGAAGAGCAAGTTTCTGTGCTAGAATGAAAGGTATGAAGAAGAAACTTACTTCTAAAAAGACTGCATCTGATCCAGATAGTAGGATAAACAAATCTCTAAGAGCGTGGAACTGTTAATTATGAAGACTAGAATAGAAGAATTAAAATCTGAACTCCGTGTTGTAGAGGCATTTCGAGACGTTGGCCGTGCCAAAGTTTTGAAATCCATGCTACAATATGAACTAAAGCAGGAGGAGTTCAGTCATGAGCGAAGTACCAGAGGATCGGTTAGACACTGATTGGATTGATTACGAAGGTGTAATAGGAGAAGATCCTGTGACACATCAATTCACTCTACAATTACATAGGCACCTATATTGGTTCCCAACCAAAGAGGAAGCTGAAGAGTTTCAAGTAACGCATGCCGACTAATACTACAGATTTTTACTTAGGCAATCCCAATCTTAAGAAGGTTGGTGCTGAAATACAATTTACCAAGGAGCAGATATCCGAATACCTTAAGTGTAAAGAGGATCCTGTTTACTTTGCGATGAATTACATCAAGATTATATCTCTTGATGAAGGTATCGTGCCATTTAAAATGTGGGACTTTCAACAGGAGTTGATCGAAAAGTTCCATAAGCACAGATTTAACATTGCAAAACTTCCTCGACAGACTGGTAAGTCCACTACGTGTGTGTCTTATCTACTTCACTATGTCTTGTTTAATGACAACGTGAACGTTGGTATTCTTGCCAACAAGTTATCTACTGCTAGAGACTTGCTCGGAAGATTACAACTTGCTTATGAACAGCTGCCCATGTGGATGCAGCAAGGTATCATAACATATAACAAAGGATCAATGGAGTTAGAAAATGGATCTAAAATCTTGGCTGCGTCTACCTCTGCTAGTGCAGTCCGAGGTATGTCTTTCAACATTATTTTTTTGGATGAGTTTGCCTTTATACCTAATCATATTGCCGAACAGTTCTTTAGTTCTGTATATCCTACTATCACTTCAGGTACCAAGACGAAAGTCATAATCATTAGCACACCTAATGGTATGAACCACTTCTATAAGTTGTGGGTAGATGCACAGAAGGGTAAAAATGGGTACGCATGGTCTGAAGTTCACTGGTCAAAAGTACCAGGCAGAGATGCTCAATGGAAGGAAACGACTATCGCAAACACTTCCGTAAGACAGTTCACTCAAGAGTTTGACTGCGAGTTCTTAGGATCTGTTGATACATTGATAGCAGCATCTAAGTTGAGAGTATTAGTCTACGATGACATAATGACTAGCAATGCTGGTTTAGATGTATATGAAAATCCTGTAGACAACAACGATTATATTATATGTGTGGATGTATCTCGTGGTCTATCACAGGATTACTCTGCCTTTGTGGTTATCAATATATCTAAAGCACCGTGGAGACTGGTGGCAAAGTATAGGAACAATGAGATCAGACCTATGCTATTACCAAACGTTATCTACAATGTAGCAAACAATTATAATAAAGCACACGTATTGATAGAAGTAAATGATATAGGAGAAGCAGTTGCTTCTAGTTTATTCTATGATGTCGAGTATGAAAATGTACTGATGTGTGCTATGAGAGGTCGTGCAGGTCAGATAGTTGGACAAGGTTTCTCAGGTAATAAGACACAGATGGGTGTCAAGATGAGCAAGACAGTTAAGGCACAAGGATGCTCTAACTTAAAGACTTTGATAGAAGATGATAAATTAATTGTTAAGGATTACAACATAGTATCTGAACTAACTACCTTCATTCAAAACAAACAATCATTTGAAGCAGACGAAGGATATCATGATGACCTTGTTATGTGTTTAGTCATCTTCTCATGGTTAGTGCAGCAAGAATACTTTAAAGAAATGACGGATCAGGACATCCGTCGTAGAATATACGAAGAACAGAAGAACCAGATAGAACAAGACATGGCACCATTTGGTTTTATAGACGATGGATTGGAAGATGAGATGATCAAAGACAGCGAGGGAAATATCTGGACTATTGATATGAATGAGAAAGAATACACCTTAGACGAGTATGGTGATAGGGCATTCATGTGGGACTATCGCTGAAAGAGCTCCAATTTCTAAATAACTATAGACAAAAATTGATTTATCATCAGGAGTACACGCATGGCTAGCACGCTTCTATCGCCAGGAGTTGAGATCCAGGAAAGGGATCTGACTGTTGGGTCGATTGAGACGGTTGAAGTAAACGTTGGGGCAATAGCAGGATCATTTGCAAAAGGACCTGTTCTTACACCCGTTCGTATATCAAACGAATCTCAACTCATTGAAATCTTTGGAGAACCATCTGACTCTAACGCAGAAACATGGTGGACTGCAGCAAGTTTCCTATCTTACGGTGGAGTACTTGACGTAGTTCGTTGTGCAACATCTGGACAGTTAAGTGCATCAGACGACAGTGCAACATCTCCATATCTTCTTTCTATTACTACTAAAGAAGTATACGAAGCAACATATTTCACAGCAGCAGCAAACCCATTCCACTACGCAGCAAGAGATGTTGGTGCAGACGGAAATGCAATAAGGGTTGGGGTAATTGATAAGGGAGCAGACGTTTCCTTAAAACTAGATGGTGCTTTAGGCACTGCTACAGTTGGTACACAAGTACAGAATACAGCTGGAACTAAATCGGGTTACATCTATGCGTGGGATGGTGGCACGAATACAGTTTCACTAATTTCTTCTGACACATGGACAACAGCAGACATCGTTGAGAATGGTGTAAGTGACTTAAACATCACAACAGTTTCTGACTGGTATGATGGACAGGATGTATTTACAGGACTTAAGTGGTCTTCTATTGCTCCTAGACCTGGCACTTCACCTTACGTCGCAGCACGTGGCGGTTCAAGTGATGAAATGCATGTTGCAGTTTGGGATGCTACTGGTGCTATCACTGGTTCACCAAACACTTTACTTGAGAAGTTTACATATGTTTCTAAAGCAAACAATGCTAAAACAACTCAAGGTGCAGGTAACTATTACCCACAGGTTGTACTTGACAAGAGTGCATTTGTTTACTGGGGTGCTCACGAAACATCAGTATATGATGTAAGTGGTAACCAAGCAGCTACTGGTGGTAACATCGCAGGTACTGGTAATGCAGGTAGTCCAAGTACAACAACATTTGACTTGTTCTCTGGTCCTACTAGCTACACTATGGCGAAAGGTGCTGAAACTGGAAGTGCATCTTCTGGAGAAATTATCACTGGACTTCAAGAGTTCGCTGATACTGAAACAGTTTCAATAGATTATCTAATTGCTGGTCCTGGTGACGCAGCAAGCAAAACCAATACTCAGGCAATCGGTGCTGCAGTATTAACAATCACTTCAAACAGAAAGGATTGTGTTGGTTTCTTATCTCCTTTCAGAGGAGACGTTGTTGGAGTTACAAGCTCCATGACACAAACACAAAACGTAGTTGACTACTACTCAGGTATGCAAGCAACATCATTCGGTGTGTTTGATAATACATGGAAGTATGTCTACGACAGATTTGCTGACAAGTATAGATACATTCCATGTAACGGAGACGTTGCAGGATTATGTGCTGCTACTACAGCAAACGGATTACCTTGGTTCTCACCAGCAGGTTTAAACCGTGGTGCAATTAAGAATGCTGTTAAACTAGCATACTCACCAACCAAATCCGAAAGAGATTCATTGTATCAGAAGAGAATTAATCCTATAACCAGTCTACCTGGTCAAGGCATAGTTCTATTCGGTGACAAAACAGCTCTCGCTTCACCATCTGCATTTGATCGCATCAACGTTCGTCGTCTTTTCAACGTGATAGAGAAGACAATCGGCAACGCTGCGAAGGGAGTACTCTTTGAACTTAATGACGAATTCACTAGAAACAACTTTAAGAATGTTGTTGAACCATACCTTAGAGGTGTACAAGCCGAAAGAGGTATCACAGATTTCTTAGTTGTATGTGATGACACCAATAATCCTGGTTCAGTCATTGACGCGAACGAATTTAAGGCAGATTTCTATATCAAGCCTGCACGTTCAATCAACTTTATCACATTGACATTCATTGCTACACGCACTGGCGTTAGTTTTGAAGAAGTCATCCCCCGCAGATAATTAACGGAGCACATTAACAATGGCAACCCCACTAGGTATTTTAGAATTCCAAAGAGCGATTAGAGGTGGTGTACGACCTAACCTCTTCTCAGTAGCCCACGCTTGGCCACAAGGCACAGCTTTATCAGAACCCGTCATCGACGGAGTAGCAGCATCCAAAGGATCTGCTGTTACATACATGTGTAAGTCTGCTGCTTTACCAGCAACCAACGTTGGAACAGTTGAACTTCCCTTCCGTGGACGTGTTATTAAAGTTCCTGGCGACAGAACTTATGAAACATGGACAGGTACATTCTATATGGATGATGCATTCGCACTAAGAAGTGCTTATGAGAAGTGGATCCAACTTACTAATGACGTTGAAGCTAACACTGCAAACTCTGATATTGTGGACACATGGGTAGACATCCAAGTCACACAACTAGACAAGTTTGGTGGTGACGGTGCTGCAGATGGAAAACTAACAGAATTAAGACAGTACAATTTAGTCAGTGCTTGGCCTGTAAGTGTATCACAAGTATCACTTGCATACGACAACAACGATTCATACGAAGAGTTTGATGTTGAGTTTGCTTATCAGTACCATACAAGTTCTGGTGGCAAAAACAAGAATAACGTCGTTTAGAAAGTCAACTAAATAGTCAGGTAAAGAAACCCAAATATTATGGCAGAGTTATTCGGTTTCTCGTTTAAGAAGCAAAAGATTAAGGAGCGTGCCCCGTCTCCTATCCAACCTTCTAGCGAGGACGGAGCTACTAGTTATATTGCAGGAGGTTACTATGGTCAATATCTTGACCTAGACGGTAACTTCAAAACTGAATATGACATGGTGAAGAAGTATCGGGAAATGGCGATGCATCCAGAAGTGGATTCCGCCATCGAAGATATTATACATGAAGCAATAGTTGCTGATCAAAATGATAGTCCTGTAGAAGTTAACCTTGATAACCTTGAGGTTAGTGATTCTGTAAAAGGAATGATACGTGACGAGTTCGATTATATTAAAAACTTATTTGGATTTGATGGCAAAGCCCATGAGATGTTCCGCAGATGGTACATTGATGGGCGTTTGTACTATCATAAGGTCATTGATTTAGATGCACCACAAGACGGTATTAAAGAAGTCAGATATATTGATCCATCAAAGATTAAGAAAGTAAGACAGATAACAAAACCCAAGACAGCAGATGAATTTATGAAGTATGACTTCGGATCATCTGAGGAATATTTCATATACAATCCAAAAGGATTGAACAATACTTCCGCGAATAGTGGTATCAAGATTGCCAAAGATGCTATCACTTACGTGACAAGTGGTATCATGGACACCAATAGAAATATTGTATTGTCCTATTTGCACAAAGGAATTAAAGTACTCAATCAACTTAGAATGATCGAGGACAGTCTAGTTATATACAGAATATCAAGAGCACCAGAGCGTAGAATATTTTATATTGACGTAGGTAACCTACCTAAAGTTAAGGCAGAACAATACTTACGTGAAGTTATGGGAAGGTATCGTAACAAATTAGTATACGATGCTGCCACTGGAGAGATCAGAGACGACAGAAAATACATGTCAATGATGGAAGATTTCTGGTTACCACGTAGAGAAGGGGGTAGAGGTACTGAAATTACTACACTTCCTGGTGGTCAGAACCTTGGAGAGCTTACAGACGTGCAATATTTCCAAACAAAACTTTACAAAGCGTTAAATGTTCCAGCTGGTCGTTTGGAATCAGGGCAAGCATTTAACATTGGAAGGTCATCTGAGATCACTAGAGATGAATTGAAGTTCACTAAGTTTGTGGGTAAACTCCGCAAGAAGTTTAGTGATATCTTTAATGATACTCTAAAGACCCAGTTAATCCTGAAGAGTGTCATCACTCCTGAAGACTGGGATGAGATGAAGGAGCATATCCAGTATGACTATCTCTATGATAATCATTTCACGGAGCTAAAGAACCTAGAGATGATGACAGAGCAACTCAATGTCATTGGTCTTATGGATCCTTATGTTGGTAAGTACTTCTCTATAGATTATATTCGTCAGAATGTTCTTGGTCAAACCGAGAGACAAATTGAAGACATGGATCTTCAGATCGCAGATGATATAGAATCAGGTAGAGCAATCAATCCAACAGATCTAGTATCTGCAGATCAACAGCAGTTAGATGCAGAGACTGATAATATAGAGCTCGATCAGGAAGTTAAGAAAGCTCAAATTGCTAGTCAAAAATCAAAAGCCGCGGCCGATCAACAGAAATCTGTTGCTCCAAAACCTAAAGCTGATAAATAAATTACAGACAACGTTACATTATGGCAACACAAGAACGAGAAATCGTTGATTTACTTTGGGACAATGATAGGGCAGATGCCTTAGACAAACTCAAAGATATGCTACAAGTGAAAGCTGCTGCTGCAGTGGACACAAGTAAATTGGACATTGCGAACAAAATGTTTCCGCACGTCCCTGATGATGGCAAACCAACTGGATTACCTCCAGAGGGAGAAGCATCAGAAGATGAAACTGCGGAAGTAATCAACCGCAATGCTGAAAACGAATCAGAGGAAAACGATGATGAGACTGATAACGGAACAGAACAATGATATAGAAGTTCTTACCGAAGACAAAGACGGTAAGAAGTCAACTTATATCAAAGGTATCTTCCTACAGACTGAGATCACCAACCGTAATGGTAGAATGTACAAGTTCGATACCATGAACCGTGAGGTGGGAAAGTACAACGAAGAGTTCATCCAACGCGGGAGAGCACTTGGTGAGTTAGGTCATCCAGAAGGTCCTACCGTTAACTTAGATCGTGTTTCACACAAGATCGTTGAACTTTACCCTGAAGGTAGAAACTTCATAGGTAAGGCAAAGTTGTTAGAAACCCCTATGGGTAAGATCGCAAAGAACTTGCTTGAGGAAGGGGTACAACTCGGTGTTTCTTCACGCGGGTTAGGTTCTCTTAAAAAAGAGGGCACAACCAGTATAGTCGCCGATGACTTCATTCTTTCTACTGCTGCTGATATAGTAGCAGACCCCTCCGCACCTGATGCTTTTGTTGAAGGTATTATGGAAGGTAAAGAATGGGCTTTAGTCGATGGTAAGATTAAAGAAGCACAAATCGAGGCTATCAAGGCATCCCTTGATAATGCACCCTCACCCCAAGAACTTGCTGAGAGGAAGGTCGCCGCGTTCGACGCATTTCTCAGAAGTTTGTGATTTATAAATAAATTATAGATTTATACACTAGTTTAAAATCCCGTAGGAGTACAAGTAATGTCTACTATTGATGAAAAATTCCAAAAGGTGATCGCTGACAAGAAAGCATCTCCTGAAGGAACTATTAAGGAAGACGCAGCAGTTGGCGACGCAGCCATCAAAAAAGGTGCGGTTCCAGCACAACAATCTGACCTTAAGAACGATGCTATTGAAGTAGGCGGTTCTACAAAGGAGAAACCAGAAGGACCTGACAACGTAGGTGCGAAAGCAGCTGCTCCTGTGGGTGCTACAAAAGATTCTACACTCAAGACGAAGCCAAGTGGAGCTTCATCAGCAATGCCTGGTGGACTTTCTGCTAAGATCTTTGATGATGTAGAGAAAGAAGGAGAGACAATCTCCGAAGAAGGAGTCAACGAAGACATCAAGGCAATACTGTCTGGTGCGGATCTTGACGAAGAATTCACTAAGAAAGCAACAACTGTATTTGAAGCTGCTGTATCTGCAAAGGTATCAGACAAAGTTGAAGCACTTAAGGAAACTGCAGAACGCAGGATTGGCGAAGAACTCGAAGGAATTAAAGAGGAATTTGCTGGTCGTATAGAGAATTTCCTCTCATATGCTTGTGAAGAGTGGATGACTGAGAACGAACTTGCTATCGAAGCAGGTCTACGTGCTGAAGTCACCGAAGCATTTATGGGTGGATTAAAGAATTTGTTCATTGAAAGCAACATCAATCTTCCAGACGAGAGTCTAGATGCGGTTGCAGACATGAGCAATAAATTAGATGAAATGGAGACCCGACTCAACGATCAAGTTGAGAAAAACATTGGACTGCATGAGAAGGTAGCAACCTACAGAAAGAATGAGATTTTGACAGAACTATCCAGAGGACTTGCAGAAGTTCAGAAGGATAAGTTTACCTCTCTAGCTGAAGCAGTCGAATTCAAAAACGAAGAGTCGTATCGTGAAAAGCTTGGACAAATCAAAGAGAGTTACTTCGGAGCGAAAGCACCTGAGGTAGCAGAAGAAATCTCTTCTGAAGAACCCAAAGCTAAAGTTGAAGCCATTAGCGAAAGCATGTCTTCGTATGTCGAACAGCTAGCTAAAAGGCTATAACGACTGTAAACACTAACTCAAGAACGGAGTAAATCTAGCATGTTTAATGCAGAAAATCTCCAAGAGAAGTGGGCACCAGTACTTAACCATGATGGTCTTCCTGAAATCAAGGACAACTATCGTAAGTCTGTTACCGCAATTCTCTTGGAAAACCAAGAGCGTGCTCTACAAGAAGAGCGTAACGTTCTAACAGAGGCACCAACAAACGTTGGTCCTATCAACACACAGACAACTGGAGCAGGTGCTGTATATGGTTTCGACCCTATACTTATCAGCTTAATCCGTCGTGCTATGCCTAAGCTTATTGCTTATGACATCGCAGGCGTACAACCTATGTCTGGTCCTACTGGTCTTATCTTCGCGATGAGAAGTAGATATACAAATCAAACTGGTAACGAAGCATTCTTCGATGAGCCAGATGCACAGTTCTCTGGTACTAAAGGTGGAACTCCTCCTACAGCTACTACTGAGAAGAACCCAGGTCTTATCAACGACGCTTCTGGTGGTGGTACAACTGCTACTAACTATGACCTTGCTTCAAGCAAGTTCGGTACAAGCGATCTAGAAGGACTAGGAGATGGTCAAGCATCTAACGCATTCATGGAAATGGCGTTTAGCATCGACAGAATTGCTGTTGAAGCTAAAGGTAGAGCGTTAAGAGCAGACTACTCAGTTGAACTAGCACAAGACTTGAAAGCAATCCACGGATTAGATGCCGAGTCTGAACTAGCAAACATTCTTTCAACAGAGATACTTGCTGAAATCAACCGTGAGGTTGTTCGTACTGTATACAGGGGTGCAAAACCTGGTGCTCAAGCAAACGTAGCTAACGCTGGTGTGTTTGACTTAGACGTAGACAGTAATGGTAGATGGTCAGTTGAGAAATTCAAGGGACTATTATTCCAGATCGAAAGAGATGCCAACGCAATCGCACAGGAAACTCGTAGAGGGAAGGGTAACATCATCATCACTAGTGCTGATGTAGCTTCTGCTCTTGCTATGAGTGGTGTTCTTGATTACGATTCAGGTATCAATGGTGCTGTTGGTGGTATCGGCGAAGTCGATGACACAGGTAACACTTTCGTTGGTACATTGAACGGACGTTTCAAAGTATACATCGACCCTTATTCAGCTAACGTTAGTTCTGATCAGTACTACGTTGTTGGATACAAAGGTTCTAATGCATACGATGCAGGACTATTCTACTGTCCTTACGTTCCTCTCCAAATGTACAGAGCGATCGGTCAGGATTCATTCCAACCACGTATCGGGTTTAAGACTCGTTACGGAATGGTTCTTAACCCATTTGCTAAGGGACTCGCTGCTTTATCTGATTCAGATCCACAAGCTGCTGGTAACTTAAACGCTAACGCTTACTACAGAAGAGTAAAGGTTGCAAACCTAATGTAAACTTCGTGTTACATACACCTCAGAGAGACCCTAAGGGGTCTCTTTTTTTGTCTAGGTATAAACTCGTAGGCATTTCTTTTTGTTAAATTGTAACCGTAAATACAGTGTGGATTTGCATACATAATAGTAGACTTAGCGAGGAACATTAATGCACAATCTAGTAAGTAAAAATCAATTGAGTGGTTGGAGTGTAAGTGTCGATAACAACAGTAATAAAGAATTAAACCAGATCGACGATTACTTTGACTGCCTAATAGAGTGTACAGACTTACCGAATTCGTGTCGAAGAATATGCAAAGTCATGTTGGAGTAACCCCATGCACTAAAAACTTAATTGAAAGGGGTCTAAATAATTAGACCTCTTTTTTTATGCATGGATGCCATCACAGGTTTCGTTGATGAGTATTTGAATACGTTCGATCCTCGCGAGATAGCTAAACCAGAAGGTTGGAATAGAAATTTCTTTGGTGTACCTAACTTTCATAGGAAGGTTATGTACAAGGAAGGACAGTACCAAGTTGAATGCTTAAACTGGCCACCACATGCTATCATACCTGAGCATAGACACCCAGATATAGATTCGTATGAAGTGTACATACGTGGTAAGATAAGTTTTAGTCATGGTGGGTATTGGATAGACAGTCACCCAGAGCAAGAGAAGATATGTAAGATGCGATCTGATTTCTTTACCCTCAAGGTATACCATGATGATATACATGGTGCATTCATGGGTGATGGTAGATCTATATTCATGTCAGTACAGCACTGGCAGAACGGTGTCACACCTAGTACAGTGGGTGAGAACTATGTCGGTGAGTATAACATTGATGATGTAGAAGGGCAGAGTAGCAGAGGTAAGAACGCTGAGTTGTCATGGATAGATGCTGCACATAACGAAACTAACAAACCAGACTTTAAAGATTTTCGATTTCAAATCCACGATAAGATCAGAGATCCAGACGTTTTCTGGCTTGGATAAATACTACTGGAGACCTGCGTGAACTAATGGAACCAAATCTTTTTTCTCCCTCTAATCAAAATTTTCTATCACCAATAGGTTTTAAATTTATTATTGGTAGGACACCTAACGTAGACTATTTTTGTCAGTCTGCTGCTGTACCTCAAGTAGAGATAGGTGTAAGGGAGATATCAACACCAGTCAAAGACTACTCACTACCTGGCGATAAGATGACCTTTGGTGATCTAAACCTCAGGTTCTTAGTCAATGAAGACTTGGACAATTACTATGAAATCTACAAGTGGCTTAAGGGTCTTACTAACCCTTTACATCAAAAGAATTTTCAGAAGTACCTTGCTAGTGTAGACGAGAAGGGTAGACCTGAGGAGTTCGATAAGATGATGAGTGATGCTCGTTTACTTATTTTAAACAGCAACTACCAAAGCATCTCTACCGTAAACTTCTTTAACATCTTCCCAACATCGTTGACAACACTAGAGTTTGACTCATCAGCAACTGATGTCAACTACCTCACGGCCGACGTTAATTTCAAGTATACTCTGTATGAGATAACGGATAAGAATAATAATAAAGTATGAACCTAGACACTTTGAATGACATGTGGGAGAAGGACTCACAACTAAATGATGAAAAATTAGATCATGACAGTTTAGCAATCCCCAAGTTACATGCTAAATATTTAAGACTTTACAACTCCTTTAATACCTTAAAGGATCAACAGGAGATGGAAGTCAAACGCACCTATAAGAATAGGTGGGAGTACTATACTGGCAAAGCGGAGAAACCATTTCCTTTAAAACTCATCAAGACAGATGTCCCAATATATCTGGAAGCTGATGAAGTATACAATAAGTCCGTTCTTAAACTGAAGTACTATAACCAGATGGTTGAGGCATTGAAAGCTATTATGCAGGCGATCAATAACCGATCCTTCTATATTAAGAATGCGATAGAGTTCGCTAAGTTCCTGAAAGGTTATGAAATCTAATGTCTACATTCAGAAGAAGAACGAAGTATATCTTACTGTAGAGTGTGAACCTCATGTAGGTTACGAGCTAGCAGATCAGTTTACTTTCGAGGTGCCTCAAGCCAAGTTCATGTCAGCGTACAAGAAAAGGTATTGGGATGGAAAAATCAAACTATTCTCCCCAGGTACAGGCGAGATTTATGTTGGCCTTCTCCCTTACATTACTTCGTTTTGCGAAGAGAAGGGGTATGAAGTTATCCATAGGGACAACGAATTTTATGGACTTCCATCAGAAGTGGATGAATTCGTTACTCCCCAAGGAATAGGTGATTGGGTAAAGACCCTTAACCTACCACATAAGGTCAGAGACTACCAGTACAAGGGTATATACGAAGCACTACGTAACAAACGTAAGCTACTACTATCACCTACAGGCAGTGGTAAGTCTCTAATGATCTATGCTCTGTCTAGGTTCTGGGCAGCAAAGAATTTACAAACACTCATAGTAGTTCCTACGACATCTCTGGTAGAGCAGATGTACAAAGACTTTGAGGACTATGGGTGGAATGCAAAGGAGCACTGCCATAAAGTATATGCAGGTAATGATCCTAGGTCTGACAAAGACGTGATAATTACCACATGGCAGTCAGTATACAAGCTACCAAAAGTTTACTTTGAGAATTTTGGTGCTATAATAGGAGATGAAGCACACCTGTTTAAGGCAAAATCCTTAACCAGTATCATGAATAAGCTCTATGATTGTAAGTATCGTGTAGGGTTTACTGGTACTTTAGATGGTACTGAGACAAATCGCTTGGTACTCGAAGGTGTATTTGGTAGTGTAGATAAGATAACTAAGACAGAAACCCTTATTAAAAAGGGTCATCTCTCTGAGTTTGAAATCAAAGTACTCATCCTTAAGCATGATAAGAGGACTTTTGACACATACCAAGAGGAGATGGACTACCTCGTTGACCACCAAGGTCGCAGTAAGTTCATTCGCAACCTAGTTTGTGACCTGTCTGGTAACACTCTCGTCCTGTTCAACTACGTTGAACGGCATGGTATGCCCCTTTTTGATCTCATAAATAATAAGGTAGGAGAAGATCGCTTAGTCTTTTTAGTCCACGGTGGGGTCGATACAGAGGATAGAGAGAAGGCAAGAGGGATTGCTGAGACTACACATGATAGTATTATAGTGGCATCGTATGGGACTTTTAGCACTGGGATTAATATTCGGAACTTACATAACGTTGTCTTTGCTTCGCCATCAAAATCGAAGATCAGGAACCTCCAGTCGATCGGTAGGGTCTTGAGAAAAGGAGACCACAAGACGAAAGCAGTTCTATACGACATAGCAGATGACATCTCAACTGCCACCCAAAGAAACTACACTTTAAATCATTTAACAGAACGTGTTAAAATATATAATGAAGAAAATTTTAACTATGAATTCATTGATGTCCGAATCAGAGACTAACATGGAAGAACAAAAGAAGGTCGAATTCCTCGCAGCAATCAAATTGGTATCAGGAGAAGAAATTCTTGCAGTGACTGAGCATGTACATGATGAGAATGGGGATTACATGATAGTACAAAACCCTATCGAGATCGAAGAAGTCGTCTTGACAGGGAATAAAGCAGGTGCAAAGGTGTCGCCTTGGATGAAATTTTCACGCGAGGAGGAATTTCTCATCCCTAAGGATAAGGTAATTACCGTGGTAGAAGTTGATACAGAGGTTCAGATATTCTATGCCATGTCTCTAAGGAGACTCAATGGTGATACTATATCAGATGCTTCTGGTAGACTGTCTACTGTAGAGGAAGCTCGTATTAAACTGGATAATATATTCAATAGCTAAAGCATCCCTTGAACTCGCACACTCGTAGTGTACACAAAAATGAAACACTTGTCAAGCCCCCCTTGCTATTTGGGTCAAAATGGTATACAATGTATACATAAGGAGATATAATATGGCCGTCAGAAGGAAGGTACAGAGTGAGCATTACGTAAACAATAAAGAGTTCCTTGAAGCACTCATTGTTTTTAAGGACAAGTGTGCTGTTGCAAAGGAGAAGGGCGAACAGCGTCCTCAAATCAGCAACTACATTGGAGGATGTTTTTTAAAGATCGCTACACACCTATCATACAAACCAAACTTTGTCAACTACATGTTCCGTGAGGACATGATCTGTGATGGCATTGAAAACTGTGTACAATACATAGAGAACTTTAATCCAGAGAAATCTAAGAACCCCTTTGCTTACTTCACTCAGATCATTTACTATGCCTTCCTAAGACGCATACAGAAAGAGAAGAGACAGTTGGAGATAAAGAACAAGATACTAACTAAGTCAGGATACGATCAGGTCTTCCATACGGATGACAAGACAGCACATTCAGACTATAATACCATTAAGGAGAACGTAGAAATAAGAATTAAGTGACATATCCAATTGTAATTGTTGATGATTTCTTTGAGGATCCTGATGCCATTGTAGCAATGGCTAATGAACTAAAGTACTATCCACCTGACCGTGGTAACTGGCCAGGTGAAAGAACTAAGCTCCTTCACCTAGTGAACGAGAGGTTTTTTAATTACTTCGGTGAGAAGTTACATCTCCTTTTCTACGAGAACGTACCTGAGTACTGGAATATGCAACTGCATTTTCAGAAGATACAACCATTTTCAGAAGACCAGTACAGTCCACTTAATAGAGGATGGGTTCATCAAGACATTGATACACACTACGGTGGTATAGTATACTTGACAAAAGATCCTGATCCAGACACAGGAACGTCACTTTATAAAGCAAAGAATGGGTATGGATGGCAATACCCTAAAGAAATTAAGATGAAGGAAGCTCACTATAGAGGTGAGGATATAGATGTGGAAGAATATAAAGCAGCATGGGAGAATGCACATCAACAGTACGAGGAGTCTGTGATGGTAACGAATGTTTATAATAGATTTGTCCTGTTCAATAACAAGACCCACCATGGTGTTAAGACATTTGGCACTAAGGAACGTCTAACTTTAAACTTTTTTGGTATGGGGATGACAGGTAAGATCCCACCACTACAGAGGTCGAGATGAGATATCCAGGATTAATAACAGGTCCCCAAAAAAACGTGGGCGAGCAAGAGTATGGTTGGGACTATGGAAGAATGTCCATAGATGGTAAGAAGTCCATAGACCCTATGTTAAATCTTGGTTGCTATACATTAGGGTATGGTCGTATGGAGATCATGAACTATGTGCATAATAATATGTGCATTAAACCAGAGGTAGCTGAGAACTTCTTTGATGCTCAACCTATTAAGTTGAACAATGCTACATGGAAACTAGCAAAGATGCTCAAGGGTATTACAGGATATAGAAGTATATTCTCCTTGAGTGGTAGTGACGCAATGGAAGGAGCAGTCAAACTTGCTAGTGCATATCAGAAGCAAATAGGTCAACCTCAACGTAATGGTATAGTTACATTTAAAGATAGTTACCATGGATCAACTCTGCTCACTCAGAGTATGGGTGATAGTATGTTAAATGATCCATATACCATGAAACCATATCAGCATATACTAAGACTACCAGTTGACTTCTATGTGGATCATTACAACTGGGATAATGTTATGTGTGTAGTGGTAGAGAGTTGTCCCTATGCCAATGGCATCAAACCTCATAGTGAAAGGTTCTGGAATAATATCTTACAGATACAGAAGAAGGGTGTTGTACTAATAGTAGATGACATCATGACAGGAGGAGGGAAGACAGGTAACTTTGTGGGATGGAAGAAACTCCCAATTGAACCTGACATCTTCACAATGGGTAAAGCAATCACAGGAGGATACTTCCCATTAAGTATTGCATTATATAATGACACGATACATGACGCACTACCTAGAAGGTTTGAGTGGGAGCATGGATTTACTTACAGTTTCAGTTTACCAGGTATCTTAAGTTGTCTTGCATACATTAAAATCTTAGAAGATGAACTCCTTATGAAGAAGCATAGAGACATAGTAGTAAGGGCGGTTGACCTATTCCAAAACTTAGGGTATACTGTGAAAGGACAGTTTGGAACCATAATTGAGATTGAACGTGAACACAGAGGAATGTATACCATTCCCATTGATGCAACTGAAGAGTACTACGATGTACTGGAGCAACAACTAAAGTGAAGATTGCTATAATAACAGATCAGCACTTCGGTGCAAGGAAGTCTAGTCGAATATTTCATGACTTCTTTAAAAAATTCTATAGAAATGTATTCTTTCCTACCCTAAAAAAACGTGGCATCGACACGGTTCTAGACCTAGGAGATACATTTGATAACCGTAGGAACTTAGATATATGGGCAGCACAGTGGGCAACCCATAATTATTTTGATGTACTAAAGGACATGGGAGTACAAGTTCATGCCTTAGTAGGAAACCACACAGCATATTTTAAGAATACTAATCTAGTAAACACTCTCGTAACTACAGTTGGAGAGTATGATAACGTAACAATATACAGTAAAGCAACTGAGGTAGAGATAGGTGGACTACCTATTCTATTCATACCTTGGATCAATGAAGAGAATCATGATGAGACATATGATCTAATAGCAAAGAGTAAGTGTCCAGTAGCAATGGGACACCTAGAACTCAATGGATTTGAAGCACACAGAGGTTACATCATGGATCATGGTGCTGCTACTTCTCCCTATAGAAAATTTGAAAAGGTATTCTCAGGTCACTATCACCAAAGAAGCACCAGAGAAAACATAACATACCTAGGTAATCCATACCAGATCTATTGGAATGACTACAATTGTAAACGTGGTTTCCATATATTTGATACTGAAACTAAAGAATTGGAGTTTATACCGAACCCTTATAGCGTCTATCAGAAAATATACTACAATGAAGATCAGTTAAATAGTAGCAAGTTTAAGTATACAGATTACACAGAAAATTTTGTCAAGATCATTGTAGAAAAGAAAAAGGACACAGATAAATTTGAGTTCTTCATCAGTCAACTATATGCTGCTGGTGTACATGAGATCAAAGTCATCGAGGATCCATCCTTTGAGCAAGATCTAAGTGAAGAGATTGATATTGAAAAGGAAGATACCCTTACTATCCTTGACAAATATGTTGATGAGATAGAGTATAAAGACAAACCTGCACTTAAATCCATTCTTAAAACCTTATATGTGGAAGCACTGGAGATCGTTTGATGTATATTCTAGCAGTGACAGGCAAAGAAAAGGAAGGTGCCTACTCTGTTAAAGGTGAAAGTAACCAATTAGTTTACATGTTCCTTGACAAAGACGACGCAGTACGCTATGCTGGACTTCTGGAAGCTGATAACTTTCCAGATATGTCAGTGGTAGAGGTGGATGATCGTGAGATTATTCAAGCTTGTGTCACTAGCGGTCATGAATATTATGTTGTCACTCCTGATGATATAGTAGTACCCCCTAGGGAATAATTTGTCTAAATGATTTTGTTTAAGTCTGTACGTTGGAAGAACTTTCTTTCAACTGGTAATGTTTATAGTGAAATAAGACTTGATGCAAGTCCTGCTACTCTGATAGTTGGATCAAACGGTGCAGGTAAATCCACATTCTTGGATGCTATCTGTTTTGGTTTATTCAACAAACCTTTTCGTAAGATAACCAAAACGCAACTGGTTAACGCAGTCAACGAAAAGGATCTGCTCGTCGAGATAGAATTTAGTATTGGTTCTCGTGACTATATGATACGTCGTGGATTTAAACCTACGGTGTTTGAAATCTATCTCAATGGTAAAATGCTTTCACAAGAAGCAGCGATGAACGAGCAGCAAAAGCATCTGGAGCAGAGTATACTGAGGTTGAATTATAAATCATTTACTCAGGTGGTGATCTTAGGATCATCTTGCTTTGTTCCTTTCATGCAACTTACACCCCCCAACCGTAGAGAGGTTATTGAAGATCTCCTAGATATTCGTATCTTCTCTACTATGAATTCTTTACTGAGGGAGAAGGCAAAAGTTGTAAGAGAATCACTTAGAGAATGTGAGTACAAAGTTGACCTTGCTAAGAACAAGGTTGAGATGCAACAAAACCTTATTGCTAATTTACAGGAGCAATCAAATGCAAATACCTCCAGACGAAAAGGAGAGATCAAAGATCTTGAAGGAGAAATCTCTAGCACAAATGATGCAGTTACAAAGGGATTGGGAGAACTCTCGTCTAAAGAAAAAAGCTTAGAAGCATATGGTGATCTAGATAAGGAGCAAACAGAACTCCTTGTATTCCAAGACAGATTTAAAACTAAGAAGAAAGCTTTTGATAAAGAGTATAAGTTCTTTGATAAGAATGATACCTGTCCTACATGTCGCCAAGCAATTACAGAAGAATTAAAACACGACAAGAAGAAAGTTATAAACGTTTCTCTAAAAGAATTAGATGATGCATCCGTAGCACTTCAACAGAAACTGGACATCATACTAGAGAAGGTCAGTGAAAGAAATATTGTAATGAATGAACTCAGAGAAATCAATGAGAGAATTAGTAGTTGCAATAAAGAAATACAATGGAAGAAGAAACAGATAAAACAAATAGAAGATAAAATTGACACAGGTGCATCTGGTAGTCTTAAGAAAGAGAAAGAAAGATTAAAAGAAATTGCTGCTGATGGTATGAAGGTAGGGGAATCCCTACTTGACACTAAGAAACAAAGAGATGACTACGATGTCGTTTCTAATATGCTCAGGGATAGTGGTATCAAATCAGTCATCATCAAGAAGTATCTCCCAGTCATGAACCAGTTGGTCAACAGGTATCTTAAAGAATTAGATTTCTACGTATCATTTGATCTCAATGAAAACTTTGAGGAGACTATCAAGTCAAGGTTTAGAGATGAGTTTACTTACTCTTCTTTTTCTGAAGGGGAGAAGATGAGGATTGACCTTGCTCTACTATTCACTTGGAGAACTATTGCCAAGATGAAGAACAGTGCTAATACTAATCTGCTGATCTTAGATGAGATCTTTGACAGTAGTTTAGATACATCAGGTACAGATGATTTTCTCAAGATACTACATACTGTATCCGACAGTACTAATGTCTTTGTGATCTCTCATAAAACAGAATCATTACAAGACAGATTTGCAGCAACTCTAAAGGTTGAGAAGAAACAAAACTTCTCAGTAATTTCAAAGGAAGAATAACATGACAGTTTACAACGACGTTCCTCATGGAGGAAAACACGTAATGACATCATCAGGTGCGGTGCCTGGTAAAGATATCACATCCGAATCTGAAACAGCACAGACAACAGGTACAGATGTACCCGAAGATCAACAGCATTTATTTGAGTCAGGTCTAGGGGATAATCCATCCAAACCTCCAATGAACTATCAAGGAGCTCCACTTCAAAATGGGATGACTGGTCACGTTAGTTTAAATGGTGGACTTCATCCTGATACTTATGCAGAGCATGACTGGGCAAGACAGGATAGACTTGATATGATTGGTAAGATAGATGCAATCAACCATAAGTTAGATCACATCTTAGAACACTTCCATCACAATACAACATGGACTGCTAATCTAGGTGGTGGCAACCAGATTACATTTAAGAAAGATAGTGCTTGCTGAAGTATACGATAATAAATTCGATCCAAAATATCTCCATGATATCTTTGCTACCCTTCAAGGTAAGTTAAGATATAGAGCATGTAACGTTGCTAATGCAACCACATGGCCATACCATCAGGAAGGTAGTCATAGATTATTTGGATCTACAATCTTTGCAAGACATCATCCCAATATCATATCATATTTGGATAACGAGAATGCTCCTACCTTCTTTAAGATGTTTGAGTTTCTCTGTAGAATAAAAAATCTTGACAGCACACGTGTATATCTGAACAGGATAGATGTAAACCTCCAACACAGTGGATGTGACGGAACGTTACATATTGACAGCAATGGTCCCACAGATCGCTCTCAGCATACTATAATGGTAATGCCGAACCCGATATGGGAAAAAGAATGGGGTGGTAAATTCCAAATCTTTTCTGAGGACAGATCAGAAATGCTAGAGGAGTATGAATATGTTCCTGGTAGGATCATAGTCTTTCCATCACACTATCCACATAGAGGACTAGGTCCCACAAAAGAGTATATGTATAGATACTCTATAGTATTTGGATTGATCCTATGAAGGTACCTAATTGGCAGCATCATTCCAAGAAGGAAAAGAAACGCCATCTAAAACCACAAGCATTGCGACAAGCACGTGCCAGAAGAAACCAGTTGACAAAGTGTCTACTCAACCGTCCCAAGGGGCGGTTTTTTAGTATAATTAATAGTATAGACACACAACTGACATGAACCTCGTTAAAGAATCACTCGCTAAACTACTCGCTACAGAAGACCTTATCGTTGAGACTAGAAGTGTTGACACTGCACAGTTTGACGTAGAGAATAGAATACTAACCTTACCTAACTGGGAGCATGACAAAACTCAGGTCATAGATGCATTGATTGCACATGAGGTAGGTCATGCACTATACACTCCTAATGACTGGTCTTTCCTTGAGGAGGTTCCAATGCCTTATGTTAATTTGTGTGAGGACATTCGTATTGAGAAGTTGATGAAGCGTAGATACGAGGGTATTGCTAAGACATTCTTTCAAGGTTACAAGCAACTTGCAGCAGATGACTTCTTCCAGATCAATGAGCGTGGTGTTGATAGTCTAAGTCTTGTAGACAGATTAAACATACAGTACAAGGTAGGTAACTTCACTGATGTTTCTTTCTCAGATGAGGAGAGTGTATTCCTTCCTAAGTGTGATGCACTAGAAACATTTGACGATGCAGTTGCACTTGCTAAAGAGATACATGCTTACATGAAAGATCAGTTTGATAAGCAACAGCAGCAACAGACTGAGGGTGAGGGTGATCCAGTAGCAGTTCCATCTGGAGAAGGTAATGGTCTTGAGGAAGGCAATCCTTTAGAAGATCTATCTACAGGTAAAGGTCAACCTAAGTCAGAAGAAGAAGGAGAGGGAGAAGGTACTGCAGCAAATCCATCTGCATCTGATACTCCTGAGAATACAGGTGGTGCTGTAGATGCAGGTAGAAACTCAGGTGAACCAACAGAGTTCGATCCAACTGTAGAAACTATGGATGCTTTGAATGATGCACTTAAAAATCTTGCTAATACTGAAGCACAGGAATATGACTACGTAGAGTTACCTAAGACTATCAGCAGTAAGTACTTCATATCTAACAAAGAAGTTAGTGACATTGCAAATAATTTCTACGTAGAGAAAGAAAACCTTGCAAATCAAAAAGACTTTGCAGATCAGTATGACATGCACATGGCAAGAGAGTACACTAAAAACTTAAGCGAAGCAGATGCTGACTTCAGAAAATTCAAAATGTCACAAAACAAAGAAGTCAACTACATGGTTAAAGAGTTTGAGATGAAGAAGTCAGCAGACAGTTATGCTCGTGCTACTGTTTCTAGAACTGGTGTTCTTAATACAGCAAAACTTCATACCTACAAGTACAACGATGATCTTTTCAGAAAAGTAACTACTGTACCTGATGGTAAGAACCACGGATTAATCTTTAATGTTGATTGGTCTGGTTCTATGTCCAACTGTATCCTTGATACAATCAAGCAAGTACTTACACTAGTATCATTCTGTCGTAAGGTTGGTATTGCTTATGATGTATACCTCTTCTCCGATAACTTTGAGAAGGATCAGCATAAGTATCATGAAGATCCAAGCACTGAGGGTAAGGTTATCCTACGTGACTTCCGTATGCTTAATGTACTTACAAGTAGCAGCAACAATAGATCTCATGACAAACAGGCACACAACTTATTCCGTCTTGCAAGTAGTTTCAGAGGGTACTACAGTTGTGGTATTCCTCACGGACTAAACTTAGGTGGTACTCCATTGAATGAAGCAACTGTTGCTCTAAACCATATCATTCCTGAGTTCCAAAAGAGAACTGGTTCACAAAAAGTTCACGTTATCAATCTAACTGATGGCGAAGGTTTCACACTAAAGTTTGGTAAGAAGGTTGTTTCACAATATGATGGTTCAGTATCATTCATCGGTAGAAACTGCAACGCATCAACCAGACTACGTGACCGTCAAACTGGTAAACAGTATTCATTTACTAATGACCAGTACAACCAGACAGACACATTCATCTACCAACTACGTGACAGATTTCCTCAGTGTGAGTTCATGAACATCCGTCTTGTTGCAGGTAATGACTGGTACAGATTTAAGCGTGGTTGCTTAGGTTATGAGTATGGTGAAGGTAACGATCAAGCATGGGCAGAAGCAGACAGAGAGTGGAAGAAGACTAGATCTTTCATATGCTTATCTTCTGCATACACCGTACAGTATGCTATGGCAGTCTCTGCACTCAACAATGATGCTGAGTTTGAGATCGAGAAAGAGGATTACACCAAGGCAGACATCAAGAGAGCATTCACTAAGTCTCTTAAAGGTAAGAAGATGAACAAGAAGATCCTATCATCCTTCATCTCACGTATCGCATAAAAACCACTTGACAAAGTGGCACACGACCCCTACACAGGGGTCTTTTTTATTGGTATTATTAATATATACAAACGCAATTCCAATTTTTACATCATGACCTTCGAGAGAAAACTATCCGTCAACTTCGTTGAAGAACTACGTGAACAGTATGGTAGTGAGATAGACGCATCTCATGTTAAGAAGTATGCAGCATCACAGAACTGCACATATGCTACAGTAGGTGGCAAGTTAACTAAACTAGGTTACAAAGTTAAGAAGGGTGCATGGAAACTAACTATCGCTGAAGGTAGAGAGATCCTAGAGAAATCACTCTCAGCACCCTCTGTATTGCCCTCAGCAGAGAGAAACCTAGTTCCTTCTATAGATAGCACCTTCGTTAAGTTTGGTAATTTTACTGACGTTAAGAAAATTATTTCTTCTAAGTTATTCTATCCTGCATTCATTACAGGTTTATCTGGCAACGGTAAGACATTCTCTGTAGAGCAAGCATGTGCTCAGGCAAAGAGAGAACTCATCAGAGTTAACATCTCTATCGAGACAGACGAAGATGATCTCATCGGTGGTTTCAGACTTGTTGATGGCAACACAGTATGGCACAACGGTCCTGTCATCGAAGCACTTGAAAGAGGTGCAGTTCTATTACTTGACGAGATCGACCTAGCATCTAACAAGATCCTATGTCTACAGTCTATCCTTGAAGGTAAGGGTGTCTTCCTTAAGAAGATAGGTAAGTTCGTACAACCTTCACCAGGTTTTACAGTTGTTGCTACTGCTAACACTAAGGGTAAGGGTTCAGAAGATGGTAGGTTCGTAGGTACTAACGTACTCAACGAAGCATTCCTAGAAAGGTTCCCTGTTACTTTTGAGCAGTCATACCCATCAACTGTAAGTGAGCAGAAGATGCTTGACATCATCAATCCTCAGGATGACTTCAATAAGAAGTTAGTTGACTGGGCAGACATCATCCGTAAGACATTCTACGATGGTGGTATTGATGAGGTTATCAGCACACGTAGACTTGTGCACATCGTTAAAGCATACCAGATCTTTGGTAACCGTGCTAAGGCAATCACCACTTGTATCAGTAGGTTTGACGATGAGACAAAGCAAGCATTCCAAGAGTTATATGACAAGGTGGATGCAGATGTTGACTTTGAGGAAAAAGTTTGATATGATAAATGCATGGAGTTTAGCGGGTTCTATTTTAAGTGGAACCCTCGACGAAGAATATCCCATCAAACAGAGGTCTATGGAAGAACTTGATCCTTACGAATACTACGACACTTCCTTTAAGGAAAGTGACGTACACCCTATAACAGGGGATCGTAACATCGTTATAGATGAAGATAGGGTCTGTAAGTATGATGAAGATCTAACATTGGAGATAGCGAATGAGTACATCAAAGAGACTTACTCTCAGCATTATGCCAGTGGTAAAATTCAGACCCTTGATCTAATAGAAAGTATTGGAGACGCAGAAGCATTCTGTAGATCTAATGCAATCAAGTACCTTAGTCGGTACGACAAAAAAGGTCGTCCCCAAGACGACATTCTTAAAGCAATACACTATTGTGTATTATTATATTATTTTAGTAAATGAAACTTTCAAAAGGTACTCTTGATATCCTCAAGAACTTCTCTAACATCAACCAATCAATCTGCTTCAAAGAAGGTACAGAGTTATCAACTCTATCCATACAGAAGAATATATTATCACGTGCGGTGATTGAAGAGAAGTTCCCAAGGACATTTGCAATCTATGATCTAAGTGAGTTCCTATCTGGACTATCACTTTTTGAAAATCCTGACTTTACTTTTGACAATGACAACTTTGTTATGATCAAAGATAGTAAATGTCAGTCAAGATATTTCTTTGCAGATCCATCTACAATTGTACAACCACCTGAGAACAAGGTGGAACTTCCTAGTAAGGATGTGTGCTTTACTGTAGCATGGAGTGATATCTCTAACATCATCAAGGCAGCAGCAATCTATCAGATTGAAGATCTAGCAGTTGTTGGTGATGGTGCTAGTGTTAAACTTGTCGTACGTGACAAGAAGAACGATACCTCTAACAGTTACGCTGTCAAGGTAGGGATTACCGACAAAGAATTTTGTTTCAACTTTAAAGTTGAAAACCTCAAGTTGCTACCTGGTGATTATGAGGTTACTATTAGTAAACAGAACGCATCTCTATTCAGAGATAGTAAAAGAGATCTTGAGTATCTCATCGCACTAGAACCTGATAGTAAGTATGAAGGATGATTTTCTTTGGGTCGAAAAGTATCGTCCCAAAACTATTGAGCAATGTATTCTCCCATCCGACATTAAGAATACATTTCAAGCTTTTGTTTCCAATGGAGAAGTTCCTAACTTACTCCTGTGTGGTACTGCTGGTATCGGTAAGACCACTATTGCAAAAGCATTATGCCATGAACTAGGAGTTGATTCTTATTTGATCAATGGATCAGACGAGGGTCGTTTCTTAGACACTGTACGTAACAGTGCTAAACAGTTTGCTTCAACAGTATCGTTGACCTCATCATCTAAGCATAAGGTCATCATTATAGATGAAGCAGATAACACTACACATGACGTGCAGTTATTGTTACGTGCTTCGATAGAAGAGTTCCAAAGAAATTGTAGGTTTATCTTTACCTGTAATTTCAAGAACAAAATTATTGAACCACTACATTCTAGAACCACTGTTATTGAATGCAATGTCAGAGGAAAGGACAAACAACAAATCGCTGCTCAATTTTTTGAACGGTGTCGTGGAATACTTACCGCAGAAAATGTACAGTTTGATAATGCGGTGGTCGCTGAGGTCGTCCAGAAGTACTTCCCAGACTTCCGAAGGACACTCAACGAACTCCAAAGGTATTCCTCCACAGGGAATATCGACACTGGCATTCTGGCGGTATTAAATAATGTCAAACTTGGCGAATTATTATCGTCACTGAAGAACAAAGAGTTCTCCGTCGCACGCAAGTGGGTCAATAGTAATTTGGACAATGATCCAAATGCTATACTGCGGACAGTATATGATAACTTGTATGATGCATTGAAACCACAGAGTATACCTCAAGCGGTTTTGATTATCTCCAAGTATCAATACCAATCTGCATTTGTCGCTGACCAAGAGATTAATCTCTTAGCAGCACTAACTGAAATTATGGTAGAATGTGAATTCAAATGACTAATCTAGAAAACTTCTTAGAAGAACGCGAAGCATTTAGAGCAGAACAATCTGTACGAATGGCTTCTGCATATGCCAAGAATAGAAAACTAATCAAGGCAAGAAAACAATCATCTCAAAAACTAACTGAGATTGCCTATAAGAAATGGGCAAAAGCAAAAGACCTAGAAGTAGTAGAAGAGATTAAATCTCCTTCCTTCGTAGAAAGACTTGGGTCTGCTATTGATTATTACAGGAATGTCTAATGACTTTTAAAAAACGTGAGAAGATCAGAGCACAAATGAAATCTAGATTTTATTATATGTTCTGGGGTGCAGCAACTGTTGCTGTTGTAAGTGGACAACTATATGTTGGCACATCATATCGTGTTATGGCAAAGTCCATGAACAGATGGTTTGAAGAGACTGTTCAAATGCTACAAGAACCTCTTCGTCCTCCTACTGGAAGATACCTTCCTTTAGTTCCACCTCCAATGGGTGACTTTCGTGACGATCTAGACCTAACTGATTTAAACATTATTTGGTTAGATGAAGCAACTTAAGACACCACTCAGATATCCTGGTGGTAAGTCTAGAGCAGTTACTAAATTGTGTCAGTGGTTGCCTAGTCGAGAGATCACAGAATATCGTGAACCCTTTCTAGGTGGTGGTAGTATGGCATTGGAAATGACCAAGAGACTACCAGAAGATGTACCCATCTGGGTCAATGATCTTTATGAACCTTTATATAATTTCTGGGTTCAGTTAAGAGATAACAGTGACTATCTTCACAGTGAACTTACAAAGGCAAAGAACTCTCATCCAGATGAAGAGAGTTCAAGAGAATTATTTTTAGACGCAAAGGAGAAACTTAATGACAGTGAAAGATGTCAAGAAGATAGAGCAGTTGATTTTTATATCATTAATAAGTGTTCTTTCTCTGGTCTCACTGAGAGCAGTTCATTCTCAAAGGCAGCATCCCAATCTAACTTCTCCATTAGGGGGATCGACAGGTTGCCAGAGTACAGTAAACTCATCAAGCGATGGAGAATTACTAACCTCTCCTACGAGGAACTCAACTCCGATGAGACCTTAACGTTCATCTACTCTGATCCTCCTTATGATATTAAGGATGCTTTGTATGGACACAAAGGAGATAAGCATAGAGGATTTAATCATGCAGCATTTGCTGATAGCATGGACAAGTGTCTATGTAATGTTATGATATCCTATAACAACCACCCTGATATTATTATGAGATTTCTTGAGTGGTGCCAGTATGACTATGATCATACTTATACAATGAGATCTACAGGCACTTACATGTCAGATCAACAAGACCGTCGTGAATTAGTATTAACAAATTATGGGAAGTTTGGGGGTTCGTGTACTGCCAAGTGGTAAGGCACAACTATATCATACACGTAGAGGTGCATACTCTACATTCGGTAATGATATAATGACAGCAATTATACAAGGTGGTGAGATCCACTGCAATACAAAACAAGGTAGGACAATGATCTACAGAATCAATAATTCTGAGACAGGTGTTGTAGGACCTATCAGGGTATGGTAATGAAACATGAACTTAAGGACTGGTTAAACTCTGTTAACTTCAATAAAAAGGATCTCCTTGCTGATGATCCTACAGCGATATCTTCTTATCCTCCTTACATAGTTAATAGATGTTTGTCTGGTACTATGGATACCATTCTGTTTGCAAACGAGATGAATTTGAATGCACATCTTGATAAGGATATGCAATACTCTTTCTTCCTATATACTTTGAGGAAACGGAAAAGGTTTTCCCCTTGGTTGAAGAAAGAACAAGTCGATGACTTGGATCTGGTCAAAAAACACTATGGTTATAGTAACGAGAAAGCAAAGGTCGCATTAACTCTTCTCACCAAAACCCAAATTGAAAAAATTCGTAACACACATGACATGGGAGGAAGAAGATGAGTGCAATTACCGAAGAAGTCCAGTGGACTGCTGAGAGTATGGTAGAAGTCGGGTTGAAGGAACCTGATGACTTCCTTAAAGTTAGAGAAACATTAACACGTATTGGAGTAGCTTCACGCAAAGAAAAGAAGTTATATCAATCGTGTCACATCCTTCACAAACAGGGTAGATACTATATTGTACATTTTAAAGAACTGTTTGCTCTTGATGGAAAGAAAGCAAACTTGAGTATTAATGATGTGCAACGTAGAAACCGTATAGTACAGTTACTCAGCGATTGGGGATTAGTATCTATCAACGCTAAAGAAGTTATAGCAGACGTAGCACCTCTAAGTCAGATCAAAGTTCTTGCATATAAAGAGAAGGGAGAATGGACATTAGAGAGTAAGTATAACATTGGCAAGAAGAAGGAGGATTAACCGAACTTATATTTTCGGTTAATACCATTACCTTTTTTTATGGTTCGTGTTTAAATAATAGTGTACGCTTCGGGTACGAAAACACACTCGCTTATTTAAGGAGAACTATTATGCGAAATTTAGCAAGATACCATGCTGCAAATCTTCCAGAACTAATGGAGAAGATTACACGTAACAGCATCGGCATGGATGAATACCTCAATCGATTCTGGGATGGAGTAGATACTACATCAAACTATCCACCATATAACATTATTGAAATTAGCAATGAAGAATCAAGATTGGAAATCGCAGCCGCTGGCTTCAAAAAAGATGACATCAAAGTCTATACGGAGTTTGGAGAATTACATGTCCAAGGCAGCAAAGAAAAACAAGAAGATGCTGGAGAGTTTGTCCATAAAGGATTGGCCAGACGTAGCTTTAAACGGAACTGGACGATCTCCAACGATACAGAGGTTAGATCCGTCAGCTTTGACGACGGACTCCTTACCATTGTATTGGGAAAGGTAGTTCCAGACCATCATAAAAGAGTAGATTACATCTAACTACATAGGAGGGGTTGACAAATGTCTATCCCTCCTTTATAATATTTACATAAGTGTATTTGAAATGGCAAAGAAGAAAGACCCCATTAACGTAACTCCACAAGGAGAGAACAATACTTTGATTAATCCTGATAGGATTAAGATTGTTGTTTTGTTTAATGGTGACAATGTGATTACAGACTTACAAGAAGCAGTCGATAAAACTAGTAACGTACGTCAAGCATATATTTTTAATTTCCCTTACAAGGTTGAATATGAGAGACCTAGTACTAAGGGAACTACTGGTCTGATAGAAGACCCAGAGGTAAAAGTGCATTACTCTCCATGGTGTCCTCTATCAACAGAGACTAAAATTGCAATCAATCATAATATGGTTGTAACTATTTTAGAACCAGTACCAAGTCTTAGAGAAACCTATATGACGAATGTACGTCAGATGGGTGGTTCAATAGCATGAGCGTAAAGCTTTTATTATTAAAGTCAGGTGAAGAGGTCATAACTGAAGTACAAGAGGTCTTTGATCCTGAGACTAAAGAACCTGTTGGGTTTAAATTGCACAAACCTTTTAGATTAGATATTGTATCTGATGCTGAGGGTGGTATTGTACTTGACAGAACTAAAGGTTATCAGGTATCATGGTTTCCATGGGCACCCTTAAGTAAGGATAGAGATTTTTTTCTACCTGGTTACCATGTATTGACAGCATATGATCCATTGGATAGTATTGCTGAACAGTATGTCAATGCTATTAAAGAAGAAATCTACAATGAAAACTTCAAGAAACATGAAGATGCCATTGCAGGTGGATTTGATGATGACTTAGACATGGAAGACATCTTTAAAGAAGCAGAAAAATTATTGGAGGATGATGATGGAAGTGATGGTAGTGATCCTGAGATCGGGAATACACCTGATATCCAAAGTGGAACAACTTGACGAGGAACCTAATTGTCATCTAGAAGATCCTTATCTTATTAAGGATGATGGCACTTTGGAACCTTGGCCACGTTACACAACAGATACAGACGTGTTGCTTTATTCTGAAACTCTTGCTACAATAGTAGAACCTACAAACGAAATCAAAAAGAAATACGAGATCGTTACTAAATGAGTTTCTATACAAACGTTCAAATGGTTGGCGACAACTTACTATACTTGGGGTACGAGAATGGACAACGTATCCAAAGGAAGTTTAAGTTTTCTCCAACACTTTTTATTGTCACAGAAAAAAAGACAAAGCATAAAACTTTGGATGGTAGGTATGCCAAACCTATACAGTTTGGGTCTATCAGGGAAGCTCGTGCTTTCCGAGAGAAGTATGCTGATGTAGAAAATTTCGAGGTTCATGGTTATGACAGGTATCTCTATCAATTCATCTCGAAAGAGTTTCCGAAAGAAATTGATTACGACCTTAAAAGTCTTAAGATTACATCTCTTGATATCGAGGTGGCATGTGAAAATGGCTTTCCTAACGTGCAGGAATGCTCGCAACCTCTTCTTAGCATTACAGTACAAGACCATCTCAGTCGTAAGATCAAAGTATGGGGTACCAAACCGTATACAAATAATAGAGATGACGTTGAGTACATATTGTGTGACGGTGAAGAACATCTTCTCCGTGGTTTTCTTCACTATTGGACTACTAATTTCCCAGATATTCTTACGGGGTGGAACGTAGAACTTTATGACGTACCTTACATATGTGGTAGACTAGAACGTCTCTTCGGTGAGAAAGAAATGAAGCAGATATCTCCATGGGGTATCGTGCACAGAGAAGAGATGGAAATAAAAGGTCGTCAACAAATACTGTACAACATGTATGGAATTAATGTCGTAGATTATCTTGATCTCTATAAGAAATTTACTTATACAAATCAAGAATCATATCGTCTAGACCACATTGCCTTTGTTGAATTGGGTCAAAGAAAATTAGACCACAATGAGTTTGAAAACTTCAAGGACTTCTACACGAAGGACTGGCAAAAGTTTATTGACTACAACATCCTTGACGTGGAACTTGTGACACGTTTAGAAGATAAGATGAAGTTGATAGAACTTGCCATTGCTCTCGCATATGATGCTAAGGTAAATATAAGAGATGTATATTATCAGGTGAGGATGTGGGACACCATCATCTATAATTTTCTCAAAGAGAAAGGTGTAGTTGTACCACCTGCAAAGCGATCAAACAAGAATGAAAAGTACGAAGGTGCATATGTTAAAGAACCGAAACCAGGACGCTATAATTGGGTGGTCAATTTTGACCTCAACAGTCTGTATCCTCATCTTATTATGCAGTATAATATCTCACCC